>JAABUK010004432.1_pt1 | contig 22823 bp, 1 predicted proteins | sample 5559141 | NCBI WGS metagenome assembly JAABUK01 (sample SAMN10711869, study PRJNA513367) | rock metagenome | isolation source: Antarctica rocks | place: Antarctica: Victoria Land, Pudding Butte nord | collected 2016-01-03
AATCGATCGATTCCGGGGATCAAAACTTGCTGGCGTTGGGGGTGGTTCCGGGGGGTCGCTACCGTCGATAGGGGCGATCACAGAACATCAAAATTTTAGGTGGTAAATCACGTGATTTTCTAAGGCTAGGGCCCCTGAAGCTCCGGGCTTAAATTACGCTCGTTGGGAGCCCGACGCGTATCTTATAGTGGCCTCGGGCGCCCGTCGAGCGCCCGTCGAGCGACTTAACGCTCGTAGGGTGCTCGGCGGGCGCTCGACGGGCGCTCGGGGCCGTTCGGGCGCCCCGAGTTTATCTCGGGCGCCCGAGGCAGCTTGCCTAGCGGCCCCGAGCCGCTGGAGCCGGTTTTCGATTTGCCGACGTTATTTAATAATAGGATAGGTCGCTAGTCCTAGTATAATAACTAGTAGCGACGCTATATATCTTTATTCCTAGGATTATTAATAGTATTTAGAGGGAATACGAAGACGATATCTTAACTAAAATATTAAGAAGTTAATAACTATAAATTAAATTACTAGAATATAATAAAAAAACTTATCTTCCTAAAGAATATCTTAAGGAAATTATTCGCGATTATTATAATAATCTGGTTTAAGGATACCCTAGAGTTATTAAAATTATAGAATTTATCTATAAAGAATACGACGCGCTAGGACTAAAATTACACGTTAAGAAATATATTAAAAAATATATCGAATATTAATAAAATAAGTCTATAAGATATATTAAATATAATTAAATTTAATTCGCCCTAGTACCGGAAATACCTTAGGACGATATTATAATAAACTTCGTTATTAAATTATTAAAATTAAAGGACCCCGTTACGGCGGAAACTTTTAATTTTATAATAATAATTTATAATAAACTTAGTAAATATACTATAATAATACTAATTAAAAAAATCTATAAAGCGGAGTAAATCGCCTTCGTATTATTAAATTAATTAATTAAAGATTATAGGATACCTAAATCGATTATCTTTAACTAAGATAAATAATTTACTTTTAATTATTAAAAGATACTAATTAGTACTATTAGAACTAAGTTACGAATATCGACCGCGTATTATCTATAGACGGATAGATAAATAAAGCGGATTAACTAAATAATAAAGATATTATAAAGTAGTAGTATATTATATACGCCTACGCTCCGCTACCTTTATAATATTATTATTTATCGATATAGGGTTCTAGCTTTAGTATCGCGGGGTTCTAATTTTTAATAATCCTATATCGAGTTAATATTCCCCCGTTTTATTAGAATTCTTAGAGATTAATTTTATTATTAAATTTAAGATTTAAAAACTACCTAATAATAAACCCCGTAATTATTTTATATTTTTTATATTATTACTAAACTACTAGCTCTACGCTAGCGGCTTTAGGTATTATAGTTTTAATCTTTTAAACTTTTCTAAAGAAAAAGTTTATTATTATTATAATATCGAGTTTAACCTCGGGACGTCTAAAAGAATTTAATAATAATAATATCGACTAAACCTCCTCCGACGACCCCCGTTATAAAAACGGTAGTGAATTCGAAGGTATTATTACCCCCGAAAAGACTTTAAACGTATAGTTTAGAGTTATTAAAAAAGAAAACCGTCGCTTTAAATAATAATAAAAGTTAGGGGTATTATAAATTATAAATTTAAAATTATATAATCCTATTATTTCTACGCCCGCTAGCGGAGTATTAATGGAATTTATTATTTATAATAAAGGTCCCCTAATTATTATACCTACTAGTGGAATAATAATAAATTTAACTATACTTAATAAGGATATTCTTATTAGGGCGAAAATACTACGTCTTAATAAAATATATTTTTATAAAAGTACGAGCGAAGGTAAATATTTATACTAGTTCCGCGATATAAATATTATATTTTTAATTAGTCCTAAATATTTTACTACCGACTATTTAAGGATTATATATTATATAGACTCGTTAAAAAGTAACCCTTTAATATAATAATATAAATACTACGATTTATATAATTTAATTAATATTACATTTAGCTTTTTTAAGAAGTTTCTTTTTAATTTAATAACGGATCTAGTTAATTATTATCTCCTCGTTTATAAAAAGTAGGAGGAAATCAAGTAATAACTTTATTAAAAGATATCGTTATTTAAGGTTTATTTTAAAGAAATAAAGACCTAGTTACCCCCGTTCTTAGAGGAGTATAAGGTAAATTTCTTCTTAACTAAATTTAAACCTAAATTTAAAAATAAAATCCTTAATACCGGTAGTATATTTATTTAAAGGGAAGAAATTCTTACCTAGGTTATTATATAAGAAAAGAATCTAGAGTATATATAATTAATAGGTAGTTTTAATTCTAATTCGGGTTCCTAATTAAAGAACCCTAATAAAGGAAAACTTATAATAAACCGAATTATTAAATTTAATACCGGCGATAGCGCTAAATAGACGTATTTAAAGGAGAAGAGTAATAAATATAAAACTAATACTACTAATTCTTCGTACGATAAGATTATTTATTAGTATTATAGAATAGAAAGTTATATTAAATCTAAATATCCCGACCTAGATAAACTAGTTATATACGTCGGCGCGGTATTAATAAAAAATAATTAAACCTAATTTATACCTTAGAAGAAGGGTAAGAAAAATGATTAGTAGAAATATATTCTTCTATTTTTTCTAAAGATTAAATTACTCTTTAGAATAAAGTTAAATAATTTATTACTTTAATTAACTTTAGAGCGTAGATTAATTTAATTTTATAATAGTTCGTTATTAAAAATAATTTAGAATTTTATAACGTTACTTTACTACTAGCTAAAGTAATTAGCGGGTAAAGTATATATTATTATAATATATATTAATTAAACTATTAGATAGTCGATAGTTAGAGTTAAAAATATAAATATAATATTTTATTCTACGCTATAGACTTTAAAGATTTAGATATTATTCTAGATATACTTAAGTTATATTAATTAAAGATATTAATTAATTCTAAGGCGGACTAATAGCGGTTTAAAATTAATTCCAATAATTTATAAATTAAGGAACCGGCTAAATTTACTAGTAGTTTTAAAAATAAACCGAATATATTCGCGGTTATATATATTACGGTAGTATAAAATAAATAGGAAGAACTTCTTAACCTAAAGATTCCTAAAGAACTTATAAGATTTTATAATATTTTTTCTAATAAAAAGGCGAGTACCCTATTTATTTTTAAATAAAGGGATTATATTATTAAAATAAAAATTAATAAGGAACCGCCTTATAAGCCTCTTTATAATTTATTTTAAATTAAATTATCGGAGTTACGGCGCTATTTAAAATCTTTATTTTATAAAAACTAGATTCGTTATTTAATATCTTTAACTAAAGTACCTATTCTTTTTATATATAAAAAGAATAATAAGTTATATCTTTATATTAATTATCGAGGCTTAAATATAATAATTATTAAAAATCGATACTCGTTACCTTTAATTACCGAGATATTAAACCGCTTATACGGTTTTAAAATCTTTATAAAATTAGACTTTAAGGATACCTATTATAAAATCTAAATTAAAAGAAGTAATAAATAGAAAATTATTTTCCGAACTCGCTATAATTATTTCGAATATTTAATTATACCTTTTAGGCTCGCTAACGTACCGGCGATATTTCAAACTTATATTAATTATATATTTATAAATTTAGTAGATATAACGTATATAATATATCTAGATAATATCCTAATTTATAATATTAATCCGGCGGAGTATTAACGGTATATTAAATAAATATTTAAATAATTATATTAGTTCTAGCTATTTATTAACTTTAAGAAATATTAATTTAGTACCGAAACAATCGAGTTCTTAAATTTTATTATATTTATTAATAAAATAACTATAGACCCGGAATATATTAGGACTATTAAAGAATAACCTTAATTAAAAACTTATCGGGAGGTATAAGTCTTTTTAGACTTCGTTAACTTTTATAAATAATTTATTTATAATTATTCTAATATAACTACGCCGTTTATTAACCTATTTAAGGGTAGTAAAATAAATAAGAAAATAAATCCGTTTAAATAAATAGATAGCGCTACGGAAGTATTTTAGATTTTACGAGATATATTCGTAAACGCGTCTTTTCTACGTTATTATAATCTAACTAAATAATTATATATAAAGACGGATACTTCTAACTTTAATCTTAGTTTTATATTATTATAATAAAATAAGAATAGTTATTAGCGCCCTATAATATTCTAGTTATAAAAATTAAATCCCCTAGAATAGAACTATAAGATCTATAATTAAGAATTACTCGTTATCGTAGTAGTAATAAAATAATAATAATACTACTTAAAAGGTAGTCTTTATTATATTAAAATCTAGACTCATTATAATAACTTAAAGAGTTTTATAAAATAAAAGGAGTTAAATTTTAAATAGATTTATTAAGTATTTAGGTTAATTATTTATAATTTTAAAATCTTTTATCGGGCTAGAAAATTAAATTCTATTAATATATTATCGCGGCGCCTTAATTATAAGAGAGTATTATCGTTAAATATTAAATTATTATTAATATTTTAAAATAAGTTTACTCTTTAGACTAGCGGTTAACTATCGGAAAGAGATAAAGAAATAAAAATAATTATAACCCCTACTTTTTAGATTATAAAATTAAGAGTAGTAATTCTAAAGCGGGATATTATAATAATACCTAAAATTATATATAATAATCCTAAAAGACCTATTAAAATATTAATTCGGGAATTATAAATTTATAATAATTAAGTAAATTTTTTTCGAATTAAAGCGAATATATTAAAGAACCGCCGTTATATAAAGAATAAAGTATAGGTTATAAACTCCGAGGGACTATTAAAATATAACGATCGCCTTTATATATTAAAAGATAAAACTCTAAAAGAAGAGTTTATAAAAAGGTATTATAATAATTCTTTAATAAATTATTTTAGTATTACGAAATCGTATAAATTATATACCCGAAATATTTTCTAGGAGGGTAGCTTAAAGTAAGTTACGGACTATATAAAAACTTACGATATATATTAGCGGACGAAGGCGCCGCGATACTAATTATATAATAAATTAAATTCGCTTCCTATTACTATTTAATTATAGAAGGAAATTTCTATAAATTTTATAATTAATTTACTATTTAATAAATATAGAGGTACTATTTATAATATTATTTTTAACGTTATAAATCGATTTACTAAAATAGTTAGGTATATATTTATAATTATTAAAATCGATATTATTTAACTAGCGGAAGTATTTTATTTTAAAATTATTTACCGCTATAATATACTTAATAATATTATTAGCGATAGAGGTTTTATTTTTACGAGCGTCTTTTAGTCGGTTATATATTTTTATTCGAAAATTAAACGACGTCTAAATACTATCTTTTACCCTTAAACGGATAAATAAATAAAGTATTAAAATTAGGTACTAAAATACTATTTACGTATATTTATTAATAATAAATAAATTAATTAAACTAGATTACTACCTATAATAGAATTCTTAATAAATAATAATTAGAGTACCGTCGTCGGAACGACGTTATTTTTTTATATATATAGTTATTATCCTAAAATCCGTTAAGAGGTCGAGGACGATTTTAAAGAAAAAAGAGTATTAATTATAAATAATAAAATACGATAATTAAAAATAAAGTTATAAAGTATTTATAAAGCGCTACCGAATACCAAATTAGATAGTATAATAAAATATATAAATTATAAAATTATAAGGTTAGCGATTTAGTTATATTAATAATAAAAAACTTAAAATAAAAGCGCCTAAATAAGAAATTATCTTATAAGTTTATAAGGCCCTTTAGGATTATTAATAAAATAAAAGTATAAATTTACTACCTATTACTACTTTTTATATATAGAATTTATAATATCTTTTATATATCGTTATTTAAATTATATTATCTTCGCGATTATATTAATACGGCGGAATCTTTTATATAAGCCCCCGAACTTATTAATAATAATAAACTATAAGAGGTAGAAGAGGTAATTAATAAAATTAAGAATAAAGTAAGTATTTAATATAAAGTTAAATAAATTAATTAAAACGAAGAATATAATTAATAACTATTAGACGAAGAGTTTATTAATATTAATAAATTAATTAAAGTCTTTAAATAAGTAGGTAGTAAATATAAATATATAAATATAATTAAAGAGGTTACCTAGTCGTATAAAATAATAAAACGGAGTAAACGGAGCCGATATTAAAAGTAAATATTACTACTTTTATATTAATATTTATATAACGGATATTCTCCTCTATATTTATAATCTTATTATATAGTTTTAAAGTATAAGTAAATTTAATTTACTATTAAACTATTTATATATAATAACGATAAGATATTATATTTATAAGAATATTTTTATTTTAAATATAGTTTATATAGATATTTAGAATATATTATTAAATAATATATCTAGGTAAACTTAACTAGCGCCGATTTAAGAAAAAAAGAATTCGATATCGCTATTATATTATACGAAAGATTTAGTTATTATCGGAATTATTAGAAGAAGATATTATCTCTTAATATAATTCTTAAGGATATTATCTTCCTCGGGACTCTTTAGGTCCCGTTTATATTAACGGAAACTCTTAGCTTTTTTTTCGAGAATTTTATTTATCGCCTTTAATTCCTTAATACGCTAGTTCGCCGCCGTTAATTAATTTTATAGATTAATAATTATAGTAGAGATTTACCTACTAATTACTACCGTTTTATTATATATTTTATACTATTAAGTAATTTCTTTATTTATTAAATTATATTTATATTCTTCTTTAGGAGTCCTATTATTAATATAAATATATTAATATATAAACCTTTTTACCTTCCTTCGGAAAGATTTAAAGATTTATTATTATTAATATATACTATTTTAAAGTTTACGGTTATGATTTACTTTTACGTAATAGTCGATTCCGTAACGATTAATATAATAGAGTATATAAGGAGGGGACATACCTCGAATATAATTATTATTAAATTAATAGAAGTAAACTCGGTAAAAGAGTTATAAAGTGTAGTAAATTACTATTATAATTAATATTACGTAGTCGCGCTAATAGCGGACCAGTTATATTTACTAGTATATTTATAACTAGAATAAGTTAATATAAATAAATTAATACTATTAATAAATAGGAGCTATTTATAGAGTTAGAAGAAAACTATATATAACGAGAGTATTATTTCTATATTAATTATATTACTAGAATACTATTATAAAGCTAGAGTAATAATATATAAAAAAGACTAAAGAAGTTACGAAAAGAGAAAATAAATAAACGAGCGAGTTTATTTTAATAATAAACCGTCGCGCTAAATATCTTATTATTATAATACGTCGATACGCGCCTCCGCTCCGTTACCTTATTTTTATTAATAGATATAACTATTACTATAATCGTTATATTATTACTAATCTCCGGGTATAATATTAAGGTTATACCGTTTATATATAATACTTTACTACTAGTATTTTTATAATATAGTAGGAGTATATAGTAAAAGTAATTACTACTATTCCGTTACTAGTACTATAAATACTATAGGAATAATCTAATATACTATATTTACTATAAGTACTATAAGCGCTATAGGAACGATAGTATATATTATTTCGCTCCGTTACTATTATATATAATAGTACTATAGAAAGGAAAGAAACATTACTTAATTAATTATTATTACTATATATTAGCGCTATAGAGATAGTTTTATAAATATACTATTTATTTACTACTAGTACTACTATATAGTAGAGGTAATTTAATAGTATTACTCTTCCGTTACTAATACTATATAATAGTACTATAGGAAATAGTTTCGTGTCGCTCCGTAACTAATACTATATATTAGCGCTATAGGACCGATAATATAAATTAAAAAACTTTTTTTCTTTATTCCCCTAGGGGTTTTAAAGATTTTTTAATAAACTTCGACTAATTAATTAAATACTACTCCGTGATTAATATTATAGGTATTAAAGAATTAGGCACGTAATCTTATATTTAGGTTACTATATAATAACGTCGTTATATTAAATAATTTTTTTCCTTTATTTCTCTTAAGAGGTTTAAAGATTTTTTAATAAATATTTCTTAATTAAAATATTTAGGTACCTAGGGACCAAGGCTTAAAGAAAGAAATAATTATAAAGTAATAATATATTATATACACCTACGCCTCGTTAAAGGCGCTAGTACGTTATATACACCTACGCTCCGCTACCTTTATAATATTATTATTTATCGATACGGGGTTCTAACCTTAGTATCGCGGGGTTTTAACTTTTAGTAATTTTATATCGAGTTAATATTCCCCTATTTTATTAGAATTCTTAGAAATTAGTTCTATTATTAAATCTAGGATTTAAAAACTATTTAATAATAAACCCCGTAACTATTTTACGTCTTTTATACTATTACTAAACCGCTAGCTCTACGCTAGCGGCTTTAGGTATTATAGATATATTTATAATATTACGTAAATAAGAAATAGAATAATTAAATAAAGTTTCTACTTATAACTTAACTAGTATTTAATAATATATAGTCTAATATAACGAAGTTTATACTATTCTTCGTGAACTATAATAGATATATTAATATATTCCTCGAACTAAAATTAAAACCTAACGCGTATAGGGCGCTAATTTATATAATTAATATAAAAATATTATATAAGGAAATATAAACCTAAATTAAATTAACGAATACTCGAATAAAATTAATAATAAATAAATATCGAAAAGAATATCCTTAATTAAAGGAGGGGGATAAAGTATATTTTTTAATAAAAAATATAATAAATAAAAGACCGAGTAAAAAACTAGACTATATTAAAATCGGATTATTTTCGATTAAGAAAAATAAAAGAATAGTTAACTATAAACTAAATCTTCTAACCGACGCTAAAATATATTTAATATTTTATATCTCTCGATTAGAGCCGGTAGACTCTAAGATATCTTTATAAAATATTATTTATTTTTAAATTAAAAAGTAAACGGAGTTCGAGGTAGAAGAGATTCTAAATAAAGAAAATTAAAATTACCTCGTTAAATAAAAAGAATATAACGAGTAGGAGAATATTTAAAAGTTAAATATAAATTTTAAAAACTACTTAAATCTCTTATAAAGATTCTATCGGGAATAAAAAGTATAATCGATTAATCGAATTTATCCTTAAATTATAATTACTCGAAGGATATATTAAATAAGAAATCGTCGGGCCTAGAATTAATACCGTTAATCTCTTTATCTTTCTTTAATTTAATAATATTTTCTAACTCGCATTTAACGAGTTATTTTTCTTTCTTTTCTAGTAACTCGACTTCGGTTTAAAAACGAGTCTACTTTATTAATACTACTTTAACTTCCTTCGATTTTTCCTTATATAATTTTTAGAGATAGGACTATTTTATAAGCGAAAAGGATATTAGGTTATATTTATCCAAACAACCTCCGATTTTATACTTTTTAGGGTACTATTTATTAACGTAATATTAATAAATTTATATAACTAACTTTAGATTAAAAAGAGATTTATAGAATTATTATTTACGATAAAAAGATAAAGAAGAGGCGGGGCTAGATATTAATTATAATAAATAATTTACTTTTAGAATAAAAGTTTCGGGGGGGGGGATTTAATATTACGAATATTATATAATATTAATTTTACCTTATTTAAGGGTTAAACGGATACTTTTAATAAAATTATTTATTATAATTACCGAGTAAATAAAGTAAATATAATATTCTTAATAAAATTATTTACTACGATTATTAAGTAAATAAAGTAAATATAATATTTTTAATAAAATTATTTATTACGATTAGCGAGTAAATAGGGTAAGTATAATATCTTTAATAAAACTACTTACTACGATTACCGAGTAAATAAAGTAAATATATTACTCTTAATATAATTTCCTTTTATTATATAAATTATATATTTTCCCGGTAGATAGAAACTTCGTATTTAACTTCCCTTAAAACTTTTAATTATAGATTCTAAATATAAATATTTATTAAATAATTAATTAAGTTTATTAAATAATTAATTAAGTTTATTAAGTTTATTTAGTTTTATTTTATATTAATACGAAGCCTATTATTCTTTAATCCTTAATAATCCTCTCTACGAGTACTAATTTAGGTTCTATTGATATTATATTTAAATATTAAACGGAGAGCCTTAATAATTATTATTAAATTACTATTATCGACGCGCCTAGTTTCTTCTATTAATAGTATATATACTTTAAGAATAAATATAAGTTTATTAGTATATTATATTATAACTAAAAAACTTTTAATATTATAATAATAGGATTAAAAAACTCGCCCGCGTATATATAATAATAAATAGACCGAATTCTATATATTTATAAAATATTCGCCCGAGTATATATTAATAATATTATAATACTCTTTTAAACCCTTGAGAATTATATTTAATATTTATATATAATATTTTCTTTATTTATTAAATTTAATATTTTAAATTAATTTTAAAAAGACGTTTATTAGTTATTTATTAATTATATTATTTATCTAGAAAATCAACTCGTTTAGATTATTAATTTCTAAAGAAAAATTTATAATTATTAAATTTATAATTTTCTTTTAAATACTAGTAGTATTTAAAATATATCTAGGAATAATTAATTAATTAAGAAATTATATTAAAGATAATACTACTCTAGTTAAGTTTTTATTAAATAAGAAAACCGCGTTATTAAATAAAGTACCCCCTATAAGTATTTAATAATAAAAATATATTAAAAAGACTATTTTTAAATTACTTTCTTTATAAGAGATTTATTCGTTTAAAGTTATTTAGAATACCTTTTTTAAACCTTCCTTTTTATACTATTTAAATAATAAAAAGAAACTATTTATTAATTTTAATATTAATAAAGAATTCGGTTACGAGGTTATAATTTATTATATTATATAAAAGTTAAAAGACCTTTATCCCGACTAGAAATAAATATAATTTATTCTTTTCCTTAATTAATTATTTAAGGATATAAAAATACGCTATTAACCTACTAATATAAAATTAGTAGAAATAATATAAATATTTATTAAGATTAAATATATAATCGAATTCCCTTTTAAAATAATCGTTTATATAAATTATAAAATTATATTTAATATAGTTAAATAAATAAATATAATTACTCTATTTATAATAAAGACTAATTTACGTATTATATAAATTTTAGATTATATTTAGTATTTTTAAAATATAAAAATCCGTTATAAATCTAGTATTAAATATATAATACTAGATACCCTATCCCGATTATAATAAAAGAATATAATTAAAGACTTTTTAAAAAGCGAGCTAAATATATATTAAATATATATATATAAAGTTTATATATTAATAGAAATAAATACTTAGTTTAAATAAAAATTATTTAAAAAGTATTAAAATAACGATTATTAAATTATTAAGTTATAGTATCTAGAGTATTTATAATAATATAAAAGTAAATACGAAGTCTTAATAGGAAAATAATCTCTATATTTAGATAATAGAATTAATCTCTAAGGAATTAGAGTAAAGGCTCTAAGTTTTCTATTTCTAAAAAGAGCTCCGGAGTACCGGAAACTATAATATAATATTATAATATAAATAATATAACTACGCCGTATACTCCCTTTATAAGATCTATATACTATTTAATAACTACTATAAAGTTAGTTTTAATAGCTACTACTACTACTATCTCTATAAATATATATATTTATAGCTACTACTACTTTTATAGATATATATACTCATAGCTACTACTACCTTTATAGATATATATATATTTATAGTTACTACTACCCCTATTATAAATTAAGAATAAGATATATTATAGATTATACTATAAATCGACGATTATTATAATGATTATTATAATTAATATTTATTATTATTCTTTACTCTTTACTTTTTAACTAATTTTAAATCGAAATATTCTTAAAAATAAAATAATAAGTTTAAGGGAAAATATTAATATTAAAATATATTAATAAATATTTAAAAAGGGTTAGTTTTAAATTTAAAACTAAATTATTATTTAAACGTCTCTTTAATTTAAAATAAACGAATTGAACTACGTTTTTAATATAATCTTCGGTTATATCTAACTTTATAACGTTATAGTATATTCTAGTTTAAGTATTATAATAGGGGTATTTTAATATTGGCCCGAATACCCTACGCCGCTTTTTTAGCCGGTTAATATATACCTTACGTATTATAATATTATAATACGTAAAGTATATATTAATAGGCTAAAAGAGTAATATAGAGTATTCGGGCCAACGCTAGAATACCTCTATTATAATATTTAAACTAGAACGTACTATAGCGTTATACTTTAAGTTAATAATAATTTTAATATTAATATTAATTTAAATAATTATAAGTCCGAGTATTTATTCTATAAATACGTGTATTTATAGAAGTAGTAGTAAGTTTCGTTCTAAAGAAAAATAATACGCGATAATTATTCGTTTATAAAGTATTATTTGATTCTTTTTTAAAGAACGGACTACTATCTAATAGTATATATTAAGGTATTAATACTAGTAGAATATATACGTAATAATTACCTCCGCTAATCTATAGCCGTCCGTCCTTAAGGTTATTTATATAAAAAGGAAATTAACTACTCTAAAGTCTACTTATAATATCTAGTTATTTAAAAACCGAAGAAAAAAACTTTATTTAAAAGAAACTAATATATAAAGTCTACCTGTAATATTTACTTTATTTAAATTTTTTATTTAAAAGAAATTAATTATTCTATAATATCTTAAAGGGCGAAAGCTTTACTTTAAATAAAGATTTTATATTAATTTAAAACTATATCTTCTTCTTCGAATTACTTGATTTAAGGCTCCGCGTTATTCTCTCTCTATATAATAAATTCGTTATTATTACGTAAATATAATATAGCGAGGAATCTTATAGTTAAGATATCTATCGCGCTATTAACGAATTATACGAGTTTATTATTAAACTATTTATTATTCTTAAATTTATCGGCCGCTTTCGTTATCCCGTAGAACTAGTTTTATAACCTAGAATTTCGATTAGTATCTAAGGACGCGTATAGAGAATATTATAATTTTTTTATATAAAACTATTCTACTAGACGCCTTTAATATTATAGAAAATATATATAAAAATTATTAATTACCGAGTATAAGTAAACGATTTTACCTTATACTCTATTAAGCCGATTAATTAATAAGTTAATATAATTAGTTAAATATTCGTTATCGATTTATAATTTATTTATATTATTTTATAGTAATTTATAATTCTTCCTTAATTACGTAAAGTCCTATAAAATAGATTTTTCCTTTAACTCCTCCTCCGATAAAGATTTATATAAAACTCGGCCTTCCTCGATCTTATTTTACGATTTTTAATTTAGCGGAGTAAAGCCGGCCTTTTATTTACTTTTCTCTTCGGTCGTAGGCCCGTTTTTTATAAATACCGATTTATTATCGCTTCCGCTAGTTACGACGATAAAATCGTCGATAACGATTATAAAGAACGGGAATAAATTTCTAATTTACTTTTTTACTAGTATTTTTATATTTTTCTTTATAACTATTTTCGTACCCCTCTTTTAGATATATTTTTTAATCTCGGCCTTTATATTTTAATATATTATTTTTATTTTAGTGTCGGACTCGCTTCGTAAAGCCTCGTAAAATTTATTTCCCTCCGGAGTTAAAAGTAGGAAAGGGTTTATAAGAGAGAAAGAATTATTATTAATTTTTTATTTCTTTTAAAGCCCCGAACCTATTTAATCCTATAAAAACTTACGCTTCGCCGTATTTAATAATTAAATAATATTCTATAAAGGCGAAATTTTAGGCTCGTTTAATAATATATTTAATATATTTCCCTCCTCGGTTACTACCGGCGTCGAAGAAAGTATATATATTATATTTAATATAACCGAATTTACCTTAAGGTATCTCTTCGCTTTTATTTTATTACGTAATTAATTTCTTATTCCGACGGAGTCCTAGTAAATTATTTTCATCGTAGATTTTCTATTGATTTTCGGTACGATAAATTATATTAATAAAGAATTCGTTAATTCGTCGATTTATTTTAAATTCTTTAAGAATATATCGCCTATTTTCTTTTACTTCTAACTAGATTTAATTATTATAATAAATATTTTTACTAGAGTCGCTAGCCCTAGGGTTAATTCTTACTATAATATAAAAATAATTATAACGGGTATTAAGGTCTAGTCCAAATATTTATAATTATTAAATATATTATATCGGTTATTTAATATTATTTTAGTTAAGTTAGATTAATCTATCCCGAATAATCTCGCTCCCTCGTTACTATATATTTGGGCGAATCTAAATATAATTATATATATAAACTTATTCGAATTCGTCTCTAATATAATCTTTATAGTATATTCTTTATTCGTCTATTTAATTTATAGGTAGTTTTTAGAGTAGAATATATATAACTACCGATTATATTATATTTTATAAAGAATATAATCGTACTTTATAATTATTTAAATTTATAAAGAGGAAAGATTATAACTAGCTAGTAGTTATATTATAATATTATTTATTAACTTTCGGTATAGCTCGTTATATAACGATACTATAAACTTATTATTAAAGCTAGTTTATATTACTCGCGTACGCGTAGTCGGGCTTATACTAACTAATTACTATATTATAGTATATAAGGTCGTTCTATTACGTAGAAAGCGTCGGTAAAAGTATTTAATAATATACGATAAAGAAGTATACGATATAATAAAGAAAAGTAGGAGATAATAATATTATTCTCTTTTATGAGTCCCGAAGATATTATTATTTATAAATTAAATTATTAAGGAATTCGCGGTAATTTATTATATCTTTAATTAATTTACTCCTAGGGCGATAATATCGCTAAAATACCCCAGTTTTCCTAAATCCTAATCGGGCAACTAGTGTAGGCTTTTATACTATATTTTATATCTAGCTTAATAATATTATTATTAATAAATAAAAGATATTTAAAAGTTATTTATCCTTTTCGCTCTACCTAATATTTATATACCGATATCGAGTTATATTTCTAGTTATATTTATTTATTAGGTTTTTTACGTCTTAAAGGTCTTCCTCTTTATATTATTTATTTTAATATAATCCTTATTCTTTCTATTTAATTAGATACTCGGTTATTAATTTTTTCCCTCGGCCTAGAAGTCTCCTAACTCTTTTATTTAGGAGGGGTTCTATTTTATAATAATCCTATATACCTTCGGGATTATTATTATTAATAATAGGGTTTTATCCTATTTCTTTAGGCCGGTAATATAGATTCTTTTCCCTAAATACTAACTCTAAAATAACTATAAATACTATTAAATAAATAGATATCGTCGGCGGTAGTTTAAGTTTATAAATTAAATTTCCGTAGTATCTAAGAATTTTAAAAGATCTAGTTCTTTAATTAAATAATTTATAATTTCCTAAACTAGGAAGGCGGTAACTACTATATAATTTAAAGAAAGTTATTTCTCTAATCTTTATCGTTAAAGGCGTATATTTATTATTATAGCGAAATTTAGTATTAATTACCGCGAACGAAATTATATCGGCTACCTCTTTACGGTTAGTTTTCTTTATATTAATTAGGTTTATTTACCCTACCGAATTACTTAAAAGCGAAATACTATTATTTAATTTTATTCCGAAGATAATTTCGTTAGGGGAAAGTATTATAGTTAAATTTAAAGAGTTATTTAATATAATTTATAACGTAACGGCGAAATCGTGCTATTAAGCGTCTAAGAAATAAGTTAAATAAAATTTTAATACGATTTTTATAGTTTAATCTATTCGTTCTAATTATCCGTCTAACTACGGGTAGTATATTATTAATATTATAAATTTTATTCTTAAGACTTTAAAGATAGTTTTTTATAAAACCGAAAGAAATTTAGGGTCTTTATTAGAAATAATAACTTTAAGGATTCTCTAGTCGGTTAATATAAATAATAATATCTTAGTTTATTTTTCGGCGGACTATATATTCTTCCCCGAAATAGTAGTAAACTTCTTCGAGAATTTATAAATAACTATTAATAAAGTATTATATCCGTTTCGTAGTAAAGAAAACCTTATAATAAAATCGATAATAACGTAGTAGTAGATTTTCGAGATCGTTAGAATTAGTTTTATAATATTATATAAGATATAATACTTCGTCTAATTAAGCTAGTAGAGCGGATAATATAAAATATATTATTTTAGTCTCTTTATAAAATACCTTATATGATAACCGGCCACGATTTATTTATATATTTTATAAAAACTAGTATAACTACGCTTATTATATACTAGTTTAAAGATTTTTTATTCTATGAATTTCGGGATATAAAGACGTTCCTTATCGTCGTACTAGTCTTTATACTAGATAAGGGAATCTCGGAGTAAAAAAGAAATATTCGGATTAAGAATATCCTTATTTTTTATAATACCGGGGTTATTTTTTTCGAGCCTATTCTTTTCGTCTATAAAGAAGATATATACTTTAGATTACTTTTTATCCTTAATATAAATATACTCTAACTTCTATTTATAATCGGTAGATATTTATATTAATATTATATAGAAAGCGAAAACTTCGTTAAATATCTTAGGAGTATTTATATTAATACTTTTATTCCTCTTTTAAATTAACCGTAATAACGTATTAAATACGATATTCTATTTTCTAGGATACTATCGAATATCGAGGTTATACTACGACGTATACTAGGAAACTTATACTAGTCGTAGATTTATTTTATCCGAAAAAGACGATAATAATATTATTTATCTCGTAATATCGGTAGTCGCGGAATAATTAATAAAAATAATTATTTTCTTTATCGGTAACTAAATTAAAAGATAAGGAATCTTCTTTAAAGTCTATATTAGTTTTATTACTTTAAATTCTATAAACTAGTACCGTATTTTAATAAAGTTAAATAACTTAGAGAAGAAAAGAATTAATTAAATATTCGTTCGAGGGAATAAATTATTTTAGAGATCGTTTTTTATATAATATATTATCGCGCTAATCCCGTATAATTTAGTAGTATCGATATTAATATAAAGTTAACACGTTATATCCCGATAATAGAGATATATTTCGGAGGTAAATACTTTCTATAATAATTTAAATAATATTAACTTTTTTTCGGTAGGAATAAATTAGGTTTTCCTAGAATAAACCTTTTATATATTTCTACTCTAGGAAAGGGAAGTCTTTAATAATTAAATTTTTCACTTTTATAATAACTCCGAAATTTAAGCGAAGTATCTAATATTATATTTAAACTAATTCGTTATACTTATATATATTTCTAAAGTTTATAATATATCTAGAAAACGAAGGTTCTTAATTATTATAATTTTTTCCTCGGTAGTTATTATATCTAAACTATTAACTTTTTAACCTAGGAGTATAACGGAAAAATATATTAAAAAGAATTTTTTCGGTTTAAAGAAAATCTTAAGATTTATAAATAACGTAAAAATTATCGCTAAATATTTAAGGTATTTAGCGTAGGAACGTAAAATAATAATAATATCGTCGATATAATATTTTATAAATTCTTTATATAGACGTAAAAAATTATTTATTTTTCTTTATATATAGAGTACGGAGCCCTTCTAACTTATTATTACGATATTATAGTATTTAAAGCCGCGGTAGGAGACGATAATAAATTTATAACGATCGTCTCTTTTAATTATAAAGAGATGGAATTACCCGTTATAATTAATTATATTAATATATATATATCCCTATATTAAGGAAACGATATCGTTTTATAGTAAAAGGGAGTAGTTATCTAGAACGGTAATTTTATTCAAATTACGGATATTTACTACTACTCTTTCTTTATATACCGGAGTCTTTTTAGGCCCTTTATATATAGTTTTTTAAACTACAAATACCGGGAAAACGAAAGAGGACGGTTTTATAAACTAAAATATCTTTCCCTACTAGTATATTTTATTAAATTTCTTATTAATTAAGGCTCTAGTATCGGGGCTTAAAGAGTAAAATTTATATCTAAACTTTATATCCGACGACTATTAATTAATAATAAACGGGATAAATAATTATTCCGATTTAGGTAGGTTAATAATATCTCTAATATCTTTTTATATACGAGGGTATTCTTCTATAATACGCTTGATTATAGTAATATTTTTATCGTTATCGTAAATAGTAATCCCGTTTAGTAGCTTCGTTTTTATTAAATAATCGACTTCGGTTTTAAAAATTAATCTTAGGTCGTATAAATTAATTAATTATAAAACGGATATATCTTTAGAGTACGCTTTCGCCGTTAAAGAATAATTATTAAAATTAATAGAGTAAACCTCCTCTACTTTATACTCGATAACTAAATTAATATATTAACGGCGAGGAATAATAAAGGGCGTATTCTCGTTATTCCTAATATTAATAAAATTAATTCTAGCGTCGACGAAGTAAATATAAATACCGTCTATTTATAGTTTAAAAAGGAAATCCTTATTAAGTAATTAGAACTTTCCTTTAAATAAAACTATAATTATAATTATAATCTTTATTAGAATTATTTAGTAGTGTTCCGATTTAATAATATAACGAATTCTAATATTATCCCTAGTTATAGACTAGATCGGTATTAAAATATCGCTATAACTACCGAAAAGAACTTAGTTATACGGTAAATCGATAATAATTTTTTCTAGTTTAAGGATATTTATACCTATAAATATATTAGCCTTAAGGTTATCTACTATATAGAAATCCCTAGTAATTTTTATTATAATTTTAGTATTATCTTTAACTTTTCCGTTTATATAGAAAATTAAAGGAGTTTATTTTATTATTAAATAACGGTTCGGCCCGATTCCTCGTAAAATAATAAACTTATTATAGTTCTTTATTTAAAAAAGGGCGCTCTACTTTTTAAAAAGATATAATTAATTATATTTATTAAGTATCCTATATCTAGGTATTTTAAATCGCGGGCGGTATTTAAAAAGAGATTTATTTAACTATTAAAATAATACTAGGATCGAAAAGTTATATTATCTTTTAAAAACGGAGGAGTTATAAATTTAATAACTATTTTATTCGTCGGTTTAATAGTAATAAAAATATTCGAAGAATACGTAGGTATAACGGGTTTAGAGTCCTTTTATATTAAAACTTTACGACGATATAACTTTTCCTTAAAATATACGTGGAGAAGGTTATTTAATATAAAGTTTATTTTATAGTTCTTATAAACGGAACGTTAATTTATCTTCTTTATAAAAGTATAATATATAATTAAGATAAACCCGACGTCGATCTTATTATTAAAATCTTATTTTCCGTTTAAGATTATTTTTTAAATATTATAAAAGCTTTTATTAATACTAGTATAATAAATATAATAATTTTTAGACGGAGCTCTAGGTACTCCGAAATAACCTTCGCTAATTTTAATAATACCGTAGTTATTATTTTCGGATCCGGGATTATTAAAATATAATTTACCGAAATAAACCAGCTATATTTACGGCTAATTACCGAAACTAGTATATAGTCTCGGTAGGTAGTACGGACGCGCTCTATAGTTCCTATAATTCCGGTTTCTAAAGAACGAATTCTAGTTAGGCTACGCGTTTTCGGCGGTAATTATAAAAAGTTATTTTAAAGTTAGAAGAGCGTTTTTTAACGAGTTTTATACTATAGGTTTAAGAGTTTATTATTACTATTATTATAGTATAACTTATTAATTTTATACGTAAACTCGCTATTTATAGAGTTAGAAAAAAGGAAAAACGAGAGTAATTATTTCTTAATATTTATACGGATATTAAGAAGACTAAAAAGAATTAACCGCCGTATATTATAAAAGCTAGAAAGTCCTAGAGTTATAAAGATTTATTTTTATATTTATAGACCTCTACGTTTAGAAAGACCGATATTAATTCTATTATTAAAAATAATAAAGTAGAGAACTATACCCACTTTATTATTATTACGATTAGGATTTATTCTTAAGTTTATTTTCCCGTTCTCGCTCTTTATTCTTAATTTCTTTATAGTATTCCCTTTAGTCCTCCTTCTCCTTTTATATTTATATATAATATTATATCTCTTTTCGGCTCTTTAACTATTTAATAAATTATTTAATCGAGGTATTATTTATAGAAGGAGGTATAGTAGCCTAGAAATTAATATTTAAATAATTCTAAATTTATATAGCCTATATATACTTTTTTATAATTCCGGCCTAAACGGTAAATTTAATTATATTCTAGACGTAAACGGATAAATTTACCTGTTCGGTAGTATTTTTTAAAGTATAAAATTACCGATTAAATTCCTTTAAAATAATTATCGTGATTTTAAAATACTCTTAAAGGTATATAATTTAGCGTTATAAACTATTTAGAAGTTATATTATTACGTTTTTCTTATTTTATAATAGAATTTTAAATTACTAATTCGCTACGACTTCTTTAAAATAGTTATTTATATTCTTTCTAATAATTTTATTACTCTTTATTACTACGAAATCTTAAGTTCGATTATAGAATATATAAACCTCCCTAAATATTAACTCTTTAGGGTTCGGAATAATATTACTAATATTTTAAAACTCCGAATAATTAGGATAAAAGAATCCTAATTCGTTAATACGGAAAGTTCCGGATTATTATTTTTACCCTATTTCGCCGGGAGGCCTTTATTATCCTTTAAGCCCTAATAAATCTTTAAATCCTCGACTATTTAAAATAACCTAAATTATATTTAGTACCGTAGTATAGATCGTTTAAATTATAGTATTATAAAGAGTTAAATCGATACTAGGAGAAGATAGTAGTATTTTATTTCCTTTTTATTTATAGAGATAATCCTATCTAATTTAATAATTAAACGGAGGATTTAAAGGAGGGAATTAATTTCTCTTATTATTCCTATAAGATCCTAGCCTTAAAGAGCTAGATTATCCTCCGTTATTTAATATATTTAGTTTCTTCTAGAAAAGAATCCTTCGAACTATATTATCCGCGGTGAAAATAGAGTTTAAGAGAAGAAAAGAAGACTTTAATTTCTTAAAAGTAATATTATTAACTTCTAAAAAACTAGGTCTTGTAGGAAGAAATAAAGGCGATAATAAAATAAAAGAAAACTAACTTTTATCTTTTTTTTTAGATTAAGATAATTAAAGATTAAAAATTTTATTTATTTTAGAAGGTATACTCCTACGCTTCTAATCTTTAAAGTATATTAAATCGACGTAATATTTAATTCTTTTAACGAAAGATATTAAAGCCTTTATTAATACTAGAGGGTATATTTATCAAAATAGGAAAATAAAAGTATTCTACCCTATTTTTTCTTCCTAGGCTCTAACTAAAGTTAAATAATCTCTTTTTATATAAAGTTAATTACCTCTAAATATATCTACTAGCGGTTTATATATATCGACGATAAAAAGAATAATTTAACGATAAATTTTATTAATATACTTTTCGTACTACTCGACGTATTTCTTTAAAAACGAACGTAATTAAAAAGTTAATACGATAATAAGATTCGATAAATACGGTTTTTCCGCCTTTTCTTAACTTATATAGTAAGATTCAGAAAAAGTAAAAATCATTTACGGGGAAAACGATAAAACCCTTCGTTTATATAAATAATTTACTCTTATAACGATTTATATTTTAAAAGGAATAGTTTTTTAAGAAATTTTCTTACTTCTCGATATAGAAGTAGTAATAGTAAAGATTTTAGTTAACTAATTTCGAGCGGGGTTAATAATATTTCTTTATTTCGGGAAACGCGTAGGCCTCGGATTTACGAGTAAACGAATAACGTAATTATATAATATATAATAAACTTTCCTAACGAATAATTAACCGCTCTATTAAGAGAAAGGATATCTAGTTATCTATTATACTTTATATAAAACTAAGGGTTATATTTAGCCTTAATATAACGGAATTAAAGAATATAAAATATAGACGATAGTATATAACTAGTCGATATAGGGTATTTTTTATAAATAAAGGTACGGGTTATAAATTCTTTATAACCGTAATCTAATCTAAAGTAAAATATTAAGATTAGGAGGATTTAGTCCTATAACGAAATAACCGGTAACGGGTATAAATAACCGACGATAAATAGAGTATATATTAAGATAATTCCTTTAAGCCGAAATAAAAAGGACTCGATTATTTCTATTTAAAGAAAAATAATATAAATAATAATTTAGGGTCTCTAGTTCGAGACTAATAGAGGACTAATATTATAGCGAGATAGTTAATTATTTATAAAGGCTAGTAGCCGGTCTAATTCTACTATAAGAGTAGAATAAGATTATATTATTACTATTAACTAGTAAGTTTCGTTTTAAAGGAAAATAATACGCGATAATTATTCGTCTATAAAGTATTACTTGATTCTTTTTTAAAGAATAAACTACTATTTAATAATACGTATTAAGGTACTAGTACTAGTAGAATATATATATAATAAATAATAATAGTTATAAATATATATATCTATAAGAGTAGTAGTAGTTATAAATATATATATCTATAGAGGTAGTAGTAGTAGTAACTATAAATACGCGTATCTATAGAGGTAGTAGTAGTTATAAATATATATATTTATAGAGGTAGT
>JAABUK010004433.1_pt1 | contig 22817 bp, 30 predicted proteins | sample 5559141 | NCBI WGS metagenome assembly JAABUK01 (sample SAMN10711869, study PRJNA513367) | rock metagenome | isolation source: Antarctica rocks | place: Antarctica: Victoria Land, Pudding Butte nord | collected 2016-01-03
TCCCCTCCCCTCCCCTTGATCTCACAGCTGCAGCTCGCCGGTGGCATGAAGCTCACCAGACAGACTCTGACTCTGCTCATGTGGGTGTGCAGAAGCCTTTGAGCGAGTCCATACGCTTCTTGGCAGTGCTGTGGGGCCAGCCCACTCAAAAGGACAAGGAAGCCCTGGGCTGCCCAGTCCTGTCCTTTGATGAAGTTGCTGAAAAGGTTCGCCAAAACCTGACTGGTTTTGAGGCAAACCCTGTGCAAATTTCAGGATCTGATTTGGCAACCCTGGTGTACACCTCTGGCACAACAGGAAATCCTAAGGTAATAGCATACTGCCATGACAGACTACTTTGGTGCAGCGCACAAATTCTAGACCACACAATCGCCATGCATGTTGCTGTGTGTGTGCGTGCGTGTGTGCGTGCGCTGAATCATGTATTTAGTGTTTCCTGGAGCAAGTCTTTGGTGAGTTGACCATCAAAACAAGACCTCATGCAGGAAGACACTCTACACTGACGTCATTGACCCTTGGGGAAGGTACATGTTGAGTGAGTGCACAAATGAGTGAGTGAGTAAGTGAGCAAATTCGTGAGCGAGTGCACAATCGAGTGACATTAGGCTCTTTTTCGAACAGAACTCCCACCAGATTTGGTTTGGTTGCACACCACATACACCTGTGCTTTCAAGCCAGGATGTCTGATGAGTCACTACTGGCTCCACACCCCAGACTGTAAGTTATAAAATGAAAAATGAAATGAGTGAATGAGCAAATGATGAAAGTTGCACCAAAGCAGGCAAATTTAAAGTACAAGTGATACAGAATGAAGCTGGCGGTGTTGGTGGCTGCAGGGCGTGATGCTGACCCACAGCAACCTGTTGTACCAGCTCAACAACCTGAAGCACTTCCTACAGCCCTCACCAGGAGAGAGCTCCCTGAGTCTGCTGCCCCCCTGGCACATCTACGAGCGCTCCTGTGGCTACTTCATCTACTCCTGCGGCATGAAGCAGGTCTACACCAGCATCCGCCGCTTCAGCGAGGATTTGACCAAGTTTCCCCCTCAGTTCTTTGTGTGCGTGCCTCTGGTCATCGACACCCTTCAGACAAAGGTATGCACACCTGATCTTCACGTTTTAATTTTTTTCACACAGGAAAGGGAATTACAGGAAGGGTTGCTTGAGGAACTACACATATCAGGGTATCTTTTGTTACCTGATCGATGCAACATTTCTTCGTTGTTTGCCATGCGTTTAGTTCCCAGAGAGCTACAGCTGAGCTTTGGCATGTCAGACTGTATTGCATTCGTTTGTTCTGTCTGAGACCCTGTCTGTGCCTGTATATGGCAACATTTGTGCCTGTGCACATTCTTCTGGCCCTTTCTAAAGACAGATACGTCATTCGCTGCAAAATCCTTGTTCACCTGATTTGACCATGCTACAAGCTCAACATACAGTAGCTATTCCCAAAGCTCACCACAGGACTGCTGAGCACCCAATACAATTCCCATTATCCACCATCAGAGACTGTCAGCCCACCGCACCTGAGACCTTATAAATAGTCACCCATGAATATGGTTCTCATCAACATCGTTGCACATTATCATGCATAGGCATGTAGCGACGTAGTCATTGACAGTCACTACAGCGACAAATCTAACAAAACATTGATGGTACAGGTGAAGGCAGCCATCAAGCGGGGCTCCAACGCTAAGCGCACCATTGCCGCATTCTTCTTCGCCCTGAGTGGGATCTTCATCAGAGCCAGGAGGGTGAAGAACGGGGTGGACCTGAAGTGGGCTGTTAAGCCCCGCCCCATGACTGCCCTGCTCTGGGCTCTGCTCACAGTAGCCCTGCTGGCACCATTCCACAGGTGACTGCTCCTTCTGCACTGACCATGTCAGTAGAGCATGGCTTGAGCATATAGTGAGCTCTACCTGTTTTTGTTAGCAATATTATTGTTGTTTATGATTATTATTATCTTTGTTGTTATTCTAATATTATTGTTATTATTATCATCACTATTAACATTGTTACCAACTGGCTGGCTGGCTGGTCTGGCTGACTGGCTGGCTGGCTGTCTGGTCAGAATTATGACCTGTTCAAGAGGCATGTCATGCTGCATGTCGTAAAAAGCCTTAAGCTTCTGTATATTTGTCAATTTGTTCAAAAGCCTGTTGTATGCACAAGGCGTCAGCATAGGCCTGGTCTCTGACCAACGCAGCAAGCTAGCTTTGTCATCATGCATGCTCTCCCAACAGTCTTGGGCCTATAGACTTGCAAAGAATAGGCCTAGTCTATGCAGCACATCAGCTTTGTCATATTGCATGCCCTCCTTCTAACCGTCTTGTTCTTGCAGGCTTGCAAAGAAGCTTGTGTATGGCAAGATCAGAGGGGCACTTGGGGTGAGCAAGTGTGTGGTGAGCGGGGGCGGTTCCCTGCAGCCCCATCTGGATGAGTTCTATGAAGTCCTGGACCTCACTGTCCTCAATGGCTGGGGACTGTCTGAGGTGTGCAGCCTCACTAATTGGCCTTGCCCCCATTGTTATACTGTCTCCACCACTATGTACCACTGAAACTGCACCATTTGTGTTCTGAAGACCAGTGCAAGGGTCTCCAGACAACACCTAAGAAAGCAAACAGAAACATGATGTATCAATTTGTTCATCACTAAAGCAAGCTGTTGCTGCATTTGTCAATAAAGCATCCACAGTTGCAGAGGGTACAGGTGGGAGGTGTAGCAATGCCATGCTTGCAAATAGCCTCGGCACGATTTTGCGTTCTGGTGTCATCTATGCATATTTCCCTTATTAACCTGTAACCGCCTGTGCGCATTTCCCTTATCAACCTGTAACCGCCTGCAACTCTGCAGCAACACTGTTACATGCTCCCCAATCTGACTGGCCCAGTACCCCATACTGAATGTTGCTCGCACAGAAACAAGCTTATGTTCTAAAAGGCAAATCCACCTCTACTTCAAAGCCTTTAGGTTTGGACTTTGTGTTTGAGATAGTGAGCGACAAAGGGATATATAACTTCTGGACATGAAACTCCCAGCCTTCTGGTGAGTGAGCAAATGTGCTCAAATTATCCACATCAGCATCACAAGTCCCAACAGGAAACACCCAGGAATCAGCAAAGTCAGAGTTGACCTCACAAGACACAACAAGAAAACGACAAAGTACGTCTGCAACGGCCCAATACCAGGCAGCGGCTTCAACGCCAAAGTGGTGGTTTGTTCTTGTCAAATGGTGTATAGTTGAACAATGACATATCTTGCTTTTTGTCTGCAGACATCTCCGGTGCTGGCCTGCAGAGCCTACATGGATGGCCAGCTGGCTGTGCGCGGCAGCGTAGGTATGCCCTCATTGCTCATGGCTCAAACCTCTGTCTTGTCACTCTGCACATCTCATTAGTAACTTTCAGTAGCAATCTTCATCAGGAACATTAGTGATGACAAGTGTGTGAGCTTGACCATTGCTCATTGCTGTAGCCTCTGTCTTGTAGTCCTGCGTCATATGCAAAGCCGCAAGCTGTAAACTCTCCAGAACAGGCCAGGTCACAGAGGTACTGATGTTACACTGACCACATGTTACAGTGACCCGATGTTTGCTGCAGTCAAGCAACGTGCAGCATGATGGCCCCTGCCCTTTTATACCGCTGGTGTACAACATCTTGCTCAACAAATTCAAAGCACTGCTGACTGCATCTTCATCTTGTCGGTCTATTTACGCAGCAATCTTTCTAGTCATTGGCATACATCCTTTGCATCCTGTTTGTCTTTGCACACTCGAACTCTACATGCTTTGCATACTCCGCACACTCTATATGCTTTGCATCCTGTTTGTTATGTGCACACTCCTACTCTATGGTTTGTTATGCTTCCAGGTATGCCAGCGATGCCCTTAAGGCATGCCATTCTTGCTTTTCTGCAGGCAGGCCAATCCCTGGGACCAAACTGAGGGTGGTTGACCCTGAAACCTATCAAGATGTTGCAGATGGGCAGCAAGGGGTCATCCTAGCACAGGGCCCGGGGGTCATGAAGGGCTATTACAATGACCCCCAGGGCACCCAGAAAGCCCTGAAGCAGGGCAGCTGGTTTGACACTGGAGATCTGGGCTGGCGAGCACCAGGTCTGTCTGTCTGTCTGTCTGTCTGCGCATGTCTGTCCACACATGTTTTCCTGTATGATCAGACTACTGTGGGGCCTGCTGTCATGTGACTGTCCACCTACGCATGAAGCTGGCTACTGTGTGTTTGTCTGCTTTGTGTGTTTGTCCCCTGAATGTCTGGTGGTTGGCTGGCTGTCTGCCTGCCTTCTTGCCTGCCTGCCTGTCTGTCTGTCTGTCAGTTTGTGCCCACCTGCTTGTTGCTCAGGTAGACTGCTGTCTCAACAGCGGACTGAGCCTTTGGCAAACTTTGTGCTCGCTGCGCCTTTTGATGCATCTCCCTGTAAGATGTTGTGATTTCTCGGCAATGGGGGTCCAAACGAAGTGTGAGTCAAATGGTCTTACTAGAATGAGGCTGCTATGTCACCATGCCACAAATGACAGCTACATTATACATGCATGTATTATGATTATTGTTATTGTTGTTATTATTATTATTATTATTATTATTAATGCACTTGGTGTCATGCAGAGGGAGTAGCAGGAAGCAACATGGCCGGTGTGATGGTGCTGACAGGCAGGGCCAAAGACACCATTGTGCTGAGCAGCGGTGAGAACATCGAGCCCAGCTCCATAGAGGATGCTGCAGTGTGCAGCCCCCTTATCAAATTTTGTGTCTTGTTGGGACAAGACCGCCGGTCCCTGGGAGCACTAGTGGTCCCAGATCCCGAGGCCTGGGAAGAGCTGGAAAAGGAGAAAGGTGAGTTTGATGGTCTTTCAATCACAGCAGGCTCTGAATGTTCTTCGTATTCTTTTCTTTCTAGAACAGTTGAATCAGTCATAGACAGGAGATACCGTCAGGACAAGGCATTTGCACCATGACTTATGCTTTGCGCTACATGATTGACGCCAATGCTCCTTGCGTGCTAGGCTGCAGCACTTTCTTAGGCGTGTGTGTGTGTTGTGACAAAGTGTGCAACTGTGTTAGGGCAAGAGGACCGCAGCTGTACTCGTGCATGTCGATTAGCAGTGGAATGCTAACACTCGTGCTTGATAAGTAGCAATACAGTGCTAGGCTTTGGCAGCACCATAGCTAAGCTGGCTTCATTGCATTCACGCCACAGCCTCCTTGCAAGTGTGGGGTGCTGGTATTGCTCCATATGGCATGTTTGATCTGTTTCATGACAGCGTGCCCAAAAAGACAAGTGATGTGTTTTGATAAGTTCTTCTGTTGCATTAGGCCAAATGACAGATGCTGAGAAGCACAGCATCATCAAAGCTGAGCTGGACAAGGTTTCCTCAGCCCGACCGCCACATGAGCGCATAGCAGCCTTTGCAATCCTCAAGGAGCCCTTCAGTCCAGAAAACGGCACCTTGACCAGAACTATGAAGCCTCGCAAAGCTGTCATCATGCAACAGTATGCCAGCGAGGTGGAAGCCTTGAAGAAGCAGCTCAGATGACATTACCAATGTGCAGTCACAATGCATGGTTATCGCTGGTATCTACAACACGTTTTTGTGTGATGGTTCGGGTCCTTTTCAGCCTGTTTTTGGTGAGGCTCTCGGCGCAAGTATAGTGTTGATGTGCAGTTCATTCGTTGGTGCATCGAGCTGTGTGGTCTGACAGGATCTTATAAAGTTTCGGGCCTAGTTCTGGGTGTAGGATTGTCTGACACATGATAGCGCATCACAGATGCGTCATTAGCATTTTAGTTTTGCTAGGCTGTCAGCTTCTGATACCGTTTCATAGCAGCATTTGTTGTGCCAGTTGCCCCAATGCATGGGGGCTTCAAGAACTGCTGCAACCATGTGGTGTTAGCATACCATGTATCATGACTTACATCACAACTGTTTGCATCAGACGCAGGTGTCTAAGGTAGTATGTATGTAAGGCTTTAGGATGTAGTTGTGTAGGCGTTTAGAATGCTGTTTAAGGGTAGGAAAATAATATGTGCTGTTGCTCATGTGTTGTAACGCATAGACTCATTCACATTCCTGTTTTGTATCAATCCTCCCAAAGGCATGACGGCGTGCATCGTGACTGACTAGCGTTCTCATCATCATTCGCACGGTTTGGCCCACTGCATAGGACTGTATACAGTCAATATACTGCACAGTTTCAAATTTGCCTTCTACCAACACATGATCAAAACACAGAGCAGCAAGCTATCTCATTCTCAGCGTCTGCATTTGGAAGACCTTGCAGCCGAATGTGAGACTCACAAACAATTATGCCTTGATCAATGTGCGCAAGAAAGGTACAAACGAATGCTACACTTCAAGGAAGCCTGCAAGGTGTATTCCTTCCAGCTGCAAAACCTGAAGACGCTCTAGCATAGCTAGGATGGGTGTTTTCTTGCCCTGAGTACCCTGTGAGACCTTATGCTGTGGCAGTGCTTCCCGTTGCTGCTGTCTGTTTCCTGTAGGCCAGGGTTGCAAAGCATGTGGAGCTGGAGTAAGGGCCAAGGCTGTTGAGTCATCCTTGAGCCTGCTGTCAGAGGCTTGCTTGGCAGCATGATTGCTGATGCTTATCTGCAGGTGCACAATGCATGCCATCAGTGTGCTGACGACCCTTCAGGAACAAACTCTGAGATACAATCAATGATGACAGACTGGACCAGCGCAGTGCATGTATGCTGAGTTTACATGCCTGTCTTCACAGACGATTGGCTAGCAAGGCTTACAGGCAGATTGCAGCAACCCAGCGCAGAGAGACTCACTGCTGCTAACAAATATTGCTGCTGATCTGACAAACGTCAGCACACCATACTGTAATGAGTACCAACTGGCAAAAGTGTCACCTCTAGCTCTTTTGCAGGTCCAGCTGCAGCAGTGCTCAGCTCACGCAGCCTTGCAAAGGCCTCTTTGACTGCCTCTGGTCCCTTCAAAGGCTTTACAAGTATGGGGGTGGGTGCAAGCAGGCTGGCAGGGACCTGCTCTATTGGGACACCCCCAACAACTGCTGCTTGCAATGCTTGGTGCTGCAGCTTAGCCAGCAGAGCATGGTGCTCAGTGTGAGACAGCGTGTCTGTAGCTGCTGCACTGGTGCTATCATTGCTTGAGTCACCTATCCTGTCTACCTGAGCAGCACCTGCAAGGGTGTATGACAAGTGACATGACATCACGACAGAAGAATGGTCGATGGAGGAAAAGTTCTGAGCTGCAGTGCTTTGAATTCACGCTGATGAAGTTTGAGGTGCCACCTTGTTTGTCATTGTCAGCGACGCATGTTGCATATTGGGCATTCAAGCAGAGCAATGCTAGCTGATCTAGCTAATCTTGTGCGCATCATTGGTGACAGCACAGGATCTCAGCTGCATGCCAACATCACATGCGTCTTGCACCACCACCGCAGTTTGATTCAAGACAAATGTCATGATGCAAACTGAGTCACCTGAGCTATCACTTTGAATACACCCAAATTTCTGCACACATTTTTGTAGACATATATCTCTTGGCATAGGTGAAACAAAAAAAGGAAAACAAGCAAGCCTCACCAGGGACAGGTGTAAAAGCACGCAAGTCCTGCAGTGGTGAATTGCTGACTGGGCCCTTCTTGGTTGACAATGGGCTTGAAGCTGGCAGGCCTCCAAAAATACCTGCAGGATGCAATGATAATAATAACGATAATGGTAATAATAACAATAATAACAACAATGATTACGCTTTCCAGCTCATGATGAGCTAGGTACGTGTGGGATGCTTTACTACCTCGCATTTGCAGATGCAAAGGCCTGTATGCATGCTGTGATACAAGGCAATGTTGTTGCAGCCTTTTGTTGCTTGCAATGACACACAGTGCTTGGTAGGCTGCATGCTTTGACATGTTTGAAAGTGTCATTGGCAGTGAATGACGTTCTGCATGTACGGGTATGGACAGTGCTTAGTCTTGTCATTGATGTCAGTATCCTCTTTGCGGTTAGATGCTATACAGTGGTGCAGTGTGTCTTGAGAGTACATCAGCATCCATACGATGCCTCAAATGCCGTAAGACTCAGCATTTGCAGCATTTGTGTAAGACTCAGCAACATGCAACAGATGCATGATTTGTGATGACAAGACAGAAGAAGAGTCTCACGTCGCCCAAGCTCTTGCTTTTCAGGACTATCGACGGATGATGTCATGGGCTGCCATCGCAAGCCTGAAACTCCTCCTCTCCCATCTGCATGACATTGCAGTCTTCTTGTGGCACGACCCTCGTTTTCAGCAAGCATGCAACCAACATCAAGCACCCAAGGTTACATGGGCTATCCAGGATAGACATCTAGCTCAGCTGCATGATGATAGGCAGGCTATTTGCACATGGCAAGCAAAGATGTGTTGTATCACCTGACGTGAGCTTTGCACTTTGTTGCCGCAACAGTCTCTGCAGTGCATGAGAGGGCGACGCAGCACCCGAAGAGGCTGACTGCTCAATGTGAGGCCTGGCGTCTGTTTCTGGAGGTCCAAAATGCAGCTGCTGCTTTGAAGACGGATCCATGGGCGAGGGTGCAGAAGGCTGAGGCAACTTGAGGGCAACATCAAGTGGATCACAAGATGCATTGTTGGCTATATCAGCCATGCCCTCTTGGTCATTGAAGGACATCTGTGCATGATAATCAGCATGGTGGGGAACGGGGTGCTGGGATGGAAAGCTTGCATGAGTGCTGTCAGTGAGATCAGATGGTAGCGCCCTGGAGGATGCTGATCCCAGAGGCTTCTGTGCTGTGCTGGGAGCAAGGCGGCTTGGTAGCTGTGCAAAACCTCTTGGCAAGCTTGCTGGTTGGGCAGGAGATAAGGATCTTGCTTTATGAGAGGCAGCAGCGGAAGGAAATCCTGCTCTGCCAGTTGAAGGTGCTGCTGTTTGTTGAGATGCAGATGGACCTGCAGGAAGGGAGCATTGTACAAGTCATTGCTGTGTAGCAAAGTCGAGGGGGGTTTGGTGGCAAGGTACACAGCACAAGGAAAGCTGCAGCTTGCAAGCATAAGCTCTGCCAGTCACATAAACTGAAGTGTTGACGGCTGCTCACCAGCAGAAGATGTCACAGCATTGGATGTCTTAGGATCAGCAATGTACAATGATGATTGAGGTGGTAGTGCCAGAGAAGTGCTGATTGTCGAAGATTCACCCGGGCTGGAGTCAGGTGATCTCTTGTGCGCACTGTTGGAGTGGCGATGCTGACTGACGTGCGGTGTGAAAGAAAGCTTGCCAACAAATCTGTCTTTTTTCTCGGAATCTTTAACAGGCCCGACCACCCCTCTACGCGCTGACAGTGGGGTGTAGGGAGCAGCATCCATTGGTGAAGCTTTGCTTAAACTGGTGGTCTTCGCACTTGTCGCTGGCTTCCCTTTTTTTATTACGGACTTCAGGACAGGGGCGGGTGAGGTCTGCATGGGACTGCCACTGTCCGACAGCTGGCCTGGACTGTTGGCCCATGGTGTCAATGCTGGAAAAGGCACTCCTCCGGTTTTAGTGCTCTGAAAGGGACTGCGCCATGCCATATCTCAGAGAAGCTAACGTCGCCGATGTTGGGTAACCGTCTGGCTTTGTGAGCGCAGCATGCACGAAGCATGGTCGTCATGCGTTTGGCTTCAGAAAACGAAGCAATAGCTCTGGCAATTCATTCATTCATTCATGGATTTTACGGCCAGCTAGCCCATTTGACTAAGTTGCGGTTCTTCATCAGAAAACGAGACAGACAAGAAAGTGACATAGACAAACAAAAAGATCATCGTCAGGAAACTGTCAAAATAAAAATAAAAGCTTTCACTGTGTGTGGAGAGAAGTCAAATGTGCAACAAACAAAAGCCTTTTAGCATGTAAACAGATACCAGATACTGCTGTCATGATCACTATGTTAGTAATGCGTGACAAGCTTGTGCATATACAAGTGAAAGTCTGCATACATTGCTCATGTGTGTGACATATCTTGACTGCACAGTTAAACATTCATGCAGACTTTGTCTGCTTTCCCCTTTGCACATGTGTGGGCCCTGTTGTTGCTGTAGTACTGCAAGAGTGAGCCTCGGAAGTAAGGCTGGTAACCTTTGGATTTAAGGGCCTGGAAATCCAGGCTCAAAGTTTTTCGCTCTGCTTGCAATAGCTCTGTAGAATATTTCTTCTTCTTTCTTCTTCTTCTAGCTGGTAAAATTGTCTGCCCGCAGGTAAGAAGCAGCTACAGGGCGGGCCTCTGCTGAGGCTCACAATATCACCCACAGCCAATGGTTCTTTCAGGTGTGTAGTATCAAGTTCGACCGCGCATACCCAGAAGGATATAGAACCTATGTGTACGTCATGATCGCCAGGTTGCAACCTCTGGCGCTGTGCAGACGTTGTTGAAAATTGCTGTGCATTGCTGTGCATGACAGATAGGATACGCAAAACTTGGAACGAATCAATCACACGTCAGTTTCTGACAGTCAGTGATCCAGCAAGCTTAGCTGTGCGGTGACTTACAGGCATGGCGGGGATGTCGTTGACAGACCTTTCGAACGAGCTATTGGCCTACATTCTTTCCCATGTAGAGGCAAATCTGGACAGACCTAGTGATGCAACCCCGCTCTCTTTGCGCCAACCAGTGATACCCGTCACTGGTGAGCAGTTGGCCAGATTCTATGCAGCACGACAGGTAAAGGCACAGACACCAGCTTCTGACACAGACCGTTTCTGAGGTGTTTAGCTTTGGATTGCCATTTTGGTTATTGTACAAGTTCACTCTTGCTGCTGTGCATTGGCAGGTTTGCAGGAAGTTCAAGCAAGTGTTTGAGCAGAATCCAGAACTATCACGATGGATGGTTCTTCCAGAGGCATTTGCAGCTTCCTCCCTGCCCAGTTTACTAAAATGGCTACATCTCTTTGGTTCAGCTGTCCAAGGGGTGTCCTGCACGTTCAATGCAGCAGCCCAGGCTGTGCTCACGCTACTGAGCTGGCCAGGCTCTCATATCCACACAATACACATTCGTTCTGCCAGTTCCCTCACAACCTTTGACTTGCTCCAGAATGCCAACTATCATCCATGTGATCTTTCTCCATTGCAAGCTCTTCCCAATCTGAACAGTCTGTACCTGCGCGATGGCGTTTTCCAGAAAATTCACACACTCGCACACTTGACAGAGCTCAGGCTGTCCAGTGTACATCTTGAAGCTTGTGCAGTATGGGCATGTTGCACATCCCTCAAGCAAGCGCACTTGCATGGGTCATATGTGGACGGTCTTCACCCTCAGGGCCTGGTCGTTTGCTCAAATCTGGAGGAAGTGAGCATAGTCAACTCGACAGTCAGTGCCAGAGACCGTTCTCAGAGATTTGACTTGGCCACACCATCGTCGCCACAGATTCCAAGAAGTCTATCTAGACTCACAAACCTCCATCGCCTCCACCTTGAGATGAACAGGCCAAAGGGACACGACCTGTACGTTCCTGAAATTTACCAGCTTGTCTCCCTGGCCCACCTCAGCTACAAAGGCTATTCTGCCCTTCACCTGGAGCTTGGACTCAGTCAGCTGACAAATTTAGTGTGTTTGTCTCTCAGTTCTCATTGCAGGAGCATCCTTGTACATATCAGCTTTGCTGCAATAGACTGGCAGAAACTGTACTCATTGCAAAGGCTCATACTACGTGAATGCAAGCTTAGCTTTGATGCCAGCATACTCACTATCGTTGAGCACCAGCGTATGCAGACCATCATGTTTGATGGCTGCATCCCAGCAGATCAACATACGAGCAAGTTTTACGCAGACTTAGTGTATACTTTAGCATTACGTAGGCCTGACATCAAGTTTTCTGCAGTCATGCTTGACATCTAGAGCTGTGACAGCAGCACTCTGCTGCTTAATGCCTCTGATTTTCTTTTCGTTTGTTGGGTAGTGAATCTCTATGGAGCATAATTAGGCCAGACGTTGCTTGGCAGCTTCCTACTTGTCAAGTAGGTGCTGTCCTGGAAGAACATCTAGGTATGTATGAAGATAACCGCAAATTTGGACCCAGCGGAGACGTGAGTCTGTTTATATGAACAGCTGGCAAAATGTCACCTGTAATTTGCAGAACATTTGCAACTTTCTGGCCAAGTGTGTACATTCCTCAAACATTTAAATCATGATTGAAACATGTCGTTGCAACCTTGACAATGAAACGAAAAAGTTTGCAACTACATCTGAGCTCACACATTGTCAGACTGTCTCACAGCCATGAGACCAATGTCAAAACCTGGCACATCATTCACGGCGTGGTGAACAGGCCACATCGAGTCCTTCCTTTCTTTCTCTCTTTTTGCCTGACAGCACTGCAATGGGGTCGATGCAGGTCCCAGTATCCTGGCTTGAGCCTCCTGCAGGATGAAAGCTTTTGTTGACATTGTTGCTGCCATCTGTACCACAACTGGTATACTTTACAACAACCTTTGACTCCTCTTGCCGTTGCTGCAGTGAGGCTAGCTGCTCTTGCATAGAGTCTCACTGCAAGTGCTGCGGCTGGCGGTCCTGCTGCTTTGACCACTGCTGGCATGCTGGCGGATTGGATGGCTATTGCCATTATGCCTGCTATGCACTTTGACTGTTGCTGCACTGTTGCTACCTTGACGGCTGCTGCATCTAACCTTGCTGCTCTTGATGCTGTTGGCATTGCCTTGATGCTGCTGCTGCTGTTGCATGAAGCTAATCCCCTGCTGCATGGGGGAGGATGTTTCTTTCAGCATGGAACCTTGGTTTCAAGCTGGCGGTGCTTGATGTGCAACAACTTGGTCTCAATCAAATACATGCATTGAAGAAGTAGACTTGCGCACCTGTGAGTTCTGCCTGATGTTGCGCAGCCATGCTTTGAGGTGCCTCTGATGCCTTGGTAGGCTGCCTTTGAATGGCACCGCTGAAACATGTCTACTAAGCCAAAGACAGCCTTGATCTTGGCTCTTGGCTCTTGACTTGATCAGCTCAGGCTCAGCTCGCTCATCGTCAAAGACTTGCAAGGTGTCAACAGACGTCTTGATCACAATGTAATAGATAAGCTACAACACTCTGACTTTTGCACAACATATGCACATGCACCTAGGCTTGTATGTGTACACCAGCTTCTACAGCAGCCCTCTGCAGAGCAGCTCACAACAAACAATGATCTTTATAATGACAATCAGATAAATGCCTGAGACTGTGAAGCTATATCTAGAGCAAATGCACAGCAAACATACAGGATTCTGTGTGACTTACGTGCCATTGCTTGGAATTTGAGTTGCATGGAAAGCATAGTGCATATACATGGGCCACCAAAGTCTAGCATGCCAGGGTATTGGGAGAGCATTTCAATATGCGTGTTCAGACAGATAGAACGTAAATAGACAGGTAGGATGTCGACACTGCTTCTTTCAATTGTTGCACCTATAGTCATAAAGACTATGGCTCAAGTTGCGAGACATGTCCCCTGTGTGTCAAAGAAAAACATGACTGGCATTGCCCTATTGCATCTGTTGTGTCGCATGGTAATACTCATCCATGATCATCACTACACTCAACATCAATGCGTGGTCATGGCCCGCATTCAGGTTGAGCTGGTAGCCTTGCTTGCTAAAGAACCAAGATTCTGCTGATCTCTGTCGCGTCACCTGCAATTCGTAATTGCATGTAGATCAACCAATCAAATTTTGCGCTCATGGCCAGCCCTTTCTGTGTGTACAAGGCGATCACAACACAACCTCATGCAACCCCTTTGGTGCTGGAGGAAGAACCACATAATCACTGAAGCCCTTGTAGAGACAAGTATGGCTTTTAGTGTGTGATGCAGTAGTGATAATAATAATAATAATAATTTACAGGCGACCAGCTAATTGTTGCCAGGTACCTACTAGGTGTGCCTACACCCTAGTCCTGTGAGCCAACATGCAGTAGTAATGAAAGTTTGTATGGGGCAGAGAATACTTACGTGACCAATGATTTGGCCTTGGTGCATGATGTCGACCTCCCGGCTACCAAAAATGATGCCTTGAGGCTTGAAAGTGTACTCCACCTACATACTCACTCACACAGCTCATGAGGCAGATCCCAAACTTTCCTGCCCTTTGTTGAGATTGTAGGCCTGGTAATACAGCAGATCGTGCGAGAAACAGTGCATAGACTGCTTACCCCTGCTTATGCCAAAAAGCATATTTGAAGTAACTTTAAGACTTGATGAAGGTTGACCAATGAACTCAAAAGCAAGCAAGATGCACAAGCAAGGATTTGGTCAGCTGACCTGTTCACTGAACCCAAGCTTGACTTGCACACTCCCACGCCAGCTCCATGGTTTTACATTCACTGTGGCCACTGGATATGGGTCAAAGCCTCTGCCACCCCTGAAGATGTACTTTTTATTGTACAAGCTAAATAGCTGCAGTCGAGAAGTGCATGTCATGGATACATAGTTGGCATATACTATGTAGTCAATACGTCCAAGTTTTCTGCAGCTTGTACATGGTTGATGCATGTCAGTGACGCAAATTTTGGGCCATAGTGGGCCATAGTGGGCCATTGGGCCAGTTTACAAATTTTGGGCCATTGTTGCAAACTTATCTAGGGCAGCTTCACTGTCATGTTGTTTCCGTAATAAATAGGCCATTTGTGAAGAGTGTGGGCTGAAGCTGCCTTTGAAACACTGCCTTGGCATGCTAGGTTGAGCACTGACAGAAGCAACATGGGTACAAGGTTGGCACACTGAAAGTGGCCAGTTGCAGTCAGCATTGAGCTGCTCGGTAGGTGCAGACAACAGCTCCGGAAGTTGACACTATGCAGGGCTAAGTAAAACTGTGTGCTGTATGCAAGCAGCAAGCGGCAGCTCCTGCGTTTCATACCTGGTCTGTTATGCAGCAGACAGGGTAGCCTGCAGCATCTTTGAGCGACCTGTGATCCCGCAGAGACAGCACTTTAGCATCCACGGTGAATAGGACGTAGCCCCTGTCATCGGTGACCGTAGCATCTTCACCGCTCCAGCTAAACATGTCGTCTCTCATAAAAAACTTTGTTGGGAAGGGTGCACAATACTGAGGGCCAAGAAATATGAACGTCTTGCCGCTCTGCATCTGCGTCGGCTGCACCTGCTGCAGCGGCTGCGTCTGCTGCAGCGGCTGCGTCTGCATCGGCTGCACCTGCTGCAATGGTTGCATCACCTGCGGGCTCGGATACCACTGCTGCTGTGAGGGGCCCCGCATGGCTCGAGCTCGTTGAGGGTTGTCCGACGAGTCAACGCAAGTCCGTTGCGGCAAGACACATAGCAAAAGTCACGCAGGTACAGTGGTGAGTTCAGTTTCGATACACATTAACATCTCAAGGACAAACTTTTGTCCGGTGTAGTTGGTTTCTCAAGCTCGATCAACTGCTCGATCAGCTTCTGCAGTAGGGCGCTCAGCTTGTGCCCTACTGCTTGACATAATCTGACAAAATCAGAGGAAACCCTATGGTCAATGTTCAGTTAGGCACATGTATATATATGTGAACAGCTGTCAAAATGTCACTGGTGGTTTGCAGAACATTTACAACATTCTGTCCAAGTGTGTACGTGCTACACCAGATTTGCTTCACTGGAGCTTCCAGTCCTGTACGTATGCTAATGTATCAACACTGAACAAATGCACTTTATGGGTAGTATATCTGGCAGCACATTTATATTGCCAAGATGGCAAAAGCTACAGGAACGCTTTTGTTCACCAAACATTCAACACTTGCCAAGCTGTGCTGGTGCCTGCAAATGTCAGCCCATGCTCTGAGACGGTGATCATGACTGCTGCATGACAGGTCTAATTCAGACTGTGAGCGTGCCAGGCCAAGCACACATGCACAACCTGCTTCAAATAACTCTGCCCTGAAGTTTCACGAGCTCCCAACCCAGGATATCAGCACCTTGGACAGCAGCTATGCTGATTGCCATCAATGTAAATGCCATCAACGGCCCAGTGTAAGGACATGCAGCTCAATGAGATGTCATCCAACAGCCAACAGCTAATAAGTAGTCAAGCCAGGGCTGGCAATGCATAGCCACAGTAGCATGCTGTGCAGTGCAAGAAATTAGTGCTAATTTCTCGCACTGCTAGCATCCTGCCGGAAGCTGGTCAGCTGACACGCTAGCAGTGCGCCTTGCACCTCAGCTTTGCTACAATCAACCACTGCATCCGAGTAGTGAAGGTTTACACTGCCCGACTTTACCTCTGCACCAGCACATGATAGGTTTTAATCTCGTTTGCTTCCATACATGTGCTGTGATGCAAGCTGCAGGCCTCTGTGGGCATTGTGGTATACCAGTAATTACTTAATTACCACAGCTTATAAGTATAAAGCATTCAGCCTTGTGGTCCTTTCACAAAGCCAAGCTTGAGCTCACAAGGGCAAAATATCAGCAGCTGCAAACTGGGCATGCATATGGCGAGCAAACTTCTGCTGCTTTGAATACCTCCAGTGTCGTGTGATGTTTTTATAAGAGCCGTCTGGCTAGAGTACTGCTGCTACAAATGAGCTATTGTTGCCTCAAAGCTCTTGCAAGAAGAGGCTGCTCCATCAGGCTTGTGACTGATCAATATCCATAACCTAACTCAAACAGTGACATGTATGAACCAACATTCAGGTATATCATATTGGCATTGACGCACTGCTGGAAAAGCATGAAGAAGAAAAGATGAACACAACATGGTGGCAAGTCACGCAAGTACCATGCGCATCATTCATTGCCACCATATCATGAGTATCTACAGCGTAAAAGCAGTCTGTTCGTTGACACTCGTGACAAAGCAGGATAAAGCAAAAACATCAGAGACCACATGAGCAAGTACACAGAATCTTATACAAAGCGGCACAGAAAATCACAGGAATGGGATCGTTGTCCAGATGTTTAACAGCTTGTTGTTATGCTTGCGCCTGCACACAGCAACAGATGGCTTAGAGACACAGAGCGCCAGACCAACACTTTCTACGCACGCTAGTTCTCTTTTCCCCAGCCTATCAATACACATATGCAAACAAATGGATATGATTATCAGACGGCTCCAACAAATTGTGAAAGAAGTTCGATACAGCACAATCATTGCAACAGCATCTGAGCAGCACAATTTGTGACCCCTTACCACTCAATTTGAGCTGCCAGGGTTGCAATGACTACATCTACCATTTGCTTGCCGGCACCGTATATCTCCACACCTCCTCTCAGCCTGCCAACACCACAAGATTCATAGTAAAGAATACATATTACTTGAGGGTTTATAACCACTCAAGGGACCTTATTACGACAGTGAGATGTACAAGTAGCCCTTCAAATTTGTACATGCATTTGCCCTGCCCAGGCAGCACAACGTCACAAAACAGTTTTGCATGTATCCACTGCTCAGGTGCACACAGACCTGACCATGCTGTAGGTCTACAAGGCTAAAGCTCATGGACAAAGCACCAACCAGCCTTGATGTGCACAAGCTGTATTGGAAAGCAAAAAGTTTTCTGGATCCATAGGGCCCATCAATGCTGCAAGGAAGGGAAGGGAAGGGAAGGGAGGGGAAGGGAAGGGAAGGGAAGGGGGAAGGGAAGGGGAGGCAAGGCAAGGCGAGGGAGGGAAGATACTCTAACAGAGAAGCTCGCGGTAGGTCCAAGCTTGCCTAAAGCTTCTCTGCCTCGGGACAACAACCAGTTTCTCAGGAGTTGTGCACGCTTATCAGATGCAAACGATCTATCCAATCTGCCCCAATGTCTGACCAGTATCACTGATGCTGCCTTGGCAGTTGCAGAGATGACGAGACATCAAGTCATGGCAGCTATCTATATTGAAGACATATTGAGCATGTGTGGGGTGGGCGGGTGGGGGGGGAGGGTTTACCTCATCCCCCAGGCAGACAGTATCTGCAGGGCAATTGTGAACTTGAAAGGTGCAATGCAGATGACTTCATGTGTCTCTGAATCTTTCAAGTAGTGGCACCCTCCAAACAGCTCCATCCACTCCCATCTGCGTCAGACATGATACAACTCAGATGCTGTGCTGTAGTTGCACACAATGCAGAGCAATGCCGCCAGCATACATACAAGCAACAACTGCAGAGCACCCATCTTGACAATGGCATGGAGATCGTTAGACTTGGTTGGGTCAGACAGATTAATGTACGGTGACGGTACTTCAGCTCATGCAACTGATGCAATGCTGATCCCATCCTACTGCCTGGTTGAGCCATGCCTGCCTTCAACAAGCAGATCTGTTTGCCAAACATTTTTTGCCCAACTAGACAGGCAAGTGTACATGGCACGTACTGCAGCAGCATGCATTGCTGGAACAATGCAGACGTCATACACAGACAGACTGACTGGTAGACAGACAGACAGGCAGATAGACAGACAATTTGGCAGGCATACAACCAAACAGGCAGGTAGGCAAGAGATAAAGGTGCTCACGTGTACATTCTCCCATTGTATGTGAAGACATACTTGTTGACAAACTCATACTTGCGGAACATGGTTGTCACTTCTTGCTTTGTTTCAGGTATCTACAGCAGCATATGGTTCAAGTCAGCCATCGTCACGACAAGGCATCAAAGCACATGTGGCAACTTCAAAGGAGTGGTCAACGCAGGCTGGACTTTGGACCAAACACGTCAAATGTGAGAGAGCTTGAAACACATGCAACATGTGCAAAGCCAAGAGCTGAATCTGTTCATAGTACAGTGAGGCTGTGGGGCATCACGTGACCTGGCTCTTCTAACAATGGCCCTATGACTCATGTAACATATGTGCCATTGGTACCATGCAACACTGCTCATAATGAAGGCTACATGCTATGCTTATGTTGATACTGTGACATTGACTGTGTTCTGTCGTAGCACGCTGTGTGCGTCTGTGCCCGTGTTACATATAAGTCATTTCTTTAGTGATATACAACTCAACTTTTTTGGACACAGCTCAGGACAGTCTTGGGCCGGGACTGTACATGTCAACACCCATATGGACCCATATGTTGACACACATATGCACATTGTTACAGCATTTTCCCTTTGTTTCATCACACTGTTCACTTGTGCCTCTTTATTGCGTGTGAGCCGGATGCCGTTGCTGATATGCAAACTGGGCACAAAAGCTAGTCTGCTGATGCTATTAGTGTTGATGTAAGACATCCCACAGGTTGTCATTTGTGAGCATGACGTGGTGTGTCTGTGTCCCACACAAGGCCTTGATGCCTTGAGTGATGTACAGCTCAACTCAACATCAAGGCCTGCTAGTACATGATGGCCTTGCTGCCATGACATTCACGGCTGTTTCTTCAAGTACACAAAGACTTCCAAGCAAGATTTATTTTGTGATTCCTGGGCAGCCTGGTATATTCTTTGACTTCTCATTGAGTTGACGCCGAAGGGTGAAGTCTGTTTCTTTCTTTCCCCCCCCCCCCCCTTTCTTTTCTTATTCTGTGATTGATGGTGGGGCTCACCTCAATTCGGACTGGGGTACCCTTGTCCCATAGGAGGCGGATGCCCTTGGTGATATGCAACACAGTAGGAGACTCTATGGTGGCTCCACGCTTGAGGAAGATGTTCCAGCCTGCTGGGTTGGCTCTCACATCCACATAGTATGCTGTTGGGCCCATCTTGTCTCCTTCCAGCATTGCATTTTACAGTCAAGTTTCAAGCAGAATTGCACACTTCTGACATGAAAACCAGCTGGTTTTGTCAGGAGTCTGATTTTGTTTCAGCTGCCACACTACAGTGTTGGAGGTATGCTTAGCTATTCATGTGTTGCATTTGCCGCAGATAGTCAGCAAAAGTCAAAGCATTGCTCCTGTGAGGTAATTACAATGCAAAGTGCAGTGCAACGTGATGATATGGATTCTAATATTATCTGAGCGGCATGCGCACATCAGATGACTGGTTACTGCTGTGTGCCATGGCACATGTTCCAACACATATGTGTGACGTTCAGGATGCACCTCATGAGGCACCATGCTGGCAAATTGTGGTTTGGCTTATACCAGCGAAGCATGATGCACAATTATCCGAAGAGTACATGCATACATGCACATAGACGCAGCAGACGCAAGTCGCCCTGCTGTTGGAAGCAACACGTTGCAGCACATGTCTCATCAAATGAGACCATGGCGAATGTGATGGCTTGAAAGAGAAGCGGTTTGATTGCGTTTGGCAGCGTTTGGCTGAGGGACTGCGAGCTTTGCCACAAAGCAGGATTCTTACCAAGAAATCGTTGTAGCCTTTCCTTTTGTACCAGAAAGTACGGGGCTGGTCAGTAGGCATGACTCTCTTCACAACTTTGCCTTCTGCATTCACTGGCTTGCCCTTGGCGTTCTTAGCCATAGGAGGCTCTACAGCATAGGTACCGTTCACCCCCTCAGATGGTTTCTGCACCTGAACAAGACAGAGGAGTCAAGACGGCAGCCACAGGCATGCAGCTCAATCTGCAGAGCAGTCTCGTGTTGTAGGATGAGGATTGGACTTTCTTGCTATATAGAAGAGAATTACCTCAGGAAGGTTGTAAGCAGGGTCTGCAGGACTCTGCTGCTGGTGCTGTTCATCATACGTCATGATGCACTGCACTGTCAAGCCCTTGGTGAGCTGAATATATCGACTTCCGGACCGGACGTTCGGCCGACCCTTACGTGTTTGGATTACTGTTTGTTGGGCTCAGGGCGTCCGCAAAGGTGCGCTGCCGATTAACGTTTACGATTGATGCCGATCTGATGCGACAATTGAGTAGCTTTGTTGAGCGTCGACGAGCAAGTCCAGGGATGGGCAACGGCGCTGGATCGCTAAGGGAATATCCTTTGTATAATTTGTATGGTCGGTCAAGAGGCAGCAACACGGAGAACCGACGTCCGACAGCGCTCTGGCGACAGGAGTATTCACGCGATCGGTCCAAATGCTAGTATAGACACTCGTGCTCTGCTGTTACAGGTCTCCGCCTGAGCCGAAGATGCGAAAAGGTTCGAGCTTCGACCCGCACATGAAGTCAACTTGAATTCACATCATGTCGTAAGCTTTCGCTTACGCGTTTTGCAAGCACGGAGCACGGAGGGCGATTGCTGACGCGCAGAACATGAAGACACACACCCATTTCAAGTGGCTAAGGCCTGTAACGTGTCAACACGTTGCAAGATGGCTAATGAAGCCAACCTGTTGCAAGCAATCACATACTGTGTGCAGTCAGCTAGTGGTCGACACCGTCCTGATGTCCACAGCTAAAATTGCTGTGTCCCATGGTGTACCTATAGGTGGTTAAAACCTGGTTCTGCACTGTTGTACAGTTGCTTGTCAAGCTGAGACAGCTTGCTTGACTGACAGCAAGTCTGGTAGGCTGTCTGTGTAATAATCAGGGTGAACTTTGTTGTCTGGGTTGAGTAGCTCCTTTTCGGTTGTTACACCTGCAAACAGTCCATAGGCCCCTCACGCTCATGCAAAAGTGCTTTTTTTGTGCAATGAAAGCTTTCCCTGACATGACACATGCCCAAAGCAATCACTCATGCCTGGTGCGTTGCTGTTCTGTGCAGCTGCCATGGCAGTCGTGCCATGACTTAGCAATCTGTTGGCCATGCTAGATCAGACTGGATGGCTTAGAGTGCCTGCTGCGCATGCATCACCATTCTACCCTATATCACTTCCCTGTTCTTACACCTTCCAGCAAAGAAACAATGCACATGTACAGGTGAGAGTCATGGCAAACATCCCAATGCAAGTGTGCTTTGCCAAGAACGGCAATTCCAGTTTGTTAGCCACTAACCTGACAAAACAAGCATTGTACTGAGGCCACCATCCTGTCCAAACAGGATGTCAGTGTCCAGTCGGTCCCCAACCATGCAGATCTGTTTACGCTCCAGCCCAAAGGCTTCAGCAATGTTAGCCAGCATGAACTCTGCGGGCTTGCCGACCACGATTGGGTCTTTCTTGGTGCAACCTGTCCAGCAGCCATCATTGCATAGACAGCTACTATGGAAGCATGTCAAGGCCTGCTGTTTAGGTCTGAGCTACCAGCACTGATGCAGAGGTGTACAGACAGGGACATATACATCATATGAAGCCATGCTGACTGTTGACGCACAACAACATTTAAATCAGTACCCATGCACTTGACTATGTTGCTTGCTGCATGAGGTCAGGGTGGACCAGCTTCAAATCAGCTTTGCAGTTGATTGAAAAGATGCTGTCAGCAGAAGTAGACGCCTACGATAGCTCTGCATAAGCCCTGAACTTCAGTAAAGCACTTGCACATACAAGTCACGTGAGCGTCTGAGAGGATTGGCAGTACAGTGCTGTAGAGAACCTAAAGACCCAGAACCTAAGAACCCATACATCAAATGGCCAACTGCAAAGGAACCCATACCTTTGATAGCGCCGACCATGGCCCCATTGCCAGCCCATTCCTGTGCATCTGTCAAGTGGGTGACAGCATCCAAGTTTGTGGCAATGAAGAGGCAGCCAGGGTTCTCCCTGATGCATAGGCAAGCATACTGGATCTTGTAGTAGTTGATGTTCTTGTCAAAGCCCACAACAACAGCGCCCACCTACAGGCACATGCCCTGCCTTTTCCAGCGTGAGGTGGCATTCAAGGACACTCACACACGCATCTTGGCTGCTTAGCTCAGCTGATTAGGGCATGGTGCTCATCACGCAAAGGTCAGTGGTCTGATAACAACAGTGGCCAAATGAGTACAGATGCACATGCTGACGCATTGACTTGCCCTTTGCACAGGATCAGCATGCAGCCTTTGAACATAAGCAGCGCTGTGTAGTGACATTTTGAGCCAGCTGTGCCTGTCTGCAAGATAGCTGCA
>JAABUK010004435.1_pt1 | contig 22812 bp, 14 predicted proteins | sample 5559141 | NCBI WGS metagenome assembly JAABUK01 (sample SAMN10711869, study PRJNA513367) | rock metagenome | isolation source: Antarctica rocks | place: Antarctica: Victoria Land, Pudding Butte nord | collected 2016-01-03
GCTTCGACGCCACGATTACTCGTGACGCCGCTGGTTGGCTTCATGGCGAACGAGCAATTCCCATGATCAGCACCTCTCAACTGACAAGATCCACCAGGCTTGGCCTGGCGCACCGGAACGAAGCCACCCACCGGCATCGGGACGAAGCCACCTCTCGCTGCGGAACGAAGCCACTTTTGCCCGACCAGCTCGGATCGCCCGCTTTTCGACGATCGGTGGTCGTCCTCCCGTTGATCTGTCCTTGCCTCGTCGCGGGTCGATGGGCGATGATCGAGGTCTTCCCCCAGACGAGGTTCCGGCGATCGAGGGTGCGACGCGGCCACCGGCCGTCGTCGGGCCTCCCGAGGAAAGGTCAAGCGCGATGAGACGACGGATCGGGCGGCTTTCGCTGGCGATGTCAACCGGGGCGATGCACCTGGCGGCGTGGGTCCACGCCGGCCAGCCCCCCCAGGTCGAGCCGGCCCGGGCCCGGGAGGAACTCGCGTCCAGCCGGCCGGCGACCGCCTCGACGTCCGAGTCGGCCGACAAGGGGCCGGCCGCCGCCTTCGACGATGACCCCGAGACCCGATGGTGCGCCTCCGACGGGTCGGCCCCCCAGTGGCTTCAGGTCGACCTGGGCAGGCCCGAGGACCTTTCCGGCTGCCGGATCGCCTGGGAGGACCGGGAAGCCCGGTACGGATATCGGGTCGAGGGCTCGCCCGACGGCAAGTCCTGGGCCCGGCTCGCCGATCAATCCTCCGCCGGGGCCGGCGGCCCGGGGCGGGCGATCCGGTTCGACGCCAGGGGGGTCCGGTACGTCCGCCTGACCGCCACCGAGCTTCCCGAGGGCCGGTGGGCCAGCGTCTCCGGCTTCGAGGTCTTCGGCACCCGGCCCGCCCCGGCCGTCGCCCGGGCCAGGGCCGGGCCGGTGAAGGTCGACGAGAAATCCGTCCTGAAGGACATCCAGGCGCCGGCCGGATTCGCGGTGACCGCCTTCGCCGCGCCGCCGGACGTCCGCTATCCGACCTGCCTGGCCGCCGCGGCGACGGGCGAGGTCTTCGTCGGGATCGACGAGAACGGGTCGCTGGACGCCAAAGCGGGCCGGGGCCGGGTCGTCCGCTGCATCGACACCGACGACGACGGCAAGGCCGATAAATTCAACGTCTTCGCGGCGATGGACAGTCCCCGGGGCCTGATCTGGGACGCGGGGACCCTCTACGTCCTCCATCCCCCGACCCTCACCGCCTTCCACGACGACAACCACGACGGCGTCTCCGACCGCTCCGAGGTCCTGGTCAAGGGGATCGGCTTCGACCTGAAATTCCGGGGGGCCGACCACACCACCAACGGGATCCGCCTGGGGATCGACGGGTACATCTACGTCGCCGTGGGCGACTACGGCTTCATCAAGGCCGAGGGCAAGGACGGGGCCACCCGGCAGATGCTCGGCGGCGGGATCGCCCGGGTCCGGACCGACGGGACCGGGCTGGAGCTGGTCTCGCGCGGCCAGCGGAACATCTATGACGTGGCCATCGACCCCTCGATGAACCTGTTCACCCGCGACAACACCAACGACGGCGACGGCTGGGACGTCCGGCTCAGCCACGTGATCCCCACCGGGAATTACGGCTACCCGTCGCTGTTCAAGCGGTTCGCCGACGAGATCGTCCCGCCCCTGGCCGACTACGGCGGCGGATCGCCCTGCGGCTCGCTCTACCTCCAGGAGCCGGGATTCCCGGCGAAGTACGGCGACGCCCTCTACACCTGCGAGTGGGGCCGGGGGGGCATCTTCATGCACCCGATGACCCCCCGGGGCGCCGGGTTCGAGGCCGGCCAGGAGTCGTTCATCACGATGCCCCGGCCCACCGACATGGACGTCGACGGCCGGGGCCGGATCTACATTTCGAGCTGGCGCGACGGCGGGTTCAACTACTCGAAGCCCGACATCGGTTACGTGATCCGGGTGACCGTGAAGGACGCCAAGGCCCCCCCCTTCCCCGACCTCAAGGCGGCCACCGAGGCCCAGCTCGCCGGCCACCTGGCCGCCCCTTCGGCCGTCCTCCGGCTGGCGGCGCAGCGGGAATGGCTCCGGCGCGGGATCAGGCCGGCCTCGGCGAAGGGGCTCGAAGCGTTGGCGGCCGGCAGAGGGCCGCTCCCCGGCCGGGTCGCGGCGATCTTCACCCTGGAGCAAGGGCTCGGCGCCCGGTCGGATGACGCGCTGATCGCCCTGGCCCGGTCGTCGCCCGAGGTCCGCGAGTTCGCCATCAAGGCCCTGGCCGACCGCCGGGAGTCCTCATCAAAGGTGGACCCGAAGGTGATCGCGGCCCACGTGAACGACGCCAACCCCCGCGTCCGGTTGCAGGCCGCGCTGGCCCTGGGCCGGCTCGGCCAGGTCGCCTCGGCACCCGCCATCCTCCCCCTGACGGCCGACCCCGACCCGATGGTCGCCCATGTCGCCGTCAAGGCGCTGGTCGCGCTCCGGGCCGTCGACCCCTGCCTGGCCGCGCTGTCCGACCCGAAGCTCGCCGCCGGCGCGTCGCGGGCGCTCCGGGAGATCCACGAGCCGAAGGCCGTCGCCGGGCTGATCCGGGCGGCCGAGGGCTCGGGCGGCGAGGCCTCGAAGCGGGAGGCCCTCAGGGCCCTCTGCCGGCTCGACTTCCGCGAGGCCCCCTACGAGGGGAAGTGGTGGACCACCCGGCCCGACACCAGCGGCCCGTACTACAAAGCGATCGCCTGGGAGGAGACCGACGCCGTCGGCCGGGCCCTCCGGTCGATCCTCAAGAAGTCGTCCGAGGCGGACGCCCGATGGCTCCTGGGCGAGATGATCCGCAACAAGATCGACACCGAGGAGACCACGGCCCTGGCCCTCAAGTTCGCCGGGCGCGACCCGGCGCTCCGGCTGGCGCTGGTCGACCTGCTGATCGGCCGGGCGAAGCTGTCGGACGAGGCGATCGGGTTCCTCGAAGGGGTCGCGACGGCCGACCCCGAGCCGCCCGCGCGGGCCCGATCGCTCCGCGGCCTGGTCCGCCACCAGGGCGAGCCGGCGGCCCGAGAGGCCGCGCTGCGCGGCCTGGCCGCGATCTCCCGGCAGGACGACCCCGGCCCCGACCTGGGCGGGGCCTGGCTCGACTTCGCCGGGGACGGCCGCCACGTCCGGGACGTGGCCACGTTCGCCGGGATGGCCGAGGGGCCCGACCCCGGCCGGGGCGTCCTGGGCTACGGCGTCCTGATCCAGGTCGAGGCCAACGCCAGGGCCCCCGAAGGGTCGAAGGCCGAGGCCCGGCGGGCGATCGATCGGGCCTGGGAGCGGCCCGAGTCGGCCCCGAGGCTGCTCCGGGCCGTCGCCCTGGCCCGCGCCGCCGCCTACGGGCCCAGGGTCCGGACGCTCCTGGCCGACAACCGCCCCGAGGTCCGCCGGGCGGCCGAATCCGCCGCCCGACGCCTCAACATCGCGCCCGCGGGCGTCTCCACGCCGAAGGGCGTCCGGCCGATCGCGGCGATCCCTTACGAGCAAGTCCTCGCCTCGGTGCTCCAGGACAAGGGCGACCCCTCGGCCGGCGCCCTGTTGTTCGAGAAGCAGGGGTGCATCAATTGCCACTCCGTCGCCAAGGGCGAGGCGCTCAAGGGGCCCTACCTCGGGGACATCACCACCCGGTACAGCCGGGCCGAGTTGACCGAGGCGATCCTCAAGCCCAGCGCCCGGATCGCGCAAGGGTTCGAGACCCAGAAGATCGCCCTCAGCTCCGGCCAGACCTACGAGGGGTTCGTCGTCCGCGAGGCCGGCGACGAGATCGAGATGCGGAACTCGTCGGGCGCCGTCACCGTCCTCTCGAAGAAGGATATCGAGGAGCGGGGCAAGTCCGAGCTGTCCGTCATGCCGCAGGGGCTGCTCGACCCCCTCACGCCCCACGACCTCGCCTCGATGCTCGCCTACCTGGAGTCGTTGAAGGGCAAATGAAGTCGCCGACCGGGCGATGCCCCGGGCAATCCCGCGGGTCATGCAGGTGAGGGATTCCTATTAGATAAGAGACACCATTATTGAAGATCATATCGGTGACGCTCGGATTTCCACGGATCGTGGTCTCCGTCGGGCTCGCCGGGCCCCCGGAGTCGCCGGCGCCACAGGGCGACCGGCGGCCCCCTCAACGATGAGCCCTGGCGTCCCGAAATCGTGCGTGGCATGAGGTGCACGCTCGGCCCGCCCGTGCGAATGCCGCCTCCGCCGCCTCCTGATTGGCGGGCGAAGGATCGCCCCGGTGCTTTCGCAGGGCGTCCTCCAGGGCCGAGGCCGCTCGCTCCGCGTCCCGCATCGGCCGCGTCAAATCGTCCCGATCCGCCTCCGCTGCCTCGTGCCGTAATGACTCACGGAACCGCTCGGCCAGCATCATCGCCTCGTGCGGCGGGTCCAGGTCCGGCCGGCCCGACGGCGTGCGGAACCCGGCCTTGCGGATGGCCTTGAGGCGGTCCCAGAGCCGATCGACCTCGACCATCGACTCGACCAGGGCCGGGACCTCGGCTCGCTCGGGCAGGTCGTCGGGATCGGCCCGCCCCCACTCCTCCGCCGAGGGAGGTCCGAACGCATCGACCGTCGCAAAGAGGCCCTTGTAAGCCGGGTCCGTGCCCGCCTTCTCCAGCCAGGCCCGGGCCCGCCCCTTGTCCCATCCATCGACCGCCACCGAGCAGATCGCCGCCGCCGCCGGGCCCCGGTGCTTGCCGTGATGGCAGTGGACGAAGACCGGGCCGGGCAGGTCCCTCGCCGCCCTGGCCAGCCGGACGGCCTGGTCGCGGGGGATGCCGTCGTAGCCGACCGGGAGGTGGACGTAGCGCATCCCCAGGCGTCGGGCGGCCTCCAAGTCGGGCCGGGAGCCGTCCACGCTGACGATCGTCCGGACGCCCAACCGCTTGAGGGCCTCGAAGCCCTCCTTGCCCTCGGGCTGGCCGCCGCTGTACAAATTCGGGCCCAGGCGGTAGAGGTTCTCGATCCCGGCGACCTCGACCCGCTCCGGCGGCATGGGCGGGGCGCCGGACCGCCCCGGGACCCCGGGCCGGACCAGGCCGGGAGCGACGAGGATAAGGGCCAGGATCCCGGCCAGATTGAGAGCAGACCGGATCGACATCGGGGGGACTCCGCGCGGGGGCTCAACCCCGAGTGTAGCGGTCGGCGACGACCCGAGTCCAGCACTGTCCGTATTGTTTCGGGCTCCGCGAGTCCCCTCGAACTTCGGTCCGATCCCGGGTGGTCGGAACCCGGTCGTGGTTCGGCCGTCCTGGGTTTCGGACCGAAGCGGCCCCGGGCGGACGGGGGCGAGCCGTCCCGTCCATGATGATGCCAGCACCGGCCTCGACCCGACCTCCAGTACCGCACCGGGGGCGGGCTCCCTGGCCGTCCGGTTGGACCAGCAAGCGGGATCCATGACGATATCCGCGCCCCGGATGACGCCCGCCTTGACACCGACCCCGCCGACTTGCATGAGACGATCCTGATCCCCAGCCCCGAGCACCGGAGCCACCCGGAGCGGTCGGCCTGGCTGCGACTCGACGACGACATCCGTGCCGCCCGGGAGGGGAAATACGGCCTGCGGTTGCTCGAGGAGGAGGAGATCCCCCTGGCGACCGCCGCCGGGTCGGGGTGATCCCGGGGCGATCGGGAAGTGAGCCCGGGAAAAATCGCCGGGCTCGCGCGACGTCCGCCGATCTCCGGTTGAATCGGGGGTCGCGATCGGCTGCAATGGGATCCCGAGCGATCGGGCGGATCCGTCCCCGATCGTCGGCAGACCTCCGGTGGGAAGACCTCGTTGATGAACAGCACCCGGACGATCCTGATGGCGGCCGTCGCCCTGGCCCTCCCCGCTTCGACCCGCGCCGCGGCCGGGCCGGACGGAGTCCGATGGTGGTCGCACGTCTCGGCCCTGGCCGACGACCGGCTCGAAGGCCGAGACACCGGGAGCGAGGGCCATCGCAAGGCGGCGGCGTATGTCGCCGCCGAGTTCGCCAGGGCCGGGCTCGGGCCCGCCGGGACCGTCGGCTATCTCCAGCCGGTCCGGCTCCGGTCCCGGGAGATCGACGAGGCGCATTGCTCGATCGTCCTGGCCCGGCCCTCGGGCGACGAGGCGCTGACGCTGGGCGAGGACGCGGTGATCTCGCTCCGGGTCGACCCGGACCCCTCGATCGAGGCGGGGATGGTGTTCGTCGGCCACGGGCTGGCGATCCCCGAGGCCGGCCTCGACGACTTCCTCGGGCTCGACGTCCGGGGCAAGGTGGTCGTTTTCCTGAACGGGGCGCCCCCGACGATCCCGGGCCCGCTGGCCGCCCACATGCAGTCGGCCGGCGAGCGGTCGGCGACCCTCCGGCGGCTGGGCGCCGTCGGGATCGTCGCGATCCCGAACCCCAGGAACATGGACATCCCCTGGGAGCGGTCGAGCCTGTCGCGGTTCATGCCCTCGATGAGCCTGGCCGACCCGGCGATGGACGAGTCGCGCGGCCTCAAGATCGCCCTGACCGTGAACCCGGCCCGCGCCGACAGGCTCCTGGCCGGCTCGGGCCACGCGATCCGCGAGATCCTCGACGCCGCCGACGCCGGCAAGCCGCTCCCCCGGTTCGCGCTCCCGGCGCGGCTCAAGGCGACCGTCGCCGTGAGGCGGGCCGACGTCGAGTCGCAGAACGTCGCGGCCGTCCTGCCGGGCGCCGATCCGACGCTCAAGGATGAGTACGTCGTGTTCTCGGCCCACCTCGATCACATCGGGGTCGGCAAGCCGGTCGACGGCGATCCGATCTACAACGGGGCGATGGACAACGCCTCGGGGGTCGCGGCGATGCTCGACGTGGCGGCGATGCTCCGGGAGTCGGGCGCGAAGCCCCGGCGGTCGATCCTGTTCGTGGCCGTCACGGGCGAGGAGAAGGGCCTCCTCGGGTCGAAGTTCTTCGCCAACTCACCGACGGTCGACGCCCGGAAGATCGTCGCCGACATCAATACCGACATGTTCCTGCCTCTCTACCCGATGAAGAAGCTCACCGTCTACGGCCTCGACGAGTCCGACCTCGGCGACGACGCGGTCTTCGCCGCGAAATCGATGGGCGTCGCCGCGGAGGCCGACCCGGAGCCGAAGCGGAACCTGTTCATCCGAAGCGATCAATACAGCTTCATCCGCCGGGGGATCCCGTCGCTGGCGCTCAAGGTCGGCTTCGACAAGGGTTCGCCCGAGGAGGCAATCGCGAAGCGGTGGCTCGCCGAGCGCTACCACGCCCCCTCCGACGACCTCGCCCAGCCGGTCGACAAGCAGGCCGCCGGCGAGTTCGAGGTCCTGGTCGCCCGGCTCCTGACCCGCGTCGCCGACCGCGACACCCGGCCCCGGTGGAAGCAAGCGTCGTTCTTCCGGCGGTTCGCCGAGTGAGGGCCCTCGGGATGAGAACAGGGCGGGTCGGCGCGGCGACGCGGGACGCCCCTTCCGGTCGACGGCGGCGATGGGCCCCGGTACGATCGCCCACCCCGGCCGAGACGGATTTGACAGGCCTTTCGCCCCTCGCCAGGAACCATCGATGAGCCAGGGCAATCTCCCGCCGAAGGGCCGACCGGCCGTCTCCGCCGGCCGCGTCCTGGTCGTGACCAGCGTGATGCTCGCCTTCATCTCATACCGGCGGACGGCCGCCGTGGTCCTCTGCGACCTGGCGAGCACGGCGTATTACATCGGCGGGATCGTCGAGGCCCAGATCGGCAAGGCGGCGCCCTGGTTCATCCTGGCCGTGATGCTGTTCAGCTACGCCGTCCGGAGCGTCTACATCGAGAGCTGCTCGATGTTCGTCCGGGGCGGCGTCTACCGGATCGTCAAGGAGGCCATGGGCGGGACGCCGGCCAAGCTGTCGGTCTCGGCCCTCCTGTTCGACTACGTCCTGACCGGGCCGATCAGCGGGGTCTCGGCCGGGCAATACCTGATCGGGCTGGCCAACGAGATCCTCGCCCGCTTCGGGCAGAATCGGGCCATCCCGGTCTCGTGGGGATCGGCCGCGATCGCGGCGGCGATCACGCTCTATTTCTGGCGGGCCAACGTCCGGGGGATCCGCGAGTCGACCGATAAGGCGATGAAGATCATGGCCGCGACCACCGTGATGGGCGTCGTGATGATCGCCTGGTGCCTGGTCACGGTGGCCGTCCGCCCCGAGGCCCGGCACTTGCCGCCGGCCGCGCCCGACCTGGCGAAGCAGGTCGACGCCGAGGGCAAGCCCCAGATCGGCGAGGTCACCGGACGCCAGGAGGATCCGCTCGGCTGGCTGGCCGGGACCCGCGCGGGCGAGGGGCTCCGCGACCCCTCGAAGGTCCGCTGGTTTTCGATGGTCGGGGCGCTGGGGATCCTGGTCGCGTTCGGCCACTCGGTCCTCGCCATGAGCGGCGAGGAGACGCTGGCGCAGGTCTACCGCGAGGTCGAGGCCCCGAAGCTGGCCAACTTCAAGAAGGCGGCGTTCATCGTCTTCCTCTACAGCCTGTTCCTGACCGGCCTGATCAGCCTCTTCGCGGTGATGATCATCCCCGACGGCCCGCGGACCGGACAGTACAAGGACAACCTGATCGGCGGACTGGCGATGAGCGTGGTCGGGCCGAACTGGGCGAGGCTGATCCTCCATGGGGCGGTGGTGGTCGTCGGGTTCCTGATCCTCTCGGGGGCCGTGAACACGGCGATCGTCGGGTCCAACAGCGTGCTCGACCGGGTGGCCGAGGATGGCGTCCTGCCCGGCTGGCTGCTCCGGTCGCACCCGAAGTACGGGACGACCTCGCGGGTCCTGAACCTGATCGTCGGGCTCCAGCTCGTCACGATCGCCGTCAGCCACGGCGACGTGCTCCTCCTGGGCGAGGCCTACGCCTTCGGCGTGGTCTGGAGCTTCGTCTTCATGTCGTTGGCCATGCTCGTCCTCCGGATCCGCCGCCCGGGGGATCGGCGCTTCCTGGTCCCCGGGAACGTGAAGGTCGGCCGGGTCGCGGTCCCGGTCGGCCTGGGCCTGATCTTCCTGGTGGTGTTCGCCTCGGCGTCGGTCAACCTGCTCACCAAGCAGGTGGCGACGATCAGCGGCGGGGTGTTCGCCGCGGTCCTGTTCGCGCTCCTGGTCGCCTCGGAGCGATTCCTGGCGGGCCGAAAGGGCTCGGTGAAGGAGCCCCCGCCCGAGGAATTCCGGGTCGAGACGGCCGGAGGGATCATGCCCGAGGCCCTGGGCCTGACCCGGCCCGACCGTGTGGTGGTGGGCGTCCGGTCGAGGACCGGCCTCCAGATGCTCAAGAAGTACCTGGTCGAGGTCGACCCCGCCCGGACCGACGTGATCGTGGTGGTCGCCGACTCCGTCCCCCGCCACGCGTCCGCGCCCATGGCCGGGATCTCGGACCCCGACCGGGCCCTGTTGTCGGGCGTGGTCAAGCTCGCCGAGGAGGTGGGCAAGACCGTCCGCCCCCTGATCGCCCCCGCCGACGACCCCTTCGAGGCGTTGGCCCGGGTCGCCCGGTCGATCGGGGCTCGCGAGCTGGTGATGGGCGGATCGCGGCGGCTGAAGGGCGACGCCCAGTTCGCCCGGGTCGCCCGGGCCTGGGAGGAGGGGGGAGACGGATCCCCGGGCGGGATCACGGTCCGGATCCTCGGCGACGGCCGGGACGAACGCCGGACGATCGGGGGCGACGGGCGGGCCTGACGGGGCGCTCAAGGCCGCCGACCGGACGTCCTCGCCCGGGCGACCACCCCGGGCAGGTCGGCGTCGGGGTCGAGGCCGCCCGACCCGGCGCCCTGCTCGATCCAGCGTCTCAGGATGGCCACCTCGGCCTCGGGCAAGGGGGCGGCGTTCCGGGGCATCCGGCCGGTCGGCTGGTTGGAGACGATCAGCTCGAAGAACAGGCTGTCGTCGGGCTTGCCGGGCTCGATGTTCCGGCCCGCGTCGGAATCGGCCATGAGCCGGGCATAGGTGTCGACCCGGAAGTTGGCCGACGCCCGCCCCGGGCCGTGGCAGGACAGGCACCGGCCGACCAGGATCGGCGCCACCTGGTCGCGGAACCGGACCTCGCCCCCGTCGCCCCTCGCCGATCCGGCCATCGCCGCCGTCGCCCCGATCGCGAGGAGGATCCCCCGGCCCATCGTCCCCCCCGTCTTCGGACCCTCGCCGGGATCGGGACGGTCGGTGAAAGGATGGTCCCGGTCGCCCCCTCCACTTCGGGGCGGATCTTACCCCGGTCCCGTCCGATTGCAATGCCGATCGGCGGGCGGCCCGATCCGGAAAGGAGCCGGCCGCTTCCCCGGGCGGGGGGCGGCCGGCTCCGACCTTCGATCGTGCCCGGGGCGGTCCGGATCGCACTGAGGATGGGGCGTGGAGGGGCGCCGGCCCTGCCCCCTCAGTTGAGCAGGGCCGGCTCTTCCATCAGGAGCCCATACTTCTTCATCTTCTTGTAGAGCGTGGTCCGGTTGATGTCGAGCACGCGGGCCGTCTCCTGTCGGTTCCAGTTCAGGGCATGGAGGGCCTGGATGATGATCTGCTTCTCGGGCTCCTCCAGGGCCTCCTTGAGCGGCCGGAGGCTCAGGCCGGGGTGGAGTTGCGGCCGGTGCGAGTAGGACGAGGGCCGGGGGGCTCGACCCGGGGAGATCCCGACGGCTAGGTTGGCCGAGGTCACCCTCGGGCCCTGGCTCAGGGCCACCCCGCGCTGGATGACGCTCTCCAGCTCGCGGACGTTCCCCGGCCAGTCGTGGCGGACGAGCAGCTCCAGGGCGTCGGGGGTGAAGGCGACGGCGGGCTTGTCGAGGTCGCGGGCGAACCGTTCGAGGAACGACTCGGCCAGGCGGACGACGTCGTTGCCGCGGTGGCGGAGCGGCGGGAGCTTCAGGCAGATGTCGTTGATCCGCTCGTAGAGGTCGCGGCGGAACTTGCCCTGCTCGACCATCGCGGGCAGGTTCTCGCGGGTGGCCAGCACCAGCCGGACGTCGACCTGGACCGGGTGCGTCGAGCCCTGGGGCTCGAACTCGCCCTCGACCAGGACGCGGAGGAGCCGGCCCTGGAGCGAGGGCGACAGGGCGGAGATCTCGTCCAGGAGCAGGGTCCCCCGGTGGGCCCGGGCGATCCGGCCGGGCCGCTCGGACGAATCCCCGTCATAAGTCTGGCCGAACAGCTCGCGCTCCAGGCCCAGCTCGTCGATCCCGGCGCAGGAGACTTCGAGGAATGGGTGGTGTTGCCGGCCGCTCTGGTGGTGGATCGCCCGGGCGATCAGGGACTTGCCCGTCCCCTGCTCGCCGACGATCAGGACCGGGGCCCGGGCCGGGGCCACGGTGGCGGCCAGCTCGACCGCCTGGCGGAGCGACAGGTCTTCGCCCAGAAGGACCGGCCCGGCGGCCGCGGGCCTCCGGACTCCCTCGGGGGCGGGCGACCGGCCCTCGTCGCCGGCCGGCCGGGGGGCGCCGTGCCCATGCGAGGTCGCGAGGTGCCCGTCGGCCGCCCCGCGGTGGCCGTTGGCCGACCCGTTGGAGGGGGCCGACCCGTGCGTCCGCTCGCACGCCTGGGTCACCACCGCCCGGAGTTCGGTGGCCGGCATCGGGAACCGGAGGACCGCGGTGGCGCCCATCCGGGTCGCCTCCCGGGCCCGTTCCGGGCTGGGTCCGGGGAAGAGCAGGACCACGGGCACCTGCGGGTGCTTCCGACGGGAGAACGACAGCAGCTCCAGCGCCTCCGGGTCGAACGGGTCGATCCCGGCGATCATCAGGTCGATCCCGCCGCGTTCCAGGCGGCGGACGGCGGCCCGGTCGGTCGACGCCTCGTCGATCTGGTGGCCTAGCGACTGGAGCATCGAGCCCAGCAGCGCCAGGATCGAGGGCTCGGGGTGGACGATCAGGACTCGGGGTTGGCTCATGGGTCCATTCTCTCGGGAGGGGCGCCCGCCGGGTTGCACAGGGGCCGGTGCGTCATCCTTGAGGGAATGAAGGAGGTCGGCCCGGATCCCCCGTCGCTCGCGGCGATCGGATCCGGTCGGCCTCGGTCGACCCCGACGGACCATCCGGACCGGCGTCGGTCCGTCATCGATGGTGCGTCGGGGGAAGTGGTGTCGTTTTTTCTATACGCCATGCACGCAATCGTGTCAAAAAACATCCTGGAAGGTCGAACGGGCATCATCCGGGCGGCGGGAAAGGCCGGGCCGCCCGCCTCAGGCGCGGGGGTGGGCTTCGTTATACGCATCGAGCAAACGCTCTTTGGTCACGTGGGTGTAGATCTGGGTGGTCGTCAGGCTCCGGTGCCCGAGCAGGTCCTGGACGCTCCGGAGGTCGGCGCCGCCGTCGAGCAGGTGGGTGGCGAAGCTGTGCCGGAACGTGTGGGGGCTCGACGACGGGTCGAATCCCAGCCGGACCAGATGCTCGCGGAGCAGGCGGCCGACGCTCCGGGTCGTCAGGCGGGTCCCCCTCCGGTTGAGGAAGAAGGCCGGGTCGCCCGGGACCGTCGGCCTTCGGGCCGCCCGCCATCGGGCCAGCCAGGCCATGGCCATCGGGCCGACCGGGCAGAGCCGCTCCCGCCGCCCCTTGCCCCGGACCCGGACCATCGCCAACTCCTCATCGAGGTCGCCCAGGTCCAGCCCGACCAGCTCGCCCACCCGGAGCCCACCGCCGTAGAGCGTCTCGAACATCGCCCGGTCGCGGGTCCCCAGGTCGTCCGCCGTCGGGATGGCGTCCAGGAGGCGGATCACGTCCTCGACCCGGAGGAGCTTGGGGAGCCGTTTGGGCTGCTTCGGGTTCCGGAGCCCGCCGGCCGGGTCGCCCTTGACCACGCCCTGCCGCCTCTGATACCGGAAGAACGACCGGAGGCTCGCCAGCCGCCGGGCGATCGTGCTCGGGGCGTAACCCCGGCCGCTCAGCCAGGCCGAGAACGACCGGAGCCGCCGGGCGTCCGCCGTCGTGGGGTCGCCGATGCCTACCGCCTCGGTCAGGTAATCCTGGAACTGGGTCAGGTCGTCCTCGTAGCACCGGGTCGTGTGGGGCGACGCATTGCGCTCCACCCGGAGATGATCGAGGAACCGGACGATCGAGGGATGCATGGTCGGACTCCGCTCCAGGACCGGAGGATCTTCGGGAAACCGGCCGGACCCCCGCCGGTATCGTGGGCCGGTCGGCCCGCCGATCGCGCCGCAGGGGCCGCCCTCCTGACTCCTCATCGACCGGACAGCGCCTTCCTCCTCGATCATCTCCATCATCAGGACGGGACCGACGGTCGCCGAGGACGCATCGAGGCTTGGCCCGCGCGGTTTTTGCCGTTTCTACCCCGGAAGATCAAGCCAGCAGGAATTGATCCGGCAGCTAGAAAAACCCGTGATAAATAAGCATAAAAATGATTCCGCGCGGCGTTTTCACGCCTTATTTTTCGCGGGGTGGTCCGAATTAAACGGTTCCCGGGCCGCCACTTAACCCCATTCTTGCGACCAGACTCCTGGACGCCTCTCGATCGAGATCATGCCCAGATCCATACGGCGAAGCAAGCATCCCGGGACACCCTCGATGCAAAAATCATCCAGTCCAAGCAATTATGCATGTTACCATGCTTCTCGTGCTCGGATCAATCTGTTCATCCCTCCCGACGGGGGCGCATCAAGCCTTCTCGAAGCCCAGGTCCCTGTGCCGCGTGGCGATGTCATAAACTCGGACGATTGGGCAACTTGAGCGGGACCGCCGGGTTGCCGGCAGGGACCGGGCGTGATAGGCTTCGGCATCAACGCTCCGGGTCTGGCCCGGGGGACCGTACCGCGAGCCCGAGCCGATGCCGACCGCGCCCGACTCCGAGACGTTGACCCATCGACTGATCCTGCCCCGCGACGCCAATCACCACGGGACCCTCTACGCCGGCTCGCTCCTCGCGCTGGTCCTGGAGGCCGGCTACGCGACGGCCTACCGGGCCGTGGGTCGGTCGGCGAACCTGGTCCTGAAGCGCGTCCTCGACCTCCGATGCTACGAGCCGGTCTCGATCGGCCGGGTGGTCGAGATCCGGGGTCGGGAGGTGCACCGGGCCCGGGCCCAGGTGGTGGTCGCGCTCAGCGGGACCCCCCTCCCCGACCGCTCCCGGCCGTGGATGGACAGCCTGATGCAGTTCGTCCAGGTCGACGAGTCGGGCCGCCCCGAGCCGCTCTCGGTCGCCCCCGACGACGCCGCGCCCCCGGACTGCCCGCCGCCCTGGTCCGCCCTCCGCGAGCGGACCCGCCGGCTCCTGGCCATCCGCGTCTGAGGGGCGATCGGGCCGCCTACGCCGCCGAGGTCGGGACGTCTTCCGGGCGTCGAGGTGACCGATCCGGCGATTTCCCCGATTATCTGTATCCGACGGCCCCCTCCCGCGCAGTATGGAGTGACCGGACCGATTCGGGGGGCTGTTCCATCATGGCGGGCGGGCAATGGTCGGTCGTGCTCCGGCACGTCCATCGGATATTCCACGGCGGGGGCGTGGCGGGCCTGACGGAAGGCCAGCTCCTGGACCGCTTCATCGCCCGTCGCGACGAGGTCGCCTTCGGGGCGATCGTGGCGCGTCACGGTCCGATGGTCCTCGGGGTCTGCCGGCAGTTCCTCGACGACTCGCACGAGGTCGAGGATGCGTTCCAGGCGACGTTCCTGGTCCTGGTCCGCAAGGCATCGGCCCTGCGCGACCGCGATCGGCTCGCCCCGTGGCTCCACGGGGTCGCCCGGCGGGTCGCGCGTCGGGCCCGCGCCGGATCGATCCGCCGGAGGGACCGCGAGCGGCCCGAGGTCGAGGCGGAGGCCCGGGCGGTCGGGGACCTCGACGCCGAGGGCCGCGAGCTGTCGGCCCTGATCCGCGCCGAGGTCGACCGCCTGCCGCCCGCCGAGCGGACTGCGGTCGCCCTCTGCTACCTGGGCGGGATGACCCACCAGGAGGCGGCGGAGCACCTCGGATGGCCGGTCGGGACGGTCAAGGGCCGGCTGGCCCGGGCCCGCGACCGGCTCCGGGGGCGACTGAGCCGGCGGGGCGTTGCCGGGCCCGCCGGTGCCCTGGCCGTTGCCCTCGACCGGACGGGCCCCGTCGCCGTCCCGGCCGATCTGATCGCCTCGACCACCCTGGCGGCGGGACGGGCCGCCGCCGGGGGGATGATGACGGCCGGGATCGTCTCGGCCCGAGCGGTTACCCTGGCGGAAGGAGTGGTCCGGACCATGTTGTTCACCAAGTTGAAGCTGGGCGCGGCGGCCATCGCGGCCACCTGCGCGATCGCCATCCCGGGAGCCCTGGCGTATCAGGGGATCGGGCCCGCCGACGGCCCTCCGGCCTCGAAATCCCGGGCCAAGAATGCCGCCCCCTCCGTGAATCCCCCGGTCCCCGGGCAGCCGGCCGCGCCGGTCATGGTCGCGACGGCGGGTGTGGATCTCGCCCATAACCGGGCGGAACGGATGAGGGTGGCCGAGCTTGCCTTGAAGTCGCTCGACCGACGCGTCGTCGCGGGTGAGCTACCCGACTCCTCGGGATCGCTCCGGACCTGGTCGCGACGCCTCGCCGAGGCGAAGTCCGGCCCGGAAACGCCCCAAGCCGATCGACTGGCGGCCATCAAGGCACACTGCGACCGGATGGGGCTCAACCTCGACCGGGCGATATCGCTGGCCAAGATCGGGCAAGGCACCCAGCTCGACTGTCTGGAGGCGGAATACCAGCTCATTGAGGCCCTTCAAGGGCTGCTCGAAGCCCAGGCCGGTCCCGCGATCCCGGGGGCGGGGGGCGGAGGGATCGGCGGGGGTTTCGGAGAGGGTGGCGGGGCGGGAGCCTCCCCCGGGCGCGAGCCCCTGGTCATCAAGACCATGCCCGGCGACGAGGAGCGGAAAAAGGCGATCCTGGCCAAGCTCGAAGAGAGGATCGCGATGCCCTTCCGCAACGAGACGCCGCTGGAAGACATCAAGAAGTACATCGAGCAATCGACCCAGGATGAGAAGGCCGGGCTCCCGAACGGGATCCCGATCTACATCGACCCCCAGGGACTTCAGGATGCCGACAAGACGATGGCCTCGACGATCGCGCTCAACCTCGAAGGGATCCCGCTCCGGACGACGCTCAGGCTGCTCCTGCGCCAGCTCGGCATGGGCTACAAGGTCCAGGGGGGCCTGCTGTTCATCTCGGACGAGGCGTCGGTGAAGGAGTGATCTCGGATCGGGGATCCGGGTCAGGCCACCCGCCCCGCCGCCGGGACGGGCCGGGTCGGGGCGAACTCGGCCGCGTGTCGCTCGCGGTGGCTGGAATGGAGGATCTCGCCCCGGCCGAGGACGATCAGCTCGCCGAGCCGGAACGGGTGCCAGCCCGACCGGCTGAGCGGGCTGGTCGCGACCACGAAGCCGTGATTGACCGCGTCGGCCCCGAGGTCGACCGACAGGGTCTCGTCGCCGAAGTGGCGCTGGCCCTCGTCCCCGACGCGGACCTTGCGGAAGTTCAGGCCCTTCCAACCGTTGACATCATGGTAGACGAACAGGTGGTCGCCGTCGGAGAGGAGGCAATTCAGCTTGCCCAGCCGGTTGGCCGAGGCCAGGGTCCGATGGAGCCGGCGCCAGTCGTCCTCGGCTTCGAGCGTCCCGCCGCCGGCCTCGATCTCGCGGAGGAGGTGGCAGAAGAACCGCTCGGAGTCGGTGCCACCCATCGGCCGATGGTGGCCGAGGGGGAGGTCCCAGGCCGGCCCGTCGAGCGTCCCGTTGTGGGCAAAGCAGTAGTCGCGCCCGCCCTGCTCGCGGGCGAAGGGGTGGGTGTCGGCGTGGGTGGGCTCGCCGCCCGTCGTCTTGTGGCGGACGTGGGCGATGTGGATCCGGCTCAGGAGGGTCGGATGCGCCTCCAGGAACCCGGCGATCCGGCTGGCGCCCCACCGGAGGGGCTCCTTGATCACGGCCAGGGAGCGGTCGGGATACCAGCCCAGCCCCCAGCCGTCGGGGTTCTCCTCGCCGCGCGCGGCGAATTCCCGGAGCGAGAAGTCGGCCGAGATCGGCGACTCGAACGACATCGCCATCAGCTCGCACATCGGCCGCGTCCTCGGTCGTCGGGGGTCGCCCCCGGCGGGCGGCCGGGGTCGCGAGGCGGGAGGGCGGTCGGCCCTCCCGCTCCCTTTCCGACATCTTAACGCGGGCGACAAGCCGGGCCGGCGGATCAGGCGGTCGGCGGGGGCGTTTTGGGCCCGTATTCGGCCTTGAGGTCGACGAACAACTGGGCATAGTCGGCCTGGATCTTCGCCCGATCGGCCGCGATCGGCGCGGAGTCGGCGGTAAGCTTCGCCCGGGCCGCCACGACGCCCGGGTCGGCCTTGATTGCCGATTGGACGGCGGCCTGATCGGTTTGGAGCGTCGTGAACTGGGCCTTGAAGTCGGTCCGGAGCTGGGCGAAGGCCGCCTGGGCGTCCTTCCCCGTGGCGGCCGCCCGGATCGCCTGGAAGTCGTTGCGGATGGCCGTCGCCGACGCCATCCGGTCGGCCGTCAGCTTCGACCGGGCGGCGGTGACCGTCGTGCTGGCGTCGACCGCCGACTCGATGGCCGCGCGGTCGGCCTGGAGGGTGGGCGCGAGCGTCTGGATGTCGGCGATCAGCTTCGCCGTGTCGGTCCTGATCAGCGCCCGGTCGGCCTGGACCGCCGCGTTGGGGGGCGGGACGTGGCCGAACAGGGAGCCGAACCCGGAGAGCATCGACCGGGTCTCCAGCTCGTCCACGAGGATTGCCCTGCGATTCTTGCTCTTCATCGATGCACTCCGTTCTCGCTGGTCGTCGGTGCCGATCGGGCGGGAGGCCCGCCGGGGTGAAGGTCGATCCGGGCCGAGGGGGCCGTCACGGCGAGCCCGGGCGACCCGCCGGCGATGGCCCGGCGGGCCATTTCAAGATAGGTCAGGGCGGGCCAAAGTTCCAGGGGTCAATCCCGATCCGCCGATCCTACGACCGGGCCGGATCTTCCCGGAGCCTCACTTGCCCGCGGTGGCCATCTGCTCCAGGAAGCCGACGACCGAGGGATCATCCCAGCGGGCCGCCCCGACCTGGGAGGCGACGACCCGGCCGTCGGGGGCGATCAGGAACGTCGCGGGGATCCCCTCGGTCTGGAAGACGGGAGGGACCGAGGTGGCCCGGAGGATGGTCATCCCCCGGGCCTTCTCCCCGGCGAACCGGCGGACCGTCGCGGCGTCCCGGTCGACCGAGACGCAGACCACGGCGACGCCCTTCGCCTTGATGCGGGGGTCGGCGGCCAGGCGGTCGATCGCGGGCATCTCCCGGAGGCAGGGGCCGCACCAGGTCGCCCAGATGTTGAGCAGGATCGGCCGGCCCCGGAATCCGGCGAGGTCGACCGGCCTGTCGTCGAGGTCGCGGAGCGGCCAGTCGAACTCGGCCGGTTGCGCGAGGGCCGGCCCGGTCAGGTCGGGCGGCTGGAGCCCATCGCCCCCGGGACGGGGGCCGAAGGCCGCCAGGTAGGCCGCCCAGGCGATCGTGAGCGCCAGGCCGATCATCAGCCATTTGCGGGTCCCGTGCTCGCCGGTCGACATGGCCGCTCCTGTGGGGGGGCCGGCGGGCGGGCCCGTCGCCCCCCGGGCCGTCCGTCGGATCGAGGTCCGCCTCAGTCGTCGCCCCGGGTGGCGGCGACGGGCGCGAGGAGGTTCTCCACGGGGGCGTAATCGTCGGTCAGGACGATCCCGCGGGACCGGGCCTCGAGCGCGTCCATGTGCTTCTGGGAGTAGGGCAGGGGCTTGACCAGTCGATCCTTCAGGAAGAATTGCGGGTCATTATCGCGGCCACCGAGGGCGTCCAGGTCGAGTTCGGCCCGGGAGGCGACGACCACGAAGGTCTCGCGGAGCCCGGAGCCGGGGTCGTTGTCGGTCCCGAAGACGTAGATGTAGGGGAACGTCAGCCGGGCCGTCTTGATCCAGGCGCCCAGGAACCCGCCGTAGTTGAGCGCGACCTTCCGCTCCTTGAGCCGGGCGACTTCCAGCGCGTCGGCGGGCGGATTCTTGAGCTTCTTGACGGCGGCCTCGGCCTTGGTCTCGGCGGTGGCGTCGGACTCGTAGACGTCGATGATGTTGATCATGTAGACGCCGTCGGGCGCCATCATCCGGGCGAGCTTGTCGTTGAACTCGCGGGTGGTCAGGTGCCAGGGGACGGAGAAGTCGTTGAAGGCGTCGCCGAAGATGATGTCGAACTGCTTGCGGTCCTGGTTCCGCTCGACGAACTGGCGGGCGTCGCCCCAGTGGGTGACGATCGGGGTGTCGCGGGGGAGGCCCAGGGCCATGTGATTGGCCCGGGTGACCGCCGGGTCGATCTCGGCGACCTCGGCGAGCGAGCCGGGGTACTTGTTGAGGATGTACCGCTGGAAGGTGTAGGCCCCCCCGCCCAGAAACATGGTCTTCAGCGCCGAGGGATCGGCGGCCTTGGGGTCGGCCTGGGTCCGGGCCTTGGCCTTGGCCCTGGCCACCCGGTCGGCCACCAGGGCGTAGATGTGCTCGTAGTCGTAATCGAGCCGTTCGGGGTGTTCGAGGATGAAGTAGCCGTGGATGAGGTTGTCGAGGACCAGGGTCCGCTTCTGGCCCTCGGCGTCGGTCGAGTTCTCGACCTTGATGTAGTAATAGTTGCTCTCGTCGAGCCAGGCGATGGCGTCGTCCTTCTCGGTCGTGGGGTCGCCGGCCGGCTCGCGGATCCCCCACCGCTCGCCCTGGGTCCGGAGCATCGGGATCGGCACGAACGAGATGATGCAGAGGCCCAGCGGGATCCCCGCCCAGACGGCGTGCCAGGTGGTCCCGATCACCGTCGCCGCCAGCGCCAGGACGGTGGCGAACAGGAGGATCACGCCCTTGGTCCCGAGCACGTCGATCAGGAGGAACCCGGTCAGGAACGTCCCGAGGATGCTGCCGACCATCCCCCAGGCGTAGACCGCGCCGATCGCCCCGCCGGTCCGCTTGGTCCGCCGGACCCGGTCGATGGCCAGCTTGGCCATCACCGGGCTGACCGTCCCCAGCGCCACCGAGGGGAGGAAGAAGGCGATTGCGGTCACCAGGAAGACCCGGACTCCCCATTCCATGCCGGTCATCGTGATCGCCGTGCTCAGGATCGAGTGCGACCCGCGGATCAGCGGGATGGCAACCTCGCCCCGGAACAGGTAGCCGATCGGGTTGGTGGCCAGCCATCGGGGCGGGCTCTCCAGGATCAGGACCGAGAGCAGCAGCGCCGAAGCCGCCAGGAACAGCCAGCTCGACTGCCTCTCGCTCTTGACCCGGTCGGCGATCTTGCCGCCCAGGAAGTTGCCCAGGCTGAGCCCGCCCAGCAGGACGCCGATCACGCTGGTCCAGCCGTAGATGCTCGACCCCAGGTGCCTCGATACCAGCCGGCCCGCCGCCATCTCGAAGCCCATGAACGCCAGGCTGATCAGGAACGCCAGCGCGGCCAGGTCGGTCAGTTTGGGCTGCGCGATCGGCCCGGATCCGACGAGATCCTCGGGCGGGGCCTCCTCGGGGAGCCTCGCCTGCGAGAGCCGGACCGCCGCCACGACCGCCAGGGCCAGGGCCGCGACGTGTCCGGCCAGCGCGATCGGGTTGATCACGGTCCCGCCCACCGTCACCCCGGCCATCGGGACCGACCGGACCACCGACCCGATCGAGCCCAACCCCAGGAGGGCCGTCGACACGAGGCCCAGGAGCCGGCCGACCGCGTCGCCCATCATCGCCGCGGCCAGCAGGGCCAGGCCGGCGGCGACCAGGGTCACGATGGTCGAGACCGACGACAGGTACATCAGGACGAACCCGGCCAGGAAGGTCCCGGCGATCGAACCGACCGCGCCCAGGAAGTAGACGTCGCCGATGGCGCTGCCGGCCTTCCTCGCCTGCTCGACGGCGAGCTTGGCGACCACCGGGCCGATCATCCCCAGGACCGTCCCCGGGATCAGGAAGTCGATCGACACCAGCAGGACCGTCCGGAGCCAGGCCGGGATCCCCTGCACGGGGAGGTAGCCGCCCAGCGCGTTGACCCAGAGGCAGCCCAGGGTGAGCGCCGAGGCCAGGGCATAGAGGGGGCCGATCACCCGGGCGGGCTCGGCCCGGTCGGCCAGCCGGCCGCCCAGGACGTTCCCCAGGCAGATCCCCCCGAGCATGATCCCGATCACGCTGGTCCAGACGTCCAGCGAGGCCCCCACGTGACGCGCCACCAGCCGGCTGGCCACCAGCTCGAGGATCATGATGCACAGGCTGCTGAAGAAGGCCAGCGCGTAGGGCAGGATGCGGATTCTGGCGGCGAGGCCGTTCATTGCGGCGGGCACTCCACGGAGCGTCATGGCGGGATGAAACTCGACCCACCTTATCCGACCTCCACCCCGCCCACAACCGCCCAGGGGCGGGCGATCCGGGCCGTCGCCGATTTCCGGGCGGCGCCCGGTTGCCCGACCCGGCCTCGACGGGCGATCATGGGCACCGGGCCCGGCGGGGCGGGCGGCGCGGGATCCCCGGGCCCGGCCGCGATCCTCCGGGGCCCGGGCCGAGGCCGAGGACCGGGGGGTCGGCGCGGTCCCTCCGGCCGGCCGCCCCTCCGATCCCCCGCCCGGTGGTCGACCGCGCCATGATCCTCTGCGTCACCCTGAACCCCTGCCTGGACAAGACCCTGACCGTCCCCGACTGGAGCCCCGGCGACAACATCCGGGGCCAATCGGCCCGCGAGGTCGTCGGCGGGAAGGGGAACAACGTGGCCCGGGCCCTGAAGCGACTCGGCCGCCAGGTCCGCCCGGCGACCTTCCTCGGCGGCCCGATCGGGGCCCATTGCGAGGACCTCTTGAGACGCGACGACGGCTTCGACCCGATCGTGGCCCCGACCGCCGCCCCGACCCGCGTGATCCTCACCGTCCGGGCCGAGGCCGTCGCCCCGACCGCCTTCTTCGACCCCGACCCGGCCGTCGCCCGGGACGAGGCCGAGAGCCTGCTCAACCGGGTCGAGGGGGCCCTGGCCGGGGGCGGGATCGAGGCGATGACGCTCTCCGGGTCGAGTCCGAGCCCCGCGACCCACGGACTGTTCAGCGACATGATCGCGGTGGCCAAGGCCCGGAATGTCCCCGCCTTCCTCGACACCTACGGGCCGTCGCTCGGCGGGATCTGGGGCTTCTGGCCCGACGCGATCCAGCTCAACCGACGCGAGGCCGGCCTCCACCTCCGGACCGACCGGCCGACCGAGGCCGACCTCGCCCGGCTGCTCGAAACCTGGTCGAGGCGGGGGGTCCGCCTCGCCGTCGTCACCGACGGGCCCGGCCCGGTCCTCGCCCGGATCGCCGGCCGGACTTATCGCGCCCACCCCCCGAAGATCGATCCCGTCAACCCGATCGGCTCGGGCGACTGCCTCCTGGCCGGACTGGTCGACGCCCGCCTCGCCGGCCTCGACCCCGAGGAAACCCTCAAGCACGCCGTCGCCTGTGCGGTCGCCAACGCGCTAGTCTGGGACGCCGGCGCGATCGACCCGGAAGAGGTCCGGAGGCAGGAGGGGGCGGTGGTGGTCGAGGCGGTCACTTGAACTTCCGAGAGTTCATGAAGCCGTCGGCCCCGAGCAGGCCGCTGGCGTTGTACACGGCCTCGTCTGATTCAGAGATAACCTTGGATATCAAGGTCAAGGGAGCTCGCCCGCAGCGAGAAGCTCGGTCCGTCGCTCGACCCGACGTTCGTCGTTCATGGCCAGGACATGGACGCTAGCTCGTCCGGTCGCCGTCCGGCCGACGATCCGAGGCCCGTCGAATCCGAAATGGTCCTCCCATGCGTGCTGTCGAGGATTGAAGAGGGGTAGCCGTTCACGGCCTGGATTGCTTGCTCAAGGCCGGTTGATTATAACGGCCGCATGGACCGGCTGACCTCGATCCCCCAACACATCTGGGACAGCTTCTCGGA
>JAABUK010004436.1_pt1 | contig 22807 bp, 35 predicted proteins | sample 5559141 | NCBI WGS metagenome assembly JAABUK01 (sample SAMN10711869, study PRJNA513367) | rock metagenome | isolation source: Antarctica rocks | place: Antarctica: Victoria Land, Pudding Butte nord | collected 2016-01-03
CACGTCTCGCCAACCCCAACGCCCAGCACCTCCGGACCGAAATCGCGATGAAACAAGCGTATCGCCGAACCATGTCCGCCGCTCAGCTTGCGGAATGAACCTCAGCACGCTGAATACGATGGGCTAGTCCCGGTCGAAGGCTCCTGCCTGCACGGCCAGCGCCTTGGTGCTGACAGCGCCGCCGCCTGCCCCCTCATAGGGCTTCCACTCCTTGCCGACGACGTGGGCGTAGGCGTCCACGGCCCCGTGCGCTGCGGCCAGGATGGCATAGGATTGCAGGCCAAGCTGGGCGGCGAAGCTGCAAGCACGCTGCGCCCGGTTCTCCAGTCCGTCGATCCCCTGGCGGTCCTCGTCACGGTCGGCGTTGGCAACCGCGCTGGATGCGTTGCGCGCCTCGGCGGCCTTCTTGTCGAAGAACTCGCCCGCCCCGTGTGCGCTGCGGACGAAGCTGTCAACGATGCGCTGCAAGTGGATTTCGATGGCGCGCTCGTTGGGTGTGCCGTCGCCGTTGACCATGCCCGTGCCCGTGCCCAATGCCTCGGCGGCCTTGACCATGTGTTCCTTGTGCGCCTCGCGGATGCCGTCGTAGTCCACCTCGTGCAGCCCATAGAGGGTGGTCATCTTGGCGGCCATGCCCGCGGTGGCGCAGATGCGCTGGGCGGTGATGAGGCTGATGATGGTGCGCGCGCCGGTCATGATGCGGGGTGCCGGGGCCTGCGCCGTGGCGGGCTTGGCCTTCCCCTTGCCGGTGATGGTCTTGGCGGTGGCGAGGGCCTGGGCCATGTTGGTATCAGCTTGCGACATGATGATATCCCATTGTGTTTTAGGTTAATTCCCCGTTCCGGCGTTTCCAGCACCGGGCGGGGGGTGGCTTCTGCGGGGGTTCTTGTTTCCGCATCTGTAGAATACACTAACCCCCGCAGCAGTCAACAGCAAAGCAGGGTTATACTGCTGATAATGCTAAACTAAATGTCATTGGGCACAGCATATAAACAGCATAAACCGCTTGCGTCCCTCTCTATACTGCGGTCTGATCCTTGGTGAGCCCCCGAGTTCTTGCTTGCTGTCTTGGCTTCTCTGCCTGACGTGCGCCGCTTGGGGCGCGTCAGGCAGGGCAGCCTCCCGCTGTCCTGCCAGCCTGGTGGGCCGCATCACGACGGGGCGGCTTCAGGGAACAGGCAGGACCCAGCGCAGGGATCGAGGCAGCGCTTGCTTCCTTGCTTGCTGCCTGCCTGGCCTTGCGTGATGGGATCGTTACCCGAAGGGCGGAGACGCGCCGCTTGCGTGGCTCCGTCGCCGCGCTTGCGGCGATAGAGCCCGGTCCCCGCCAGCTTGGCGGGGACACGCCCAGAACAGTGGGGTGATGGACGGAGCTTCCCGCACAGCCCCGCACTCCCTGTTCACGCCGTCGCACGGGATGCTGGACACCAACGCGATCCAGCATTGGAGCGCGTATGGCCAGCCAGTCAGGGCCGGTCTTCGGCGAGTGCCTCCACCTCTGCGATGAATTCGAGGAGAAGTTCATGGCGGGCCTTGTGCTTGCGCCATCCGTCATGTCCCGGCTCGGCGAACTCGCCGTCCAGCTTGGCCCGGTCACGAAGCCGCGCCAGGATCGCAGACTTCATCCCCGCACGCTCGGGATCGCGGGTGGACAACTGCCCGATGGATGCGATCGGCTCGGTGGGCATTGATGATCTCCGTGGCGGGCCATGCGACGGGGCTCCGACCGGGGTGTCGAGCTTGGCCGTCAAGGGGACCGGCACATACCGCCCGCTCTGGTCCAGGTGGTGCATCACGCTAACAATCTTGGCACCCGGCAGCGATCACGCGAGCCCGTCATCCTGCTCCCCTGTGTCCATCCGGCCGCCGCTCCGGGCCGACTGCACCTTGACCGTGTCCTTGTTCCCGTCGCTGGATGCCGCGATCTCCGCGCCGTAGCTGCCGGGCAGATCCCGGAGCAGCTCGACGGCGTGCTTGGCCTGCACGCGGTCCACTGTCACCGTGGTGAACACGACGTGTGTTGGTAATCCCATGGCGTCGGTTCCTATCGTGTTGGGGAGACCAGGGTCGCCTCCGCGATCCCGCCCGGCCTTCGGTGGGCCGCTTAGGCGGCAGCGGCATGCCGAGAGCTGGAAGTCGCCATCCTCCCGGACCTCGAACAGCGAGGGAGACGCAGAAGGCCCGCACGATGGCGGGCCTTCTGGGCTGGTGGTGGGTGGCTAGGCGGCCAGGCCGGGGTTCCCCCGGTTGGCCTTGGTGAGGGTCTTCATCCAAGCCAGTTCGCCCAGGCCGTCCCGCTTGTTGGCCGCATTGAAGCCGGCAGGCTTGCGCGACCCCTTGGCGACGCCGACCGACACCATGAAGGACTTGTCGGGGTGCTCGGCTGCGACGCCCTCGCCAAACGCTTTTATAAGCGCACGGATCTGATCGAGGGTCTTCGCCTCAGCCCGGGTGCGTCCAAGGCAGGTTCCCATGATCTCGATCACGGTTGCCGTGGAAGCATAGCCAGGCTGCTGCTCGTGATGACCGGGCAGTGCCCTCATTGTTATTGTGGCCACGGTTGGTCTCCGAAGATGCGCCGCCGCCCGGCATCCCATGATGCCGGGTCAGGACAGGCGCGGGGTGATGGGTGAGGATCGTGCCTGGCAGGCGCGTGCCGATCCGTCCTGGACGTCAGGGTGCGGGGCCAGCCGGGGCTGCTGCCTTGTGGTGTTCGGTGGTGATGGTGCTCCATTCCCTGAACAACCCCACAGCGCCGCCGCCCGGCGACCGGGGCAAAGGCGCGGCGCAGCCGCGGGACCGCAGCCACGCGCAGCCGGGCCGCTTGGCCCGGGGAGCATGGCGAGGACCCACCCTTTGCGCCGGGCGGCGGGCTGCGCCAGCCCCTCCGGCTCCACTGCCTCCCCTGCCCTGTTCCTGGGTAGGGCTGCCCCTCCCGGCCCTCGGCCGCGGCCTGGCTGCATCCTAGAAGGGCACGTCCCAGTCCTCTTGGGGAGGCTCGGGGCAGGACAAGCGGTCCTGTGGTCGCGGACCAGCCACCGTGAGGTGTCCGGCAATCTCCTTGGCGGCACGTTCGTCGATTTCCTCGCGGCTGGCGTAGCACGCGGCGTCGTCCATCCCCCGCATCAGCGTCCACATGCCCTGGTTCTCGCGGCTCCGCATCAGGACGTCCCATAGTCCCTGGCCGCCCGGGCGGGTCAGGCACCGGCCCGTCTCGCCGGGGTCCGTCCAGCGCCAGCCGCCCGGCCCGTCCGCGGCGGGCTGGGCCGCGAGCGCGGCGTGCAACCCGGCTCGCCGCCCGTGCTCCGCCATCGCGACGCCTTTGGGACCGGCCCGTGGCCCAACCATGAAGAGGCTGCCAGCCTGTCCCGGGGCTGCCCCCATGCAGATGTATCCCTCGTCGCGCAGGACCTCGCTGTAGAGGAGTGTCCCTCCGAGCCATGCCTCGGCCCGCATGACCGGCACATCGCCTTCCGGGCAGTCGCCACACAGGATGCGGATCTCCGGGTGCGTGAGCGACAGCGCCTCCGCGACGTCCAGGCACGTCACATCGTGCCTGGTCCGGATTGCGACGCCGACGCCGTCCGCCGTGCGGCGCACCTCGGCGGACAGCACCCAGCTGTCCCTTGGGTCCGCCGCCCCGCCCAGCATGCCGATCGGCCGCTCCGACGTGTTTGCTGCCTCCAGCACGCGTGCGAAGGCGTCGAAGCCTGGCTGTCCCGCCGCGGCCTCGAAGTAGGTCGTCCCGACGTTCATGGTTGGCGCTCCTGTTTCTTGGGAAGGGCCGCTGGTGACCGCGCGCATGCCCTCAGACCGGGTGACCCTCCGCTCGTGCGTGAGCGTGTGCCTGTGCCCGCAGGCGCGCGGCATGCCGCTCGCAGAGGGCCGCGATCTCGTCATGGCAATAGGCGCGCTGCTCCAGCCCGGCGGCCTTGCAGCGGTCCAGGAAGTTGTCGATCACGTCCGGTATGCCGCTCCGGGCTTCGGCCGCACGGCGGTGGTGTGTCGCCGCGATCGACAGGGCCTCCTCGGGATCGTGAACCCGCCAGCGCAGCGCCTTGCAGAAGGGCGTCGCCGCCGCCGGCTCGTCGGCGGCCGTCGCCTCGTCGGCGATCGTCGTCTCGGTTGTGCTCATGGCGGTGCTCCGGAAACGCCAAAGGCCCGCGCAATGGCGGGCCTTCGGGGAAAGGGGCGGAATGGACGGGTCGGTGTCAGGCGGCGATCTTGCCCACCCGTTTGGCACAGGCCCGGTGCAGGTCCAGCACCAGGGTGTCGATGTCCTGGACGGCATGGCCGTAGTCGCCGGGATCGATCCTGTGCCCGGCCTCCAGCGTATAATGGAGGCTGCTGCTCTGGCTGGTTTCCAGCAGCACGATGCCGCCCAGCTTCAGCACGCGCGCCAGGCGGACCACGAAGCGGCCAGCCCCCTCGGCTGGACCGTCCTCGCGGTGCATGCGGTCGAGGCCGCGCTTGATCGCCCCGAGAGACGGGCCAAACTGCTCCATGTCGCGTGCACCGAAGATGCTGCCGCCCTCGGGTTGGTAGCCCCACTGCCAGGCATAGGCTGCGGACCTACGGTCGTCGATTTGGCACTGGAAGCGGAAGTTGTTCAGGCGCGGCATCCGCGGCTTCTCATCGGCCCAGCCGAGCAGGACGGTGTAGTCGCCATAGCAAACGCTTGGCAGATCCGGCTTGCGCTGCATGACGATCGCGTCGAAGTGGGCGTAGGCGTCGCCGCCGCTGATCGTGCCAAGCCAGGGGCGGATCATCAGCACGACCGGCTGGTCGATGTGTTTGGCCATGGTTGTCAGTCCTCCTGGCGTGCCGGAGCCCGTCCGGCACGCTCCCGTGTTGATGATGCTGGGCATCGGCTCAGCCTCGATGCGGCTCGACGCCGCTACGGCACGCCGGCGGCGTCGAGCACCTGGCGAGCCTTCCGCCGCCACGCCGTGAACCACTCCACCAGGTCAGCGCCGGGAACGGAGCAATCGTGGCAGGATGCGTCGAATTGCAGCGCCCAGGCCCTCGTCGCCTCGTCCAGCAGGTCGGCCATCTCCTTGCTGGCGGCGAACAGCCCGCCGTTCGCGTAGGCCTCGGCCTGGCTAGCGGTGCTCGTTCCCAGCGCGTGGACCCGGCCCACCCACTGGGCGGTCTCGGCGACCTTCACCCCCCACGTCCACATCCCCGACCCGTCGTCCATGGACTGTGTGGCGACCGTCCACTTCCACTTGCCGGCGGTCGGTGGCGCCGACCGGGTTGGCGGCCCGCTCACGGCCGCACCGTGGCGACTTGGTGGTTCAGCGCCGGCACCATCGATGCCTCGTCCGTCAGCAACCCCGGCGCGGCTAGGACCGCGTAGATCGCCGCTGCGAGCATGATGCCTCCCATCAGCACCTTCAGACCCGTCATCTTGCCCATTCTTCCAACCCTCCAGATGCCGTCTTCTTCCCGAAGACCGCATCCGGCAGGCGCGGCGGCGTAGCCGGGGCAAGGGCGCGAAGCGGGCCGAAGGCCGCACCCTTGCGGCGGCTATGCCGTCGTGGCAGCCACTCCCACCTCAGCTCTTCGTCCTCGCGGTATGTCTTCTCTCCCGCTCCTCGTCATTCCTCGTCCTCCCTGTTTGCGCCATTGTGCAGGATGCTGCGTGCTGCAGGTTCCGGAGAGAGGCGATGTTGCAGGTGGCACCAAAGGGGGACGTGTCCGGCGCCGTGCTGGTCACGGCGGAGGAGGACCGGCTGCTGCGTGCGGCCTTCGGGCGATACGGCGGCCAGGCGGAGGCACGCGCCGCAGCGGCGGACGTGGTCGGGCGCTACCAGCAGCTGGGCGGCGGGCGGTGGTTCCTGTGCGCCTGCCGGCCGGGGGCGGAGCGCCCCCCTGTCCTGGTGCCGGTGTCGCAGACGCACGTCCGCCGCCACGAGGATGGGCGGTGGCCGCTGCATGGCGAAGCCTGCGACTTCTACCGGGAGCCCGCCGAGCAGCGCTCAGTGACGGCGAGCTATGCGCCGCCGTCGGTGGACAAGCCTCTGCGCCTGGCGCGCCCGCTCGGGCGGGTGGCAGGACCGGCTAAAGAAGCCCGCATCGAGACGTGCTCGCGTCACACGTCGCGGCCGAGCTTAGCCCGGCTGCTGGTGCAGCTGGTGACGAACGGCGGGTTGCAGGCCATCCCGCCGGGATGGCAGCCGCCGCCGTTGGTGGAGCAGGTCAATATGTTGTGGATGGCGGCGCGGGCGCTCGAGATCGACGCCGGCGTGCGGCTGTAAGCCTTCCTGCGTACCAGCCCGTCGAAGCTAGGCGAGCTGATGACGCTGGTGGAGGGGGCGCCGGCGGAGGCGTTCACGCGCACCCGGCCGCACGGGGTGCTGATCGTGCGCGCTGCAGCCGTCGGGGACGGCGTGGTGCAGCCAGTGGCAGGGGACCCGATCCGGGTGCGGGGGCGGCTGTCGGTGTTCGGCGAGCGGGCCGAGCCGGGCCGCGAGACGCGCGCAGAGCGGGGCGCGCGGGCGCCTTACCTGGTGGCCGCCCTGGTCGGGCGGGCGCTGGAAGGCGAGCCGGTGGAGGTGCTGTCGGCCTACGCGCACCCGTGCGCAGGCGACGTGCACCTGATGCTGCTGGACAGCGCCATGGAGCGGCGGACGCTGGCGCAGCTTCAATCGGTGCAAGCCTGGCTGTTGGCGAGGCACGGCCTGCCGGTGGCGATCGAAAAGCCGCTGTTCGACATGGGGCCGGAGGCCTCGGACGACGCCGCGCCCCGGCCGCCCTTGATCCCGGACTTCGTGATGCGGGCCGGGGCGGAGGGTGAAGCCGTCCGGACGGTGATCGCGGAAACGATGGGGTTCGCGGACGAGGACTACCGTGCCCGCAAGGCGCTGATGCACCCGCTGATGTCGGCGGTGCTGGGCGGGGCGGCGGTCGTGGAGCACGACTTCCACAACCCGCCGGACAGATCGCAGGTTCAGCGGGACAGGACGTTCTGGCTGGGAGCGCGTTGGGCGCTGATGCCGGCATAGACGCCGGCACCGTCCCGGCCTCACCCGGATGCCCGGAGGATGGTGGGCCAGGGTGAGGCCGGTACGGGAGCGAAGGCTGGCGTGCCCTAGAGGCCGAGGACCTTGAACAGGGCGAGCAGGGCGCCGGTGAAGGCGACGCCGGCGGCGAAGGCGGTGGTGACGACCTTCCAGGTTTCCCAGCGGCGTTGCTCGGACTTCAGCATGGTGTCGGCCTCCAGGTTGCGGACCTTGGCATTGCGCTCGTCCTGCTCGGTGAAGTCGGGCGCCATCTCGCTCATGGCGTCTGCTGCAGGAGCTGCATGTCGCGTGCCTCGCCGCCGTCGCCAAGGGGCGGCATCGGCGCTGGTCTCCCGGCCATGGGACCAGCAACGGCGGCAAGGCATCCGGGAGCGCGACAGGGGTGGCGGTGCCCGTCACCAGCCGCCTCCTGGTCGGCGCAGCGGCCTGCTGGAGTGCATGGAACCCCTTCCAAGCCGTGCACGAGGGCGGGGCCGTCCGTGGGAGCGTCAGGCCCGAACGCCTCCGCATCGCGGCCGCAGAGCTGGCACATGCCGGTGCGGTCCTGGTAGGTGCGGGTGCTGCAGTGGCAGCAGTATTCGGCAACCGTGTCGGTGGCGTCGATGGCGACGCCGCGGCCTTCGTAGCCGCACATGCCGCACTCGCCGAGGTGGTAGAGCGGCTGGCACCCCCGTGGGCACCAGTCACTCCCCTTTGGCTCCGTCTCCGGCTCGTCGTCCCTGTCGCCAGAGACGGTATCCGTCCGATGACGTTCCTCCTCCATCGCCTCAAGCTCCCTGATCCAGCGCGCGAAGGTGCGGCCGTGGGCGTGCATGACGCCGACGGCGAAGGGGTGGGCAGCAATGCGGCGCAGGGCGGCGAGTTCCGCCCCGGGGTCGTCCGGGTCGGTGGTCTGCCAGACCTCGATCAGGGCGAACGCTTCGCGCTGGGCGGCCCAGTAGGCGTTGGTGCCCGGCACGGGGATGGGCGCGAGGGAAGCGCTGCTTGGCCTGCCTGTATTCATGTCCTGGTTCCGTCTCCTCTTCCTCGAAGGCGGCTTCGGCCTGTGCCGTCCTGTTCCCCCGTGGGTGCGGCCTGCTTGGAAGCGCCGCCCCGGCCGGGTCAGTCCCGCAGGTCTGCGAGCGGGCGGGGCCGGGCTGCGGCCGGCGCGGGCCGCTTGGGGCCTGCGAGGGACGCGGCCCTGCTCAGCCAGCGGGAGCGGGCCGAAGCCGCGCAGCGGTGTGCGAAGCACAGGATTGACCCGGCCGGGGCGGCGCTTCAGGCCGCGGCACACCGGGGGAACAGGACGGCACGGGCGCTTGTCGCCATGCCTCTCCCCTTCTGCGTTCTCCCCTCCTTCATGGGGTCCCGCTTCCTGCCGTCCCCTGACGCACCTACATCCCTGTGCCGAACGCCCTGTCTACCGCAGGACCAGCGGGGTGGACGCAACGACACGGAGGCAAGCCGCACGATGCCATGGACGCGCCTGGACCCCGGCAAGGTTGCGCAGCAGCTCCGTGCCGAGTTCGACCGGCCTGGCCCGGATGACGCAGTGCTGACCGGGCAGGCGCTGGCGCATCTGCGCGAGCAGATCCTGAACGGCACCTACATCGCGGTGCAGGACCACACGGGTCACACCTTCATCGGCACGCCGGAGGAGGCAACGGAGCACATGCTGGGGCACGCCGGCGCCTGACCCGCGGCATGCACGACACCGCGGCGAAGAATATACAACGATAGCAATGGCTTATGTTGACACCTGGGTGCTCCCGTTCTATGGTGGGCGTGCGAATCGAGAGGGGCCTGCAATGCGTATCGAAATGCTGCCTGGCATGGACAACGTGATCCGCTTTCCGGTGGAGGAGCGGGCGCGCCCGACGCTGAGCCTGGTGCGGGAGATCGCGCCGGACAGCCGTGAGGTGTCCCGGGTGGTGGAGAGCTTCGGGCTCGATGAGCCCACCCACGACCTGCGGCACCAGGTGGACCGGGAGACGGCGGAGCACATCCTGAACGCCGTGCCGGTCGAGCCGGGCGAGGTGCGGACGGCGATGCTCGATGCGATGCTGGCGCCCCTGGTCAAGACGGTCGTGCAGGCGTGCCGGGCGGCGAACGAGGCGGCGCATGTGATGATGGCTGCCCAGCAACGGCTGCAGGCGGCGGTGACCTCGGGCAGCCTCTGGGCCGAGCAGCTGCGGGAGCGGGCGGACCAGCTGTGCGGCACGGCGGCGGAGCTGCTGGTCGAGGCGCACGCGCGTTGCGAGGTGGCCGAGGGCGCAGCCAGGGCGATCGGGTTCGCGCAGCGGGAGGAGGCGTGGGCGCCGCACGACCCGCGCGAGGTGGGCGAGTGGCTCGCCTCCGGCGGCCACCTGCGGCGGTAGCCGCCCTAGCAGGTCCTGGCATCGTGCTGCCTTGCTGGTCGCACGTTGCCAGGTTCGGCCGCCTGCTAACCGCCACCCGCGGCGGTGATGTTGGCGAGCCAGGCCAGGACGTCGGTGGTAGCGATCCAGTCGCGCCGGCTGCCGTCCGGGTCCGTGCCGGCGAACTTGCTGCCGGCGAGGTGGACCCGGAACTCCTGCACTGCCTCGGCAGTGGCAGCGTTCACCGCCTGAGCGGCGGCGAGGTCCGTCTGCAAGCGGGCGATGTGGTTCATGGCAGCACCGTCAGGCCGGCTGCCTGGGCCGTGTCGCGGGCGTCGCGCACGGCTGGATCGGCGCCATGTCCAGCACGGACCGCCCAGCCCAGCAAGGCGGCCAGCGCGGACCGGAGCTGGGGTGCAGCGGCGAGCAGCCGGGCATTGGCGATGTCGTCCTCATCGAGCAGGCGGGCAAAGTTGTTGTCCGACTTCTGCCAGCTGAGGTTGCCAGGCACGATGCAGACGGTGCGGCCGTCCGGTCCGTCCTCACGGTCGATGATCGTCAACGGGGTTTCTTCACCCGGGCGTGCGTCGGGCGGCACGATGTCCCACATGCCGGCCATCACGCTGCCTCCCTCGTCGAGGTGACGGCTTCGGGCAGGTTGTGCACCTCCGCTCCCGCCGCCCGGTACAGCCCGGCCACGTACTCGAGCGGCGCATAGGATACCGCGCCCTTCCATGGGGTGGGGCTCACGTCCCGGCCCACGGCGACCATCGGCACGTCCACGGCCAGCAGCCACAGATCCGGCTTGTCATCGATGCAGCGGCTGTCGATCACGGGAAGGCCGGCGGCGATGCAAGCCGGCTTGAGGATCGCGATGTTGCAGCCGCTGAGCTGCCAGTCCTGCTTGTAGAGGATTGCGCCGCCGCTGCTGACGAAGAGGTGCCCTCCCCTGGTCGCCAGCGCCGCGGCGATGTCGTCGGCGTAGTCAGCGGCAGACCGGACTCGGTCCGTCACCTCTTGGTAGAGGTCGCGCGGGGTGTCAACTCTACCGGCGCTGCTGCCCTTGCCGCCTTGCGCCGTGGTATTCTTCGCCATCGTGGTGCTCCTCTCTGAACACCTCCCCGGCGCCGCAACCCGTCGTCTGGGGCAAAGGCGCGCGCTGGCGCGGGACCGCAGCCACGCGCAGCCGGGCCGCTTGGCCCGGGGAGCATGGCGAGGACCCACCCTTTGCCCCGGGCGCCGGGATGCGGCAGCCCATTCGTCCTCGGCTTCTGCTCCTCGTGGTTCCCCTGCCCGCGTCTCATGCCCTGCCGGCCATTCGTGCAGCCATCCGCCCAGCCAGGCTGAACACGGGTTAGAACGCCTCATAGGCTTCGATGGGCAAGGTGGACGGCACGAGGCTGACCGGTCCGAGGTCGGCGAGGACCGCGGCGGCACGCGGCACGGCGGGGTTGGCGTCCGCGCCGGGCCGGACACGCAGGGTGATGGCCAAGCCTGCGTCCCCGGCTGCCCGGACGACGTAGGAGGCGGGCCAGCAGGTGATGGTGGTGGGCCAGTCCAGCAGCAGGCCCCGGCACTGCCGCCAGGGGGCGTCCGGGTTGCGGACCAGGTTGGGGAAGCCCCATAGGCCCTGTGCCGTCAGGCGCAGCTGCGCGGCGCGTAGGACGGCATTGCGCTCCAGGCGCGCGGCTTCCTGCCGCAAAGCCTCGGCCACCACGTCCAGCTCCTGTCCGGCAGCGATCGGCAGCGTAGCGGCTACTGGGACAGCTCCCGCGAACAGGTCGAGCTGGACGACGGCGCGGCGGCCCATGGCGGTGGTGCTACCCGGGCTCGCCGTCGGCGGACAGCTGGAGCGCCGCCAGCCAGAGCGGGCCGTGGCTGTTGCGCAGGCTGTGCAGCATCGGCTCCGCGGTGTCGTTGAGCCACTCCGCTCGCAGCATCGGCTTCCACCGCGGACCATACGTGCGGGCGTAGTCCCGCAGCGCCGCGGCCTGGGCCTGCATCAGGGGTGGGTAGTCCGCCTCTATCGCCTCATGTGACAGGCGTTCCCATGCGGCATAAGTAAACACCGCCGCGCTCGCCTGCCCTTCCCTCACAGCTTGCAGCGCGTTCATGGCTGTGGATCAAGGGAGACGTGGTCGATTGCCAACCGAGCGGGCTGGGTTGGAGCGCTTGTCCGTATCACGACGGCGCGCAGATGCATGAGGTTGCTTGAGGCCTGGCTCGGCGTCTCGCATGTCGCCTGAATACGGAGGTCGGCCAGGTAGCCTTCGGTCGAAATTGCACTAGCGACAGGGCTGATGTTCGGTCGCGCGTACAGGTCGGCATGGCATTGCAGCTTTCTCTGGCTGACTTCCTCGACCCTCTCGCCAAGGCCACTTATGGTGGCGAATTCATCCCAACCTTGCTGTGTGAAGCCGCTTTTCGCCTCGACCAGCTGGTTCTCATAGGAGCGGAAGTCGATATTGAACGGTGCCAGAGCCGCATCGACGATATCTCTTCTGACCGCGAAATCCACGTGGGCCGGCATGACCGCACCTCCCGGCCTTCTGGGGGCAATGCGCGACGGTTCCGTGCCGACCGGGCCGGTTTGAGCATTGGCCGTCAACGGCGCGCCAAACCCGGCCAACCCGATCAGTAGAGAAATGTTATATGCATGGTGGTTTTCCCTGAAGGTTGCGGTCGGCGCTGTCTGGTTGACCTTGTCGGCAAGCTGGGGCGTTCGGAAGGGTGTTGCATGTTCTGCAGCCTCGGGCGGGATGACGTGCGTGGGATGTGCTCGGTGCCAGCATGGCCTGGAGTGGCGCAAACAGGGCTGTCGGTGAGTGCCGTCCGCTCCAGACGCCCGATGCAGTGCCGTCCGATATGCCCATCCGGCGTGGCACAGCGCGGCGCTGACAGCCTCGGCCAGGCCCAGCGGGCTGGTGTACTCGCGTGGGGCTGATGCACCAGCGGGCGCGGCGTTCGGTGACAAGCCAACCCGGCGCGTGGGTGTTGCGCAGGGTGTGCAGAACGGGCTCGGCAGCGGCGTTAATCCAGTCGAGATGAAGGGGGCTCTTCCAGCACCTGCCGTGCTCCTGGGCATAGGGGTGCAGGGCTGCACCCTGTTCGGCGGCAGGAGGTGGAAGGTCTGCCTAGCGTTTACCCGACATGCCCATAATCCCTGGCGCCGTCCTCCCAATAAGCCGCGGTCCCGTCGGCGTTGGCAGCCTCGTGCAGCAGCATGCCCCGGCTTTGCTCGGTCAGGTGCGGGAGTTGCGCATGAGCGCGCAGGTTCTCTCCCTCGCGCCGCCACCGCCCGGCGGTCTCCAGGCAGGAGTTGATGCTGCGGGTGCGGCGATCTTCGGCCTCCCGCGCGGGGTCGAGGTCAACCATGTCGTGCTGGCTCATGCCCCGCCCTCCGCGACGGAGAGGAACGGCGGATCGCGGTCAGCCTGCCACTGGATGCGGCGCTCGGTCCCGTCAGCGTCCACCAGGATACCGGTGTCGTTGATGTCCTCGATGCGGCCATGGCGCGGCGGGAACCAGCCATGTCCGGCGACGTGGCAGGCGAGGTAGAGCACCCCGTCCACCGAGAATTCGCGCGTGCTGCTGGTACAGCATGGCGTGATGAAGGCCCGCCCGGTGCGGCAGGCGTCGGGGAACGGTGGATTGGTCGTGGGGTCTTCCATGATGTCGCTCCAAACCAAGGATGTAGATGGCAGGGCGGCACCGGCCGGTGAGCCGGTGCCGCGCGTGCGGGTTAGAAGGGCTGGAGGGAGACGAAGCGGCCCTAAAACGGTATGTCGCTGTCCTGGTCGTCACGCCCGCTGGCCCATGGCGGGCTGCCACCGCCAGCACCCGCGTTGGCGGTGGCTGGTTCACGCCGGTCGGCCGGGGCGCGGCGGGTCCCGGCGCTGCGCTCGCCGGTTAGGGCGTCGCCGAGCAGGACCAGCTCGCCATGGAAGGGCCGCAGCGTCACTTCGGTGGTGTAGCGCTTGATGTCCTGTGCGTCGGTCCACTCGCGGTTTTCCAGCTTGCCCTCGATCATGACCTTGCTGCCTTTGCGAAGGTACTTCTCGGCGACATCGATAAGGCCATCGGCGAAGATCACGACGCGCGTCCAGGTGGTCTTCTCGCGGCGCTCGCCGCTGTTGCGGTCGGTCCAGCTCTCGCCGGTGGCGATGTTGAAGGTCAGCGCTCGTCCGCCGTTCTGGAAGGTCCTCAGCTCGGGGTCCGCACCCAGGTTGCCCAGCAGCATCACTTTGTTCACATAGCCGGCCATCGTTTTTCTCCATCGTTCCTCGAAGGTGGCTTCGGCCCGTGCCGTCCTGTTCCCTCGGGGTGCGGCCTGCTTGGAAGCGCCGCCCCGGCTGGGTCAGTCCCGTAGGTCTGCGAGCGGGCGGGGCCGGGCTGCGGCCGGCGCGGGCCGCTTGGGGCCTGCGAGGGACGCGGCCCTGCTCAGCCAGCGGGAGCGGGCCGAAGCCGCGCAGCGGTGTGCGAAGCACAGGATTGACCCGGCCGGGGCGGCGCTTCAGGCCGCGGCACACCGGGGGAACAGGACGGCACGGGCGCTTGTCGCCATGCCTCTCCCCTTCTGCGTTCTCCCCTCCTTCATGGGGTCGGCATACCCTCGTTCGTCAGGCTTCAGCTTGTCAGCGCCTGCTCAGTGCCATCCGTTGGCCAGAAGGCGTCAGGTTGCCCCGGACGTTGCCTCGCAAGACCCATCGGGGCGCAGTCCGCGGAGATGGCTGGTGAAGGTGTAGCGGCCGGTATGGAGGTCGATGGCGATCACCAGCACGTCGGCATCGGTGGCCCGGAGGCGGCTGCCCCAGGCGATGCGGTCGTCGCCGATGTCCACGAACTCGACTTGATTCCTGGCGATCGCGTTGGCCGCCCCGTCGATGGTGATCATCGCCTGGTCCCGCACGCTCCGCGCCACCGTGTCGATGTGAACTGTGCGGCGATCCGTCGTGCCTGTGTCTTTGTAGGTGACCGTGCAGGTGAACCCGAGTTGTGCAGCGTGGCTGGCGGTCGGGAAGAGCAGCAAGCAGGCGAGGAACAGGGCGAGGCAGCGCAGCATTGGCGGCATCCTTGGTTGGCAGAGCCAGCGGCCCTGTCTGGGCTATAGCAGGCTGAGTTGGTTCGGCACGGGGTTGCAGGCCAGAGGCATGTGGGGCCGCTGTGCTGGTCGCGCCGGCTGGCCTGGGCAGGGTTGAAGCAGACCCTCGTCCATGGCTCGCTGGTCCCGATCTGCGTGGACTTCGCAGGGGTGTCCGGAGGGTCGGACGCATCTCTGCCCGATGGCACGGTGGCATGCCGGGCAGGCGACCGCCAAGGCCGCGTCAGCCGGCCAGGTACGCTTGCACCCCTGGCAGGTCACCGGCATCGCTCGGCGATCAGGTCATCGAGTTTGCGCAGCCGGGCCAGGTGAAGACGGTGCTGCTGAAGCTGTTCGCCAGACATCGTGGTGGCGTCCAGGACGAAGCCGTTGCGTCCCATCTTCTTGCCTGTGAAGGCCATGGCCTGTGCGCGGGTGGCGAACTGGTGGGTGCGGTCGCCGTGGGCGCCGGCGAGGACGCGCACGGTGTACGTACCGTCAGGTCCGTTGTCGATATACAGGTGCCTGGTCATGGCGGAGCGCTCCATGCGGGCTGCTCCCGATGCGGGAGCGGCGGATAGGAAGAGGCAGGGGCGAGCGGAGGAGAGGCGGGGAACGTGCCCCCTGGCGGGCGAGCCTGCGTTCCCTGCCCTGCCCGTCATCGAGGTCGTCCATGAACGCCCACTCCCAGGCGCGCTGGGCCGACACGTCGGACCACTCGACTTCGCCGGCCTCGTGCAATGCCCGCAGGTCCTCCATTGCGGCCACCAGACGGGCGTGCATCCAAGGCGGCACCGGTCCTGTCGGGGTCTTGGCTGGCGGCGGCAGCGGTGCCAGAGGTGGTCGGAAGGCATAGCCCCCTTCGGCCAGCCGGCGCTGCTGTTCGCCGTGCCAGTCCGCCATGACGCCGGCGAGGTAGGCGTTGGTCTTTGGGAAGCCGCCTTTGTGCGCGGCCCAGCGGGCGGCCGTGCCGTATGCCTGGCTGCCGTAGCTTGGTTGAACCCACGAGCACCTCCGCCCAGGCCGCAGAACAGGTGGGCGTGCGTGATCATCCGGCGATCCGGGGTCCTGGCGTGCATGGCATGTCTCCTCTCGGCCAGTCCTTGCTGGACTGGCGGTGGTCGTTGCGTAGGGGGGATGTGTGCGGGGTGTCCCGCTCGGTTCAGCCGATCGTGAGGGAGAGTTGTGCCGGATGGTCCGTGCTGCGTGCTGCGGTACGCGCCGTTGCGGGCGGCATCGGCGGGAGTGGCGGCCGAGTAGGGACTGGCACTCCGTTTGGCTCGAAGCGGGCTTTCAGCTGGGCGAACTGTGCTCGATCGGCGGCTTCTTGCTCGCTGCGGTTCTTCTTGCGGTAGAAGTCGAGCAGGTCCACCTGGCGCAGCCGTCGGCGGATTTCGCGCTCCACGTCGCTGAAGGTGTGGCCGGGATCGCCGTAGCAGGGATGCTGCATTACCTGCTCGATGAACTCGATCTTGCCTGCGGTGTTGGTGAAATACTCCGTCCAGAAACCTGCCCGATCATAGTGGGCTATGAATGAGAAGGTGTGCATCACCTGGCTGTAGAACCGTTTCGTGAACTGGTGCTCGGGAAAATCGGAGGAGACGAACCGCAGAAAATGGGAGGCAAACCAAGCTTTGGTATCAGCAGGGGTGAACTTTGTAGGCTGGAAATCGGCGGCTTTCGGCGCCGGCTCACGCAGCACGCGGATGACGGCTGGCGGTAGCTTGTATTCCATGGTGTTTCTCCAGGGTTCCGCCCTCCATCCCTCCTGGAAGACCCCCATTGGCGACCGCGTGCGGGGGACGGCTGCAAGGGCGCGGCGTTTGCCGCGGGATCGTAGCCGCCTAGCGAAGCGGCGGCGGAGACCCACCCCTTGCGGCCGTCCTCCGGACGTGGTGCCCCTCAATCTATCATCCGTCGTTTTTGCTTTCCGCTCTTGTTCTCCTCATGGCTATGCCGGATTCAGCACGAGCGGGCGGGGCTGCCGGGAGCGTGTGCGGTAGAGCCGTAGGTTTGGGAGGCTTGGATAGGCGCTGAATCCATGGGTCAGGCCGTGGTCTTCGTGCACTTGGAGGATGTGCGCCGTCACGGTGCGGCGGCGTCCGTCACGCAGTGAGCGGACGACGGCCGTGTCGTTGCGCCCGGACCAGGGGCTGCTGCGCCAGTGCCCGGTGTCTGGATCGCGGCTGCTGGCGCCAAGTTGCCCGTTCAGGAAGGCTTCGACGATCCACGGTGCTTTGCAGACTGGTGCTTCGTTGTAGCGTGAGCGGAAGTAAGCCTGGTCCTGCAGGTAGAAGATGCTGCCCACGGCGATGACCCCGACGCGGAGGGGGTTGTGTCCTGGGCGGCAGCGGGAGGCCCCATATGCTCGTATCATCGCACCACCGGCCCCACCGCATCCTTGCCTGTTTCCGTGGGTGGAGGACCGGCCGGACTTGGCTGGGGCAAAGGCATCTGAGGCTCCACCTCGCCGCGTTCATCGCCGTCTTCGTCCAGCAGGAAGTAGAAGACGGGCGTGTCCAGCGTCTGGGACGGCCCAAGGGCGATCGACTGCCCCTGGATTTCCACGACCTTGCTTGCCTGTGCCTCGGCCGTGTCCCGTGCTGCTGCCAGATAGCCTGCTGCTTCGGCTGCTGAGGCTGCTTCTATTTTGAAGTCGGCGCTGGCTTCCTGGATGGTCTGCTCGACCAGGCGCATCCGGTAGATGCTCATCCTGTATTCCTTTCCGATGGGGGTCACGACCTGACTGCGGGCTGTGGTTGGGTGCCACGTACCGACTCGTGCTCATCGATGGCGATGTCGGCGGCTTCCTCCGGGGGCACCCTGGCGTCGTACTCGCCACGCCAGTCGCGGGGCGGCAGGTCGAGCAGGTCCAGGATGATCCACTTGCAGGTGCGTGCTGCATGGCTGTTAGCGACCTTCAGCCAGCCGTAGAAGCCAAGGTCGCCGGCGGCGTGCGTCCAGAGTCGGTCGGGGCCGCATCGCGTGATCCGGCCAAGGCCGGCGAACACGAACGCGCGGTCCCGGCCGCCCCAGTCGATCACCGTGTCAGGGTTTGCGGTCACTGTGTGCCGGGTGGCCGGCACGCGGCTGGGGTCGGCGCCAGGCACATGCCAGCCGAACATCGAGCCGGTCAGCATAGCCTGCGCCTGGGCTGTCGTTGGCGGGTCCGCCAGGTCGGCGTTCAACCCTTCGGGCGTTGCGGTGGTATCGGCTGGCCAGAATCCGAGCTGGCCACGGACCAGCATGATGGTCTCACCTGTGGTCGGGTGACGGGCGTAGCAGCGGAGCGGCAAGCCGGTTGGGTCGGTGCCGGTGGTTGGCATGGGTTCATCCTCAATGCGCAAACAGCAACGGCGGAACCGTTGCGCGGCCCCGCCGTTGCAGGTGGGTGGACTGGTTCAGGCGGGACGGCCGGGATCGTCCCGGCCGGCGACAGCGCTATGCGGGCGCTGTGAGGTCCAGCAGGCGCTCCAGGCGCGCGATGTCATCGCGCAGCCGCCGCATGCGTGGCGTGTAGTAGCCTTCCAGCCGCACGGCGGTGTCGAGGTAGCGGCGCCAGGTCGGGCGGTCCCAGTGCGTCCGGTCGTTGGCATCCACAGGGCGCGTGACGCCCTGTACTGCCGCAGTCTCGCACACGCTGACCAGTTCGGCTTCGAGGTTCTGCAGCGCTTCGCGGCGCAGCGCTACGCCCAGGCGCAGCACGCCGGCATCCAGGTGTCCGGTGGCGCAGGGTGCGGGCTGCCGCGGGAGCAGGGGCACTGGCCGGCTTAGTGTGGGTGGCGCACCGGGCAGGGTGCCGGTGGCCGGGGTGAGATAAGTCATCTGTCCGTCCTCCAAGAGGGTGCGCCCGCCCCAGCGTAGGCCAGGTGCGAGCGCAGGTACAAGGGACTACGCGGTGGCAGCGGTGCCGTTCGCGCCGGGTAGGGCGATCCAGGCTGCCGGAGGCACGGCAGGGTCGCCCGCATCGTCATTGAGCGTCCCGTCCTCCGGCACGCCATCCCCGCTCGCGCCCGGGTCCTCGCCGGTGCCCTCCCCGTTCAGGATGGCCTCGGGGTCGTCCGTCGTCGGCTCAGCCAGGCTGGTGTCCTTCCTCAGCTGCTGGGACGCTTCGGGATTTCCGGCGGAGAACAGGGCTGCCGGGTAAACCCAGCGGCCCTCACCGACCAGGTCGATCATCCTGGCTCGTGTCGCCTTGGCGGTCGGCTGGACGGTGACGCCGAGGTCGGCGGCAACCCGGCCCATTTCCGTCTTGGACAGGCACATCAGAAACTCCTGCGTGGCCATCGTCGGCAGCTGCGCGTCTGCTGCGATGGCGTCGCCGGCAATCAGCGCGACCTCGCCGCTGCAGCTCCAGTTGTCCCGGCAGGACAGGGTGTAGGCCAGCATGTTCCGCGCTGTCTGGGACAGCAGGCCCATATCCGTGGTCAGCACGCCACCCTCGATCAGCGGGGCGGCGATGTCGTGTCGCGTGGCCGCACTATGACCAGCGTTGGGCAGGCCGGTCTTCACCTCGACGTTCTTGCCGGCGAGTGCCAGCACCAGTAGGCCGATCAGTTGCACGTCGTCGATCGGTCCGGTTTGTAGCGTCGCATGCAGGGCGTCGGTCCGCATGTTGCCGATCAGGCAGGTTCCGGTCCCTGTGATCGGCCCACGGGCCTTCGGCGCCGGAGCGGCTTCTTCTCCGTTATGGTCCGGGCGATCGGCCTTCTGTGGAACCACGAAGTGGATGGTCTCGACCTTGCCCGTGCGCTCATCGACGTAGATGCCTGGGGTTACTCCGGGGTTGTTGGATACCCAATAGGTGCGATGGGCGCCCTGGGGCAGGATGATGCTGTTCTGCTCGGTCTGCAGCAGCACGGCTCCTTCGGGCAGGTGCGTTTCCGTCCAGGCGTGCTGTGCTGCGAGGAACCCCTCGATGTTCGTCGTGGTGCTGGTGTCCTCGTCGGCTGGTGCGAACAGATCGTCGGTGTAGGTGACGCCGTAGGCGGCGGCGAACTCGGCGTCGAACTTGGCGTCCGCGGCGCGCATCGTCCGCCGCATCAGCACCTCGGCCAAGTGTTCCCAGGCGACGGCTTCACCCTTCTTCGGCCGGTTCTTCTTCCAGGCTGCCGCCTGCTCGTCCGCGGTTGCCGAGGCGATGTGGCGCAGGACGTTCTCCTTCGGCATGTCCCCGGCGTTCATCCGCTCCAGCATGGGCGGATGGACGGTGCCGAGCAGCTTCAGCTTGCGCACCAGGCGGACCGGGGCCGCCAGCGCGGTGGCGATGGCCTCTTCCGTCCACTTGTCCGAGGTCAGTTTTTCCACGGCGCGCCACATATCGACCGGCGTCATCGCCTTCCGGGCGACGTTCTCGACCAGGGCGCGCAGCCGGTCGTCGCTGGCGTCCTCGTCGGGGCCGAGCACCAGCACCTGGATCGTGCCCAGCGCCGCGGCGATGGCGCCCCGCACCCGGCGGTGGCCGTAGATCGTCATCAGGCCCTTGGGCACCTCGCGCGCCACGGGGGGCTGCAGGATGCCGATGGCGCGGGCTGTCGCCTCCATCTGCTTGTCGGCGTCATCGCTGGGCGCCTTGCGACGGGGGTTGTCGGGGTTCTCGATCAGGATGCGCGGATCGACTTCGCGAAGTTCTACCATGGTCTTCTCCTGGGTTTCTGTCCGCCCTCCTATTCCGGGCTGACCCCACCCAAGCCCCGCATCCCGGCACGCGGGGCAAGGGCGCGCGCAGCGCGAGGCCGTAGGCCGGTCCCTTGCGGCGCGGGACGGGCATGCGGGAGCCATGCTCCCTCTCCTGTCCGTGTTTTCCTGGTAGCCCTTGTCCGCCGGTTCCATTCTACCTTCTCGCGGCACCGTGGTGGGTGAGCTAGAAGCTCGGGCCTGGATCTCTGTCCGGTTTCGGTCGTGCTGGGGCAACAGGCACAGGCTCAGCTGCTGGTGGGTTAGTCGCGGCCTTGGTTGCGGCAGTTTCCGCGTCCTTGCGCGCCTGGTATTCGGCCAGCCGGGCGGCCATGGGTGTTAGTGCGGCATCCCACGGGGCCGCGCCTGTCGGCTCCGGGGCGCGGAGCGCCGCCATTATCGTCACCGCCGCGCTAGGCGGCGTGCCCTGTGCGGCACTGGGTTCAGTAGGGTCCTGGATTGCTGCCGCGCCGGGTAGGGGCATCCCGGCTGGCAGCCGCTCTGCCGCTGCGAGGATGGCGTGCGCCCGATCGGCGGGCGGCGCCGACGTGCCAGCCCGCACGGGGATCAACCTATCCGTGCCGCGCAACTCCTCCAAGGGACGGGCCAGGTTGGTTGCGGCAGTGAGGCGGTCCATGTCACGGTGGAGGCCCTTCACGTCCTCTCGTACGAGGTCGGCCGCTCCCATTGTCCTCAGCATGCCGGCGATGGCCCGCGTCTTGGCGCGGATGTCGAGCTTGCCCGGTTCTATCGCTGCAGCCAGTTCGGCCAGCGCGTCATCCGGGCGCATCCAGCGAGCCGGCTTGATGGCGCCGGCGATCAGGTTCGCGAGCGGCCGTTCGTCGCCCTCGAAGCCGCGGATGCTGGCTTCGATCCAGGCTGGTCCGTCCATGCGGGTGATATCGAGCGTGTGGCCAGCCTGCCCGGCCAGTTGCGACAGGTGAAGCCGCATCGCGCGTCCGTTCCCCTCCCGGAACGGATGGGCGACGTTCAATTCTGAGACGTGGTGGGCGATCCCGTCTGCGAAGCGCTCGCCGGTGCGGCCCCGCAGACGGTCGCGTGACGCCAGATCGGCGAACAGCGTGTCCAGCGTAGTGTCGAGGTAGCGAGCGGTGGCGAACCGCGATCCGCCCTTGCCGAAGTTGACGGTGCGCAGCTCGCCTGCCCAGTCAAACACCTCCTGGAACAGGTGACGATGTAGCGCCTGGTAGCCTTCCCGGGTTGGCGGAAAGACCGGCGCATCGCGCTCGCGGTTAGCGGTGACCTGGTATTCGACGGCTTGCAATGCTGCGGCGTCGCGCAGGCCGAATTTGTTACGCAACACCCCGGAGCCGTCCGGGTACAATCCAAAGGCGTAGTCTTCATCGGTCTCTGACACGGCTGGTCCTGGTTAGGCGCGGGCTGGCATGCCTTCGCGTTTCGCCTGGCGTGCCAAGGCTGGGCCGACGATGCGCTCCTGCAGGAAGCGGTCGCTGTACTCGTTAGCCAAGTCCTGCGGCACCCGCATGTCATGCAGCATGTCGAAGAACGCCTCCTGCTCCGGGCTCGGGTGGATGCCCTCGATGGCGCTGCTGTGCCGGGACGCGGCATAGCGGCGGCGCACCTCGGCCAGCGCGGCGTCGTCGAGCCGACGGTAGTCTTTCGCCTGTAGCTCCGCTCGGTAGGCTTCGATGGCGGGGAAGGTGGTCATGCTGTCTGCTTCCTTTCTGCGTGCCGCCATGGTCCCTGAAAAGGTAGCATGGACTTGGCGCAAATGCCTGGCGGGTGAGCTATACGGCGGCAGCGCACCGTGCGCTGCCGCCCGAAACCAACCGATCTCCGGGCAGTGTCTCAGTTTGAATGGCCGTTTGTGGTGGAAACCGGACATAGGCTGCCCAACCACTTTTGCCGCTATGTGCTCATGTCGGTCGTTCCGACGCTTGGGCTAGAAGTTCGGAAGCGGACCTAGCTAGCGGCCTCACTTTCCGCGGAACTGAGTGGAAGACGGACGACCTATAATCAGGCGCGCCCAAGTCAAGGAATGTGGAACTTTCTTCTAAGTTCATTGGAGAACCACCCAATCAATTCTCGTTCGCGATCAGGGCTGGAGGGTCGAATCTCGAAAAGCGGCATTGCCTTATGTGTGTACAGCAAGCTAGGCATCTGCTCGTGCGAGGTGTTGGACACTATTGCCTTAACGGCAGTGCTAAATTCGGAGTGGAGGCCGATGAACTCTCGTCCTAGACTCAAGGTTAATTTGTCGCCGTAAAATTTACATTCGAAGAGAGCGTGGGTCTTGCTTTGTGAGGGATCCACCTCGACTGCACGACATCTCACGGCCTCATCCTTGTCGATAATGCATACGTCCAGCTCGTGCAGCACATTCGATCGTCCTCGGACACGCACGCCGTTCTGAACCTCGTATTGCCTTCCGAAGCAGGTCACGTTTATGAATGTGGAGGGGCTAGTCGGGCTATGAATCTTTCCAGGACCAAATCTAAAAATTAGGTTATTTGTCGGTGCATCGTTGAGATCACGTGCCTCTAGATTAGCCCCAATACTGCGAAGCGCCCTCAGCAGGCAGGTTAGGATGCGTTATAAAATAACCGCATCATTTCCTGGTTTCAGAGGTTTGATGGTGTAATTCCATTCGCCGTGGAACGGGTCGCGGTGGATGTTGAGTGCGGCCATGTCTTCGTCGGAGACGCGGA
>JAABUK010004437.1_pt1 | contig 22804 bp, 24 predicted proteins | sample 5559141 | NCBI WGS metagenome assembly JAABUK01 (sample SAMN10711869, study PRJNA513367) | rock metagenome | isolation source: Antarctica rocks | place: Antarctica: Victoria Land, Pudding Butte nord | collected 2016-01-03
TCAGTACAGCTTCAACCTGAGGCCGATCTTGTGCATACGGGCTTTGTGTCAAGTATTGCTGCAACATCTCTGCACTGTCTGTGTACCGCTGCATTGAGAACAGGCACAAACCAGCATCCCTTACATCATCAGCAAAGTCTCGCGTGGCCCTGCGATCATATTGCAGTTGAAATTAGTATAAGTCAGCTTTAAGAGCGATCTTGACAAGCATGTGCAGTCACACGGATGCACAATGCAGCGACACATTGGCAATGCATCATGCGACTTTGAGTCAAGTGAGGCAAAGAATAGACAGAGGCAGAGCCATGGGCAAGGACTGACAACTTGACAATGCAGCCAGAGACCATATGAGATTCTTCCTTGGAACCCAAAAAAATCTATGTGACTCAAGCAAGCAGCCCAAAGTGAACACTGAACATCTTGGATGCCACAACAGCAACAGTCGCACCTGAGGTAGTCAGTGATTTGCAGAACCTTGTCAGCTTGTTGCAGCCCAGTGTAGATACTCTTCAAATTCAACAAGACACGCACTAGCATAGTTGGGGTGCTCATCACGAGGGCACTGTTGGTCACCAAAGCTGTGCTGAGTCTCAACTTGGTGCTATACCTCTGTGCAAACAGCTCCTCCACTTGTGGTATATTCAACAATTTGAAGCCTGCAGCAGCATAGAATGTTGAACTTACTTAAGGCACTCTGTTTGTAACCTTGACATCAAGAATTCCAAATGAGTGCTTGCACACTTGCAGATCTGCTGATTATGCCAAGTTGTCTGCACGCAGTTGAGGTGGGAATGCAGGTGGTCGCAATGATGTTGGATGAGTCTTGACAAGCAAGTATAGGCAGTAAATGTGCCTGTCATTGGACTTGGAACTGCTTGGTGCTTTGCAGCTCCTTGCACATGCAAAAGCCCATATTCTGCAGTGCTTGGGTCTGACTTTCCAGAGCAACAATCTAAAAATGCTTGCAAGGATGCAGGCATCTGCAGAATCTGCATGCCATTACCATCAAATGGGTCCACAAGTAGGTTCGTGACTCCCTCAACGCTGTTGCCCACCATCAAATGCCCAGGTAGGTTTAGACCATGCAGAGAGAGGCCCAGGCGCTGTGCGACAGCCATATACAGCAGACCCAGAGTGATGGGTATGCCTGTCCGGCGCTGCAGCACCATGTTCACGCAGCTGTTGTCTGGATCGTAGTAATCTTTCTCGTTGCCTGTGAAGTTAGCAATTTGGCCTAACTGCCTGCAATGGACCACATGCTAATGATGCATGTCAGAATATGCATGGCTGCAAGGATGACCCAGCAAGCATGGCAAAAGCGACAGGAGACAGCTTGAGCTGCTCAATTAACGCATTCTCTGCCTATGCGGTGTGATTCTTTAGGTACTCCAAGTGTGCTGTAGCTGTACAATGTACCAGACACTATCACAGATGAGGTTCACAACTGCATTGGTAGCAGTCTTTGTAACAATTGGCGTGCAGGGCAAACTCACACCTGGTGATATAGCTCAGCTCAAACCCTGGTTGGTCTGCAGATGATGGGAGGCTGGCTTCAATTGCTTTGACCTGCTCATCTAAGTCATCATGACATCTAGCTTCATCCTGCATTTATGAGTCATACAGTATGAACAGGACTATACAAAACATGTGACAGCAAGCATGTAACCCAAAGCATGAACATTTCCAACAGCAGGATGGAGTGGTGCTGCATTGTAGCAGTTCCATGCACTGAAACCAGCACAAACATACCAGGAGCGGATGCCTGTGCTTGGCAATCAGCAAGGCTGCCTGAAACAAATCAATATCCGAGGGACTCTGCTGGACAACCTGTCGGTATGCCTCAAGAGCCTGAACACGCCTGGCAATAAAATAGTTTGAAGCATTGCTTGCCTTTGGAGCACTGGCATGCAGAGTAGCGCCCATATAGAACACCAACCTTGTGGCTGAAAGCAGCTCTTGCTGAAAGCCAGGCTCACTGTCTTCGCTGCTCTGATTCGCAGGCCTGATGACTCCCAATCTGCATGAGTATGTGAATGCACCATTCTTACACATGACCTCCGTCCGTCTGTGGTAACCCACTGAGCGTGGCCTGCCTTTACCTATTCCCATGCTTAAAGTGCCGATTTATCCAAGGTGCGGCAGCGGGCAAGAAGCGTTTGAGTGGAAGCCGCTCAGAAAGCAGACCCAAGTGCTTGGGATGGCACCTCACTATCATAGAGCATCACCAGCTGAAGTACACAGGAAGTTAAGGTGGGTTAAACCAGGCATGCGTCACTGCGTGCTACGAAAACCCAATAAGCTCTGACAGCCTAAGCACAGGATCTGCGCGCAGGCAAAGCCGGGCACGAACGTATCAAGTTCAGCTCGCACTAGCTGACCGTTCTGTGAGGCCTCTGTCTTCACCCACAATTCATGCTTGCAACGGCATCTAAATGCAAAGGATTAAGGCATGAGTCCATGCTGCATCATTCACCCTTTTGAGATTATGGCCTGTCTTAGCTGAAAGCGGAACATGTAAGTATTTTTCTTTTCTTGCACACTCTATGCAGATCTGCATACAAACCAATGTATTGTCAACAACATCAGCAAGTTTGCCAATGCATGAGTAACCTTTTGAAAACCATATGCAGGGTAAGTAGCAGAATGCAACGCTCTGATCAGCACCATGCCGCACTTTGTGATGGGCTGACGGAAGTCTTCAGCACCAACCGCAGTGGTTGCCAAACTGACAGCTTATAGCAGCATGCGCTGCGCAAGAGCTCGAGCCAACGCGCCAAAAGAAAGCTAATCAAGCAAGCGCTTGGAGTGCGAATTGTATGGATGGTGCAGCTTTTTTCATTGTATTATATATGTTTGATGTCCTGGGGGCCAACAGACAGAGTTCTGTTCTTGTGAGTTCAGTCAGACATAAAACACTTCCTACAAGAAAAGAGTTCCTGAGAAAACTGCCACACGCATTTGATTCACACTAAGCTATGAAGTCCGATATCATACAAGTTTGCTGACAAGATCTGCTTGCTTGTTCCTAAAGTGACTGTAAGCTTGACAATCAAAGATGAAATGCTGTTCATCCTCTACACCCTGTAAAGGCACACGTGACACAGCCTATCCATCCTTTCTGTGCCTGTCCTACCTGCCGTGTCAGCGATGCGCAATTAGTTTTGTGATGTACAGAAGCTTTCAGCCTGAACACCAATATGCTGAATATCTTTCCACTGTCAACTGTTTTTCCAATGCAAGCCTATCCTGAGCATACTGTTGTCTCTTCACGAGACCTCATTTACGATTGCATCTGCAAGCCTCAAACGCATGCATACGACGTCTTCATATCACTTCTTGAAACACCCTCAGGATTGTATGAGCGGTGTCAATCAGGCTGGCAGGTGCGATAGCAAGCTCGGCCATCAACCTGATGCGTTCAATGGGAGGTCTTGTACGAAAGCTCATCAGCCATGCGAATGACAGGACCAATGATGCAAGGTCATCCACTTCTTTGTACGGCTCCCCTGATTACCAGAGGGGAGACCAGAAATCTTCAGTTCCAACCCTCATTTGCAACACAGCATCTGAGCTGTTCACCAAGCAACTGAGGTCAAAGTCATTCAGATGCAATTCATTGTTGACAACCAACATGTTGTCAGGCTTGATATCTCTGTGCAACACTCCAGTCATGTGCAAGCCTGTGACTGCCTGCAAGTCACCAGTAAAGTACTGCCATATGTGTGGTGATACAAGCCCTGTCACACGTGTTGCTTGTAACGCAAAAGGCAATGCAACACCTGGCACAAAGCAATCTGTAGGCTCCCAGTACACGAAGACATGACATACATATTACTGTACCTGGAATGCATTGCTCCAGAATCCAGGCAGCGTGCTAGGCGTGATTGCTGGCAACCTGTTGCCAAGGTGCTGCAATTTCAGAAAGCGCCAGCCAACACCTGCTCCCTCCACGGAGCCAAACACTTCAAGGTCGCTCTTGACAATAAATGACACTCTGTGATCTATCAAGCTGTGGATCATGAGTTCATTTGTAACCAGCTCATGATGCGCAATCTGCAAATCACAATACCATCTCGGCAAACACTGGCTAAGCAATGCTATAGCACGCCACAGCATAGTCTAAGAAAAACCACTCTTACTACAGATACACACATTAGCATGAGAACAGCGCACCTTGTAAACTGCATCTTCATTTCCCAGCTGCAGCACCAGCGACTTGTGCCCATGAGCAAGGACACGGGCATGTGAGGTATCTAGCGTCTGTTGGTTGTGCAGCTTGAGCTGAAACTAGACTTTGGGTACTGAGTGCAGATGGCACAGGGTGGCGACATATCGCACAAGCATGTGAAAGCCAGGTGTGGGGGCTGGATCGCCCGCCATGAGAAGCAAATCAGTCAAGCTGACACTGGCTGACGGCCCAAAGTATGTCAGCATGTCATCAAGGTGCTTGCACAGCACACCACTAGGTGGCATTGCTTTTGCTGGAATAGCTGGGCAAACTTGGCATGATCTCAGAATATGTATCTCAGTCTCATCCTTCCATTCAAACTCAAATTTGGCAATCCAGCAGCACTCGATCCGCACCACAAATGGGCAGAAGAATACTGCATCACGTCTTGACCTCAAAAATTTGGCCTTGATGACTTTGTACAACTGCAAAGCAAATTCACCCTGTGACCTGTGCCAATAGAAGCACAAGCGAACCAAACAAATGGTGACATTCAAGTCAACATGGTAGAAATGGAGAGGAAGAACAAGCAGTGCGCACAACCAGTGACGTGCAGAGCCTCACAGCTTGCCTTGCCAAAAGCATCTTTGTTGCTGTGGAACCCATCAGGATCTGCAATAGGGTTGGATGATACATTTCTAGGCTTTGCTTCACCAGGGTGACCTTCTACATTGCCCACAAAGCAGCGCAGGTCTTGTCGTGCTGTGTCTTGACGGGCAAAATCGTCCGACTGAAACTGAACTTCAGGTTGACCTGCTGCAGCTGCCTGAACATGCAGGCAGACATGCTGCCTGAGTGCCAGCAGCTGGACATGACAGACATCAAGGATTATTGGGTGCATTCATATGAGCACTCAAAGAAACAAAAAATAAGGTACCACACAGCCACTTCCATGTCAAAGAGTCTCAGAGGCTTGCACCTGGAAAATTGTTAACATGTAAGGATAGTAATCCCTTTCTTCATCTGCTTGACCTCTGTTGCGACTCTGCTTCATACGAAGAGATTTTTGGCATCCTGACGTCGCCCACCATAAAGCAGAGAGAGGTACCGCAGAGCTGCCAAGAGAGGGTCAATGGGTTGCAGCATGTCATCAATGTTTGCAATGCAACATGCAACCTTGCCTTGCACCTCCTGCTGCCACAGTACCCCCTCTGCACAGCATTAGGCATGCTGTGCTGCAGACTTGCGCAAATTGCCTGTAGAGGCAGTGCAAGACTACCATACAGGCCACAAACCTTGATTCTGGTGACATTGTGCAAACTTGCACACAAAGGGACAGCACTATCATATACTGTCCAGGGCTTAGTGCAGAGCATGTTGTTCAGGGAGCCCACAGAGCCAAGATGCAGCTACTCACCATCGCCAAGATAAATTGGAGTCTCTGTGAAGCCTGTCTTGTGTCTCTTGCCAGTTCGTTGCACGACATCCTCTGTAATTTCCTCTTTCAATTTTTGTGTAATTTGCAAAAGTGTCTGTTCTACCCTGGAGTCAGCTGCATGGCAAAAAATATTGTAGGTGTCAGCAACACAAGTCAATAACAGCCCCTCAACCTAAAATTGCTGCTGCTGAGAGGCATCAAGGCCAGACATATGTATGCCACATTCAGGTCTGTCCAAATATATGCTATCATGCAATGCAGGATGTCATTTCAACTTGCAGGACAGTAAGTACACCCTGAACCAAATGACCTAGGCAGTGACCTGCCAAAAGGTACGTGACAGCTTATTAGTCGACTAGTCAATATCTTCTGTAGCGCGATAATGTCCAGCTCAGCGCTGAAAAGGTCTTCTGAAAACAATGCAAAGAGTTGTTCAGCAAGTGTTAATGAAGAATCTATTGGTGGGGATGCTGGCCCAGTGCCTGCAGTATCATTTTGAAGTACAGCTGATTGTGGGTATGTGTTGGATATGTTCATATGCTTTGCAACATGCCGAGCAAGCTGGGTAGGCCTCAAGCCACAGACAGCTCAGAGGCTGTGTTAAACCTGCTCTACAAGTACATGGCAATCCCTTCTAGACATGCTGTGAGATCAACAGTCAATCCTCAAGCCCCAGATGATGCTGAGACTGCATTGACTCTTCTCATAAGCAAAATGCAGATGCAGGCAAGCTGGGTATGCACAGAAGTCAGCAGAGATTCCCTCCGAGTCACACAAGAGGCTCACAGTCTGCTTTGTGACTACTTAAATACTGTGCAATAGTGCATCCAAGGTCAGTGTGCACAGAAGTCCACAGACAAGGCTAAGATGCCACACAAACTCTCTGCAATCGCTAGAAGCACATGCAAAACGGATATGCACAAAATTCAACAGCAAATCCTGAAGTCGAGGTAGAGGCTACAAAGGTGCATCGATTGTGCCTAGACAGTACGTGGTATTGCAGCCCAATGTAATGTAAAGCCAAAAGCTCAAGCCGCAATTGAGGCGTAGAGGCTGCACCCACTGTTCTGGAATGCTTTGTAAAGATGCAGTGTGTTTGGTCCTGGTTCCGATGAATCACTAATCACTTGACCTGCAGGTCATATGCAAAAATTCAGCATGAGTATCACCTGTTGCTGTACGTTGCTGTATCAGCTTCTCTTCCATCAGCTGCTCCAGCACCTTCTGTTCTGCCAAGAGCAGCTGACCACACAGCGTCTTGCTCTCTTCATGAGCTGTTTGATACTCTGCCCGAGCCTCAATGACAGCAGCTTCAGCTTGCCGAAGCCTTGCTTCTAGGCCTGCCTCAGACATCTGTCGAGGCAGTGAATAGGTGTGGATCTGCAGGTTGGGAAGCAACCAGACTAAGACCTGCAGCAAGACTGCGCTGTCCAGTACATATATGTTTCTACTGTTACATGAAAAGTCGCGATGAGGCTGTCATCAAGTAGACCTGGTTTCTTTGTGGCGAGTTGTGTCCGAAGATCCTCCTTCAAAGCACCGGAGACTGCTGGTCACAGACACCGCGCCGAGCTGCGTGAAACCATAACGCAACAACAGAACCCTCAAATAGCCGCATCACATCGCCAGGACTGCAACGTAAAGCGTTAAACCTGGAGATGTGTCCCCACAGGAAGTTGATCAGTAGGTTCAGGTGTGGTCGCCATGGCCTACATATTGACATAGGCCGCTTTGGCAATTGCAAAGATAGTGAACATTGCAGCAGAGAGGACAGGGTCTGTCTTGTGTGCATGTCTGGCTCAGTAGAGGACGAACACCATTTTCTCTTTGACTGCCCCGCATACAGTCACATACGTCAGCAGTACAGCCACCTTTTCCATCAGGCTTCCCCTTCAGTAGCAGCTTTTCTGGCTACTGACCAACCCAATAGGGTAGACAGTTATCTCGGGACTTGTTTTGCTCAAAGACAATCTGTTTGAGCCAGTCCTCTTTTAGCTTGGCTTCTGAGCTTTGTAGAGCTAGCTGGTTCTATAGATTGATGTAGAGCATGTGGCATCGCGGTACAGTACCGCCGCCGGTACCAGCGCCTTCCTTCATTACAGCATCATGATGATGTGATCACACCAGCAATATGTCTGGTGCTCTAATGTCAAACGCCTTGAACATTAGTGCTTAGTGTATATTGTTTTCCCATTTATTGTCTATTGACTCCCCTGATGAGTCCTATGTAATTGATTGATTGATTGCTTGAAACTGGCTGGAATCTAGTCAACGAGCAATTCCCTTGATTTAGTTGGTGCCGCCAAATGACCGCCTAATTGACTCATTACCCCGCTCATTAAGTATTGGCTTTCAAGATTGCTCTATAGGGCAGCTAGCAAGTGTAACTCGAATCGACTCTTATCGTCAAGCGCAAAACCGTTGCAGCAAAAACCACGACCAAGTTCAACATGCAGAAAGCTATGGTATCTACTCCTGTGGTAAGCCATCGTGTTTTGCTCGTACCCCAGGCCACCAGGCGGATCTTGTCACAACCTTTGATCTTTACAGCTTCGTTGCCCAACCTTGCAGGTCACCTGTGCTCCTAGAAGGCCAGTTTGTGCACGCATCGTGGTGAAAGCGCAACAGACTGACTGTGCGCCAAGACGCGCCGCTCCTCTGGCCATGATCATACCAGGTGACCAGCCCTGCAATGCCGGCTGTTCCACTTCTGCTCTTGTGAATGTATGCCAATGCTGCCGAGTGTGCCAGAAGCAACAGGTAGAAAGCATCAATACAATTTGACAAGTTCACGCACACTTGAACGACTGTTTCTACTGCAGCTATGGCAGCAGCCATGCTGATGGTGAGCGGGCCTTCAGAGGCCAAGATGCATGCTGGCAAGGCTGGTAACTCATCAGAGTCTTCTCAGGGCGGCTATGACATGACCGGTAACTCAGCACTCTGTTGCGTATGCAAATCATTCAAACTTGAGCGCTGCACATCTAAATATCGATTTGGTATACGTCATGTGCTATGCTATGTCCTGCGATGTGTTGCTGCCTATGTGCATGCTGAAATTGTAGAGGCGCAAAACAGGTTGCTGTGTCATTGCCATCCATCTCATCAGTTGTAGACTGTAAGTAATTTTATGGCTGCTGCATTTCCACCGACCTCCCTTCTAGATGCTTGAAGTCTATACTTGTGTTTTCAGGAACCAAGCACCGTGGACTGAAGCCTGGTCAGCGTAAAGAGCTCATGGCCTCTGCAAAGGAGGAAGCACAGAACCTGCAGAAGGGCATCAAGAAGGCAATCAAAAGCACGTAGGCTGTTAAAGCCTGATATGTGATAATGGTAGTGACGTTATTCATCAGACCGTTTTACCGACCATATCTGGACTGCTGAACAGCAGGTATCAGATCAATTTTCCAAGCTAGTGGTAGATGAGGGAAAGTTGCTAATGTACTCAGTTTGTTTGTGTGGCCCGCATTCCTGATCAGTTCTGACATCTTACATTGCAGATATGTATAGTAAGTGCCCTTGAATGAGCATCATCGCATTGGAAGTGTTCAGAGCCGTTTTGGTCAAGTCAAGTAAGTCAGTCCAGTAGTTTTGTGATGCTATTTTGGCAATGCACTCATATAGCCATCTTTGATTCAGGCTGTCATCTTGTGGACAGTGATGGCATGTTACACGTTGTGAGCCAGCATAGCCTGAACTCATGCATGCCAAGTAATCCGACCGAAACGTCATCAATCCACATGACAATACGTGTTCAACACTTCACTGCGCAGACCTGTCCTCGAAAACAGTGCTCTCATCATTTGTGTCAGTAGAACCATATTAGCATTTGTAGCAACTGCTTCATCCTTTTGTTTGTGGAGCACCCTGATAACTAGGCCCAAAAGTAAGTACACGTGCCACAGAGAGTTCATACCATGGTCATAGTTAACAGGCTCAATGTCACAGTCAGTATCTTATTGTACTAAACATCTGTGCCTATCTATGCATAACCAAGCAGACACACACATGGCACAAGAACGACACAAGTACCATAATGCTAGTCAGCTCAAGAAAATTTCATCAATACAACAATAAGCATGTAAAGTGAGAGAAGTTAGACATGCTCAACATTCTAATTTTTAAGAAGGGAATGTGGGCCTTTGCCAGGGTGGCTGCATGCCTGCTGGCAGCTGCTGCTCATTTTCACCTGAACCCTGTAAGGACCCTACTTGCCCCTCACTATGCCTAAATAAAGGTTGAGAAAGTGATACTGGGGGTGGCAATTGCAACTCCTGATGATATTGTTGTGACTGCTGTGGAAATGCACCAAAGTGCGCCTGAGCAAATGATGAGGGAGCCGTTACGCGGGAGAGTTGAGACATCACGGGCCGCTGCTGTGTATGCTGTGCTTGCACATGCATACTGTTGTGCATGCCCTGTGCCCGCACCATCTGCTGTGCTTCATTTTCCTGTTGCATACCATGATGGTGCCCCTGCATATAAGGTCCAGACCCTGGTCCAGAGCTGGGCCCTCTTTGCCCAGGTACGAAGCCTGCTAGAAATGCAGGACATGAGTTGCCCTGCTGCCATTGGGGCCCTTGTTGTGCACCTGCCTGAAAGCCACCGCCCTGCTGAGTCGGTCGCATGGGACCCATCAGCTGCGTAGGGCCCCCTGGGAAAAGGGGCTGCTGCTGCTGCTGCTGCTGCTGCTGCTGCTGCTGCTGCTGCCATGGATGGGGCTGCCCTGCATGGAACTGCCCTGGCGCTTGCTGCCCCATCATCAACTGTGTTGGCGGCAGCTGACCTTGCAAAGCCCGATCATGCTGTACCTGCTCTGCTTTGCTTGCAACTGCTCAGCAGCCCCTTGGTTCATGCCTGACTGCGCTTGCCCATGCTGCTGTGACATCAAGCCTGGTTGCTGCAGTCCGGCAAGGTCTTGTTGAGGTTCGCGATGGTGGTGCTGCTGTGTTGCGCCTGATTGCTGCTGCATACCATGGCCTAGTTGGGATCGGGCAGGCACAGCCTGCAAAGGTTGTACAGCGTGCTGTTGCACAGCATGACTCCCAGCAGCAATTGAGGCAGGAAGCTGAACCTGGGGGGGATCCTGCTGCTCCATGTGAGTCACATGTGACCGTTGGGGCGCAAGGGTCACAGGCAAAGGCCCCATAGGCTTGACTCCAGCAGGCAACAGTGGCTGCCTGGGGGCCTGCTGCCACAGCTGCTGTGCTGCAAGCTGCTGAGACACTGGCTTAGCAGGCTGAGCAGGGGCTTGTGTTGCAGGAACAACCTGCTTGCCGTACGAGACAGCTGGTTGTGTGCGTGATGATGATGGCGACTGCAGCTGTGGTGGTGGTGGTGGCACAACCTCTTGGATTGTGGAGAAGGCTGTTGGGGAGCCAGGTGGGGGGGCTGGGGGGCTCACAAAGGCCACCTTAGAAGGTTGACTGCCACTGGTTGCTGCCTTTTGACTGGTCACTTTTACAGGCTTGGCAGCTCCAACCACTCCTTTACTGGCAGCCTTTGATGTGCCGCTGCTAGAAGAGCCACGTGTTGGCTGGTCAATGCTGCTGGGATTGGACGCCACAACACCAGGTGCTTTGGTGGGAGCTGTGCTCGAGTTTGAAAGCCTGCTGCGCTTGCTGGGTGGATGACTGTCAGCATCAGGAGCTTCAGTGCTGCCGCCACCTTTTGTGGCAGACTTTTGAGAGACGGTGGACTGGCTGCCGCCTGATGTGGCCTGTCCAGACTTGGCAGCGGTGGCTTTGCATCCCACAGCTGTGGCTGGTTTGCCACTGCTGTGGTAGCCTGACTGGGGGGCAGGCGCCAGATCAGGCCGCTGCACACAGCACAGTATTTCAGAGTCAGTCTCCAAACCTGCAGCTGCAATGATGTGTGAAGTAGACCAAACTGGCTCGGTCATTCAGTGTGAAGGTGTTCTGAAGGTGTTTTTGTTACATATAGCATTTCTGGGGTTTTGCCACAAGCGTTAGAAGTGGTGAGCAATCGTTCCTTCAAAAGCTGGTCTGCCTGTCAAGAGCAGCGGTGCTTTGTGGACTGCTGTCTTGGTGCGGTGCACCGCAACCGGAGGATGCTGCTTGTTGCTTGCAAAGCTCAACAAAGCCAACTGATGCTGTCTGTGGAACAACCGCACAGACTTCAGGCCTTCATAAGGCACCGTTTATGCTGCATCTACATTCATTGCACCAAAGCCCTGCTGAGAGTCAAACAACTTGACCAGAAACTAGACCAAGAATCAGATTCAGCGCTGATAGATGATGCTGCTGTCTGGACAGAAGAGCTACCTGTGTTGGAGGTGTGCCAGCTCCTGGGGGCGTGTGCTGTGATACAGGCAAGGCTTTGCGCGTTCCATTCTGCTGGGTTTTGACTGCCTCAGGGGCTGTTGTGCTTGGCTGCTTGGTCCCTGCAATGCCAAGCATGCACTGTGTCAGCCTCTTCTTGCGCTTTATGTCATCCCCAGTCGCAAGCCTTGCGCTTGGGTGCCATCTAAAAGCTCATGCAGACAACAAGCTGACTCATGTATCATGTACACATGAGCTTTAGGGGGATGCAGCTGCCTGAATGCATGTCCTGCCCCCTACATCATGAGCTGCATACCCTGGTGCAGAGGTGAAGGGTTGAATGATGCTTTGGATGTCACACCCACTACATACACTTTGCTCAGAGTGTGGAGTGTGTAGGAGTTGAGTGCATAACAGAAAGCCCTCTGCATCTTGCTGTTGAGCATGCACCGCATGCTGACAGCACACCTCAAATTGTGGACACATTGAGCCTGAAACATGCATCTAGTGCAACAAGAATCAGTCATCATACAGCATCTGGCAACACCTACCAAACGCCTCAGCAGGTTCAGCCTGTGAGCCCGCCTCTTCTTCAGGGTCAGATTCCCAGTCAGCCCCTCTCTCACCAGGCTCAAGCTCGCCCTCCTCGGCTTCCTCAACAACTTCACCAACACCTTGGGCAACTTCTGCAGCAGCTGCCTCAGCAGCTGATGGCACCAGAGCCTGATTAGGCTTGATGGCTCCTTGAGGAGTGTCCACTCTGAGAGATGCTCCAAGCACAAATCCACCTTGCAGGTGAGCTGGTAAGGTGGCCAGTTTGGACAGGAGAGGCGTGCCTGTCTCAGCCACAACAGGACTTGGGGTGGAGGGGGTGGAGGGGCGGGGGCCCAGCAGGGATAGGGAGTGCTGAGATGGCTGCCTATGAGATGCACCACCAGACCCTGCTCTCCTTCTGTCCTCCTGCATGTACATATGATCATCAACATCATCATCAACATCAACATTGACAACAAGCCAACAACAAGCATGCCAAGAGGGATCAGAACTCTTCTTCGCCCATTGTTATTGACAACAGCCAAGCAAAAGACAGAACAGCTGTGTCGCTTCAGAGTGGTGCTTAGCACACCAAGAGCTTGATGTCCAAACTAGACTTGCTGGGATATCTTGAGAGCAACATTGACAATACAGCTGACTGTAATCTGCATGGCTGCTTTGATGGATTGCATGTAATGGCGAGAGTGCCTTGCTGGCAGTGTACACAAAGGCACTGCCTACTGCCTTGGCCAGGTTGACCATGGAGCAGACTGTTACTGCATGCTGTGTGCACACGGCCAAAAACAGTCATGCAGAGGGGCAGATCTGAGAAAGAGAAAGAAGGGGGAGGGGGGGGGGAGAGTAGCTTACTGGGCCTGATCCACTACCACTCCTGGAGAGGGTGCGGCTCAAGGAAGCTTGCTTGGCACTGCGCTCAGCAGAGCTGCTGTGGCGCCTGGGTGACTGCCCACCACTACTGCTGTGCGCCCTTTGAGCTTCCCTTTCAGCAGCCCTGTCAGATGCCCTTTCAACTGCATATGCTGAGCCCTGGGGCTGCCTTTCTTGCCTTTCTTCCCAGTGAGCTGCCTTTCCAGAGGGCCTTTGTGGGCTTCTGCCCCGCCTGGGGGAGGCAGCACCTCTGCCCCTGGGGGATTTGCGGCCCAGACCCCGAGTGCTACGCAATGCACCAGCAGTGTTGCTGTGCTGTGCAGGTGAGCCATTGCTCTTCTTTGTATACGCCTACATCAGCAGAAGACTGCATGAGTGCATAGGCTGAACCATTTTGAGCCTCTGCTCCTCTTCACGTCGAGCTAGCCAGATGCCAACCCCACCTGTTTCATTTATATTTTTAATAATGTAAGCATGCTTCAGCGCCCCAGCAATCTTTAAGCAATGACTTCACAAAGAGAGACGGACCACTGTAACCATGAATGGCCCATGGTGACAGTTGTGGCTGCAAAATCATCAAGCTAGGCATTACAGAGAAGCAGGGCCCCTTTGGTTGTCCTGTGCTGTGATGCAAATCTGTTCATGCACGCCCAGCATTGCAACAGACACGCCAGGCGTTGCAACAGACATGCTCAGCATTGCAACAGACACGCCAAGCATTGCAATACAGCTGATGATAACAAAGGATACCTGCCGTGTGCCAGGAGAGTGAGCCTGCTGCCTGACAGTGTCCCAGGTGTCACCGCTAGCTGGACTGTCAGTCCTCCTTCTGCCGCCTGCCCCTGACATGCCCGACTCACCAGGCTTTCCTACCAAGCCTGGCATCTCTTCAATTTCCCACGGCACCTGAGGCAGCTCCCTGTGCCTCTTCCTCCTTGCCTTTGACTTGCCCTTGGATGAGTTTCTCGGCGAGTTCTGTGGTTGATCAGTAGCAGCAGAAGCCTGTGCAGCTGGCTGTGGCCGGTCAACTGCTGCCACAGCTGTGGTATCAGGCTGAGGTGGCGGGGGAGGCAGTGCAATTGGTTCAGGCACATCACGCCTGGCCAGATTTCTGAGACGAATTGCCTCCATCCGCGCAGCATGGGTGTCCCCGCTGCTTTGCACGCTGAGCCTTGCTTTCGAAGCCTGATCCCGGATCAGCTTCTCAGCAGCAGCTGCTGCTGCTATCTGGACTGCTTCACTGAGTGTGATGGGGGCAGGTGCACCACTACTGATGTTGGTGGTGGTGGGAAGTGCTCTGGCAGTGGTAGATACGCCTGAGCGGTGCTGCTCAGCAAAGCCTGCAGCCAGCTTTGCGGCCATCTCCTTTCCTGCCAGTGCCTTGGATGCTGCCTCAGTTTGCTTGGATGCTGCCTGCAGTGCCTGGGATGCTGGTTGTGGCTGACCTGCCTCAGATGCACTGACCGACAGAGAAGAGGGATTCTGGGACAGTGCATTGTGCTGAGCAGCTGCTTGAGCACGCTCAGCACCAGCAGGAACAGCTTGTGCTGTAGCAGCAGGCAGAGCGGCTGGAGTTGCAGTGTTTGCTGTACCTGCGTCGGTTGGTGCAGCTGTGCTGCTGATAGTGGCAGCAGTGCTTGATGAAGGCACAGGGGCAACAGGAGCAGCAGAGGTCAAGACTGCGACGCTTGCTGGTTTGGGGCGGGTCATTGCATCCCACTTGCGCTTGGATGCGTTCCTGACAGGGACAGCAACTGAGTCAGCAGCTGGAGTCTGGACAGGGACAGCAGCTGAGTCAGCAGCTTGAGTCTGGACCGGGACAGCAGCTGAGTCAGCAGCCTGGGTCTGGACAGCGACAGCAGCTGAGTCAGCAGCCTGGGTCTGGACAGGGACAGCAGCTGAGTCAGCAGCTCGAGTCTGGTTCAGGGCGGCTGAGGTGTCTGTCGGCAATGGCGCAGTGCCCGTCACGGCCACCCCTGCAGCTGGGGCAGCAGCAGCTGCAGGGTGCAGGGACAAGCTCAGGTCTCCAGCTGGCACAGCTGGGGTGGGCTGAACAGGTGCAACGGTGCTTGACAGTGACAAGATATCTGTGCTGGGTGAATCCATGGTGTTTGCCACCTGAGCATGCGGGCGGCAAGTCACATCTTGGACTCCCGCCGTGACAGCAGTGGCTGGTGTGCTAGGCAGAGGTTGAGCAGCCACAGCTGTGGGCATTGCCAGCATGGCAATGGCAGGACCACTGCTGCCTGGCACTGCAGCTGTGGCTGCAGGCAGAGGCTTTGCACCTGCTGTTGCTGTTGCTGTTGCACTAGCAGGCGCAGCAGCAGCAGTGATGACAGCATGTGCGTCAGCCGCATCTGTAGTAGCTGGTAAACTTCTGGTATGAGCAGCAGCGCTGGATGGCCTGGAGGTTGAGAATGGATTGACAATGGCATTCAGGCCTGAGAACATGGGTCCAGGGAAGGGTGGCGGCTCAGCATTGTGCATGGCAGCAAAGGGGTTTGGTGACTTGGCCATCTGTACAATGGCTGATGGCGCACCTGCCTCAGGACTGCTCATGATGGTCACTGCTTGACTTCCACCGCCCATGCCTTGCTGCTGTTGACCACTGCCAGAGATGCCTGCACCCAGTACAGCTGGCTCACAAACTGCACCCTTCTGTTTGTCCTTAGGGGACCGTCCTTAGGGGACGCAGTCTTCACACTGATGCACCCTTTCTGATTTACTTGGTGATGCACCAGCTGGGAGGGACCTGTACTGTTTCCTGGAATGGAGTAAAGCGGCGGCGATGTAGAGCTAGTAGCATAGCCCTCACTACATGCAAGCCAAGGGGAAGGTGTAGGACTGCTTGCACCACAAGCTTTGCATGACAGCTGGAGACAAGACACCAGCAGATGTGCATTGGCGTGTTACGCACTATGGTGCATTATGCGCAACCATGCATGAGAAAGGCGCCAAGAAACTGACAGCTAAGTTTTTTTGGCAGCAGAGATAAATGCAGCAGACTTCTAAATTACGCTGAGTCGCTTCGGTACCATACCTGGCTGTAGTACTGAAAGCAGGTGTGACATCTGCTGTTTGACCCCCACAAGCTCCTCTAGCTGTGGGGCCACTCTGGCCAACAGCCCTCTCAGGGCTCCCATCTCCTGGGACAGCCCTGCCCCATCATCTCCTTGCCTTGATGTGGTAGGAAGCAGAGCTAGCTGGCGGTCATCCTGCTGTTGCCTGCACCCCACACTCATGTCAGCAGAGCCACAATTGCAAGCGCTTACAGGCTGAGACAGCTTCCTCACTGACTTGCTAGGCCCAGCTGTGCTGGGTGATAAAGACATGGAACAGGGGAACGGGGATCATGTGCAGGGAGCACTGAAGATATGGAACCAAGTCTCCATTGTGAGTGTCCTGAGACCTACCTGACGCTGGCTACACAGGTGGTTTGCAGCACTGCAGCACTGCTGGTGGGTCACACTAAAAGCCATAGCATTGCTGATGTCACCCTATTGATGACTTCAGCGCTTCTGCCTGATTTGAAACAGAAGAGAGCAGAACCAAATGCTCACAAATTGGCAGATCAGGGAGCAGTCTCAGAGCAGCAAATTGGCAGATCAGACAGCAGTCTTGGAGCAACAAATTGACAGTAGCCCTGTCAGTTGCACCGCCACAAAACACCCCCAGGAAGCGTTTTGGTAGGGCAAACAGCCCTTGGATGGGCACATCACCTGATAGAGGGAGGGGCTTCTTGGCTGGGGCCCTGTGAGCTTGCCCTGCTACGGGAGCGCTGGGGATGCCTGTGCCTGTGGTCATGCAGAGTCTGCTGCGCCACCACCACCTCCTGCTGCAGCTGATCAACTTCAGCATGGTGGGCAGCCTCTGCAGCCTTCTTTGCAGCTTGGGCATCTTGAAGGTGCTGTTCTGTGCCCTGCAGCAGCTGCTGGCTGTCCAGCACCTGCCTTGCGTATGCTTGTAGAGACTGCTTTGCGAGCTGCAGGGAAAGCTCTGAGTCCTGCAGCTGCTGCTTTGCGTCCTGCAGGGACTGCTGCAGAGTCTGGACCTTGGCATGGGCGCCTTCAAGCTGCTGTGCTTGCTGCTGCAGCTGCTGACCCTGCTTTTGTAGATGCCCTTCAATCTGCAGGGCAGAGGGGAGTATTTACCGATAGGCTAAGGGAAGATTTGGCAAGAGGCAAGAGCCCTGTGCCATGCAAGTCAGGCCTGCTGTTGGTCATGCATCAAGCAGGCGGCTTTAGAGGCATCTCTTTCTGACCGTGAGTGCTCATTTGAAGTCATTTTAGCCACATCGGACAAAAAACGCACCAATATGTAGGGTTTCATGCCGATATAGGGTGTCACGCCGAAATATATCAGGTTTTGCGCTCTGTGGGCCATGTCATGATTTGTATACACAGTTGAGACTGCAGACCATTCTAGAGGGAACCCTGATGTACACAAATCATGACATGGCCCACAGAGCGACCATTTGACTGGGAAGATTTGACCTGTGTCACAAACCACACTGCACTTGATTGTCCTACTTGCAGAAGTGAGCTGGTCAATGTCATCACACCACTGCCCACAAAACAGATGTGGCATTCAGTATCAGTCAGCAACTGATCTTGTTAGGTCAATGTGCTGAAAGGGCTGCAACTTGAACATGCAGCAGGGTTGTGACAGGCCAGTACTCACAGCAAAAAAGCACTTACCTGTTGAACCTTGGCCTGGGATTCCTGCAGATTGGCTTCCAGCTTGGCTATGCGGACCTGCTTTTCCTGTGACACCTGCAAGGTACATGATGCATGCACTGTAGGGTCACATACTGGTCAGGCCTGCCTGTAGCAATGCTCCTGCTGCATGCAAGTTGTATGACTATGCATATGCATGTACAAAACATGGGGTACATGACACCTGGAGCTTGCTCTTGTATCAAGCCCAACCGTGTGATGAACAATGCTGATACTGTTGGCATCTCTGTTGCATCCAAGCATCAAGCGCGAGGACTGGGTTTAGCAAATTACATAACTAACATAACATAGCTTCCGTGATAAGTGACTTCTGATGTGATGTTGTCTTGACTGCTCACGATGAAATTCGCTCACAATGAAAGTCAGGGCACTGGCTGGCGCTCGTCCTCACGACTCCTTCATGGAAGCTGTGATCCCAAACATGCTCAGTGACACACTCATCAGAACATGAACTTCCTGATGCAGCAGCTAAATATAGTGCAACAGACTTGCCCCTCTGTTGTTCAGAATGCCCACCTGTGTGCTGCCTTGATGATCATGTTCGCAATGAAACTTGTGCCAGGACTCTTATTCACAGCAGGCCAGACACTTTGCATGTATGCATTTGGTCTCACCTGCTCAGCGGCCTTCTGCGCCGCTAATGCAGATGCTGCTTGAGACTTGCTGCTTGCCAGCTGGACTGCCTGCTGCTTCACAGTGTCTGCTGCCTGCACACCAGACATGTATGCTTACTCTACAAATGCAGACCAGACATGCACTCACACTCTAGTCACACAGACCGGACATGTGCTTGTACTCTAGTACAGCAGACTAGACACATGCTTGCAATTCTAATGATGAAGACCAGACATGTGCTTGTACTGTCGTGCAGCAGACCAGACATGAGGTTGCAGTTCTAATGATGAAGACCAGATATGTGGTTGTAATCAAGTGATGAAGGCCAGGTATGTGCTTGTAATCTTGTAATGCAGACAAGACTTGTGCTTGTGCTCTGCTAGTGCATGCATGTGGCAAGCAGTCTGATACCATGCAACATTTCTGCACCTCACAGGCACTGCATGTAATACATATATACAACATCATTATTATCAAAACCAGTCCACGAGTATTTAAACCCCTTAAGCAGCATTGAACTACTTCTAGACAGAAAAGCTGCTTGTATTCCCGCATATTGTCTACTGTGAGCCTAGGCTGTCAGGCTGGTGTGTGCGCCTTGCAGAATGCAGTGCAAGTTGCAGAGCAGTGACTGTGATCTGCAAACACTTTGTGAAAATTCCTGCAAGCCCTCGCAAAGCACCTGGTCAACATCTATCTCCCATAAAACAGGCATACAACATGCAACCCTCCCATACTCCCATACAACAGGCTCATGCAAGTAACCCCCAGGCACTCTGTACCCTTTGCAATCCTTTCTGACGGAAGCATGTGATGCAATGCCTCCAAATTCATGTCTGTGCATGTGTCTCTGGTGCATCAGACATGCATGTCACCGACAGACATGTCTGCATCCAGCTATATTCAGATATGCAAGTCAAGTCAAAGCGACAATGGTGGGCATACCTGCAGGCCCTCTAGCCTCTTTGCCTGGAGCTCCACTAGCTGCATTTCAGCCAGAGACAGCTTGGAAGCCACCTGGCCATGTGATGCCTGCACCTGCAGCAGCACGTAGCATATTGGTACATGCAGATTGGCATGTTGTGTTGCAGCAGACAATGATTGTTTCAAAAGATGCCTGCACAGCCACAAGCCCTGGTGGCAGTTACAGGATGACATGTATTCTGTGCAATGGCAGCAAGGCATACAGTCCAGATGGTTGGCACTGCCAGTGGCTTTGACATGTTGGTGTAGAGAGACACAGCTCAGTGCGTGGTGCTCACAAAGCTATGGCAAGCATCGGGAACATGTGTGAGCTGTCTTGAAGCGACCAGAGCAGCCAATATAGGTGCATGCTGCTGATGGGACCTCAACTTGCATCAGGAACGAGTATGAGCTGTACAAAGCAGGAAAAACAGCCATTTGCGCATGCCAAACACGGATAGGATTGCAGCATGAGACAGTGTGTCCAGCTACCTTTTGGAGCTCAGACTGAGTAGTCAGTGCAGCCTGACAGGCAGTATTTGCCTCCTGCTCTGCAGATTTTAGCTTGGCGGCATGTTTGCTGCTACTCTCATCTGCCTATATGCAAACATCAGCGACCCGCAGTCATGTTCAGTGTCACTACAGACTGTCTCTCAGTCAGTGGCATGTTCCAGGCAATGTATGTTCTGCCGGTATGAGCATACTGTGAGTAGTTGCAGACCTCTGACATATGTCTGCATCTTTGCAGTGATAAACTGAGCCTGCATTGTGCCTTTATGGTACTGCAATCAGATATGACAGTGACAGCATGGGATGCATCAGGCAACACATCCTGGAATCTGAACGTAATGTCTGCTCGGTAAGTTCAGACATGACAGGAGCTGCTGGCTGCCTAACATCAGTGAAAGCTTGAAAAGCAAGCTAGTATAGATGACAAGCAGGCACAAGCTGACAGTGCTACCTGCACTTTGAGCTGCCTGTTTGCAACTCTGAGCTCTGCATTGGTCGTCTCCAACTGAGCAATCTTCTGACCAGCAACTTTCACAGCCTGCACGGAAGGTTGCATTGGCAGGTGGGGATCGCTTGAACATCTGATGACCACATGACCATGCCAAGCTTGTATGCAGGATGATGAGTGCTGCAAGTGCTGTTCAAGAGCAGCTGGCCGGGTCCTTGAGCAATGCGTAGCTTCCAGTGTGAATTGCATTTCGGTCTACGCAAAAACTGCATACAGAAATGTCAAGTGTTGCAACTTGCCAAGACTAGGAACACGCAAGGCAACATAAGGATATGGAGTAGTTGACCTGGACAGCTTGCTCTTGAGCAGAGCGCGCCTGGGCAATGGAAGTATGCATCTCCGCTGCAGTTACCACAGCAAAGATAAGACTACAGACAAGTGCAGACATTGATTTCTGAGTTTAGGCACTCTCATGTGTTACCAGCCTGCTACATGTAGGACATGACATTGCCCAACTTGATGCACAGGACAGACAAAGCCTCCTCAGCAAAGATGTAAACAGCCTCTGTCTTGTTGCAGGCAACTTGCATGTAGCAAGGCCACTGCAGGTACCATTCTGATCAAGGAGCTTGTCCAACTCTTCATCGTCAGCCTGCTTGACTTCGGCAAGCTCTGTTTGGAGAGCTCGTATCTGTTCTTGCAGCTCCAGCAAGTCACCAAACTCTGTATTGTCATCCAGCTGGCCTTGAACCATCTGTGCCCGACAGCAGAGTCAGACTCACAGTTGAATAATAAATGCATCATGATGCCTCAGGGATGACATGTTGACTGATCACCTGCAGCAGCTGCTGCTTTTGTTGTACAACACTACGCTGAGGACCTTCATCAGACCTTCCGTGTGGCCTATACGCGCCGTTGCCCTGCAGCGCAGCATGATAGTCCTACTGCAAAAGGATTGTGAGGCGCAACAGTGACTGGTGTTTGTAAACAGCTTCACTATTAGCTCAAGCTTGGCGAAATGAAGCAACGACGCAGGCTTACCGGCGGCCGGTTCGCGAGCGTCGTACTCAGCATATCAATAGATTATGGAAGTCGCCAAGAGTGCGATGTATGCTTGGCGTTTGAAGGTTCAGCACAGACTGCTGAACTTCGCGCACGGCGGTTGGGCAGGAGTGAACAAGGACTTGGGCAATGCAGCAATTGCATTACAGGTACACCCACAGACACCATTCCTGACCGCCTGTCCGTCCGTAGGAGCGGCTGCCGGTCAAAAGCTTGGGTGTTGCGCAAGGAATGAAGCGAAAACGTATTCGGCGTACATCTTCCTCGGAGACAATTAAATGAATGCATGAACGAGTGAATGAATGAGTGCACGTATGACATGGATGGATGGAGGGACGAATGAATATTTGAATGAACAACACATCTTTTTCCACTTGGGTCAGGAATGCTGAGTCTGATTGACCTGTCACTGCTATGCCTCAAGCTTGACAGACTCATGATCATGACCTGATCAGCTGACAGTGCTTCTATGTCTTTCACGGTTTGCCGCATGTTGCACGAGCTGACATCCTATATTATGTATGATGTATAGTTTCAAAGAGTGGTGTGCATCGATCTCACGCTTCTGACACAAGCTATAAAGTTCAATCTTGCCCTGTCTTCCAAAGTTTCATGTACAACGTTTGCATGTATCGATCGGACATCGAAGTGCTGATGCAATCGTCTGCACTGCGTCATTCTCCAAGCAATGTCACATCAGCCAATGGCCACAATTATGAGTGCTATACGGGCAGCCGAAGTGGCAATTTGATGTACGCAGGCCTGACTCAGAGATAGACACAGCAATTCCTGCTATGGCAAGGAACATCACAAACATGAAGCTGGGGCACATATAAGAGTTTAACGTATGCTATTGAGGAAATCACACCGTGCCCGGTCCTTTTTACAGCATGCAGCCTACACTTAGTACCTGTGCGATGCAAGTGCACTTTCCTCACGTGAGGAAATGTATACAGCATTGCTGTATCAGCAAGAGAGGTCTTGACATTGAGGCTGGGCATGTTCGACCTGTTTCCTTTCCTTCACTTTCCTTGTGAGAGAGAGAGAGAGAGAGAGATTACAATGCTTTAGCCAGCCAGCAAGTCTGATCACATATAGAAGAAGACGAAGGTCAAATGTGGAAAACATCAAGACAGTCTAGAACGAACTTGAAAACCTGCA
>JAABUK010004438.1_pt1 | contig 22803 bp, 33 predicted proteins | sample 5559141 | NCBI WGS metagenome assembly JAABUK01 (sample SAMN10711869, study PRJNA513367) | rock metagenome | isolation source: Antarctica rocks | place: Antarctica: Victoria Land, Pudding Butte nord | collected 2016-01-03
ACGGAGACGCCGATGACCCCCGTCCAAGCGCCGGCGCGAAGCTCGGCGTACCGCTCGTACATCTGATGCGGCAGGATATCTGGCCCGTTGGTCTTCGCGTACAGGTTCTGCTGGATGCTATCGTACCCCGGTATCTGAAAGGAAGTGGCGTCGGACCTGAACGGGGCGGGCCCCACCTTGGCCTTGATCTGGGGAGTGCAGTAGTGCGCCGCGCCCAAGGGGAATGCGTCTCTGAATCGTTGGGCCCAGCTGAACAGCAAGGGGATGTATATCGCCTGCTGGTTGTTGCCCAGGTTGTTGGCCCCGCCGATCGTGTCGGGCAGCGTCGCCGAGAAGCTCGTGTCCTGGTGACGAGCCGTGTCGTTTTTGAGGAAGAGGTAGTCGCCAGTGACCGTCTCGGTGACCGCCGCGTTTTTCGGACCGAAAGTCGCTTGCTGAAGCATCGCATACCCCATATAGTCCACCCACGTCGCTTGTGTGTCCAGGCGTGACAGGCCTCCCAGGTAGTCACTGACTGGGGCCTCGGGCAGATCCGCCAGCCAGCACGCCCTGGTCACGCTGCGGTCTCTCAGAGGCATGTACAGCAGGGGTGCCGTGACGATGCTCAGGTATGCGTTGGTCAAATAATCTCCTAATTTGTCGAGGTTGAACGAAACTTGTGTGTTGTACCCGGTCCGGTTCTCGACGCATGGAACGTCGATGTGTACGAATGCGTACGGAGCGGCCTTGGGCTTGTAAGATTCGAAAAGTCTTACTTGTTCAGGCTGGACCAAATAGCTTTCTATGTTCTCCTGAGACGGGTCCACCACCCGCTGACCGTTGATCCAAGCCTGAGGCACTTGGAGAGCGATCGACATTTTTCCAAAGATGGACTTCACACAATGAATCACAGATTATTACACCAGATCAAGCACGGGCGTCACAGAGCTTCGATAGGGTCTTTGCGACACTTAGCTATGGGCGCGTCGTCGGCGGATCGCTGTCGCGTCTCGAGCGCCGGCGTTCTGAATACACGAGACGGCGTTTAAAATGTGATCTTTCTTAACGCAAGATGGCTGCAACGGCGACTGGATACTGTGTAAAGTGTCGTGGGAGACGCCAGATGGTCGGCGCCACGCGCACTAAGACAAAAAACGGGCAGCCCATGTTGAAGGGGAAGTGCCCGAAGTGCGGTACCAAAATGGCTCGTTTTATTAAGAAAGGCTGATTCACCTGTTCCCCTAGATGTAATACACGACCCGTGTCTTCTTTGGGGCCGCCTTCTTCTTTTTGCGCTTCTGGGCCGCTGCAGCTGTCACTGCAGCAGCCTTGGCCGCGGCAGGTACCTTGGCTGTTGTAGTTGTAGTTGTCAGTGTCGCTGGGGTGGCGGGGAGAGGTGCTGGCTTGACGCTGGCCGCAATCCCGTCCAGGTTGTACGGGCTGATCGAGAAGGGGTTGGATTCAGGGCCGAACTGGTTTTGCATCATATTCGTTCCATCCATCGCAAAAGCGGACACTCTGCCTGCGTGAGCAGGCCCCATCGGCTTCCCGGAGGCGATGGTGGCGGGGGCATACTGGCGGGCACGTGGACGCTTGGCCTGGGCAGCAACTGAAGGGTGCATGGCATAAGGGCAGACCATCCTGACTACGGTGCGAATCGTGTTATCCAGCACCTATTATTTTTCTGGCCTCTGCCTTTCCCTGAACGCGCTCACCCTTGGCGAGGCGGCACGCCGAGCTGGGCTGCCCCTCCGTGCGACGCTCCGCCAGGCCCCCCGGCAAACGAAGTCCACTTGCTGAGCCCCATGTCAGAAGGCTCCTGTGTTTGTAGGTAGCAGGAGTCCAGCGGGCTCAGCGCCGGCGCGATCTGCCTGTCTAGTGCCCCGAACGCCTCGAACGGGTTCTGCATTCTCTTGATGAGGGTGGCCTTGTCGAGGTTGTTGCCGATCGGGGCGTACGAGTCGCGGCCCCTGACATCGCCAACGAGTGAATTTCCGGCCGGGTTCGGATCCGCGGCCGTGCCTGCGATGCGCGGATCTGCCATCGTCGCCCTGCCGTAGATGCTCAGGACCACGAAGCTGATGACGCCTCCGACGAACGCCAGAGGAGGGTTCTTTTTGCAGACGGCGGCCAGGATGCTGGAGTACAAGATCAGGCGAGCCGTGCGCTGGCCTCGCTCGTCGCTCGTCATCGCTCCGAACGGGTAAAACTGCCCTGGTTGTGCCACGAAAACGTTCCACAAGGTAGTGTCCTTTGTAGCTGCCATCCGTCACGGTAGTAGCAAACACAGAAATTTGATTACATCTACGGAGACGGGTTGGGGGGTTGGAAAATATGACAGTCAGAGACACTGCTCAGAAGTCGTCGTCGAAGGCTATAGTCCGGCTGATTTCTCCCCCGACGACCCCCGCCTTGCCGTAATCCCCTACGCGCTTTTCGAAGAAATTCTGAAGCAGAAAACGCACAGTTAGTTAACGTACAAGCAGAAAGTAGCCCTGCACGAAGATGCAAACTCACCGTCTTGCCCTGCAGACTGATCTGTTCCATGAAGTCGAAAGGGTTCTGCGTGTTGTAGATTTTGGAACACCCAAGAGCAATCAGCAACGTGTCCGCCACGAACTCGATGTACTGTGCCATGCCGTGCTGGTTCATGCCGATCAATGCGACCGGCAGAGCGTCGCACACAAACTCCTGCTCTATCTCGACCGCCTCGCGGACGATGGTCTCGACCTTCTCCCGGTCCAGCTTGTCTTGTAGCATCTTGTACAGCTCGCAGGCGAACAGAGAATGAAGTCCTTCGTCGCTGCAGCAACAAAAATGTATGACACATGCGGCGTACTGATAGAGACATTCCCTTCTGTCTCGGCAGCTGCAAAAGCCGTGGGCGCAAGAAATCAAAACGTCGACGCAGTGTGTCGTGGGGTCGACAAGACATGCAGAGGGTTCGTGTGGACGTTCACCGCGCGATGAGCTCATTGCTGAACGTCAGGCCCGGCAGCAGCCCTCTCTTTCTGAGGTAGAATATGGCTGCAAAGCTCCCGCTGAAGAGCAGGCCCTCGACGCAGGCGAACGCCACCAGGCGCTCTGCGAAGCTGTCGTCGCTCGCTATGTACCGCAACGCCCAGTCAGCCTTTCGCTTGACCGTCGGGATGGTGTCCATGGCGCTGAACAAGCGCTTCTTCTCGTCCCGGTCCTTGACATAGGTGTCTAGCAGCAGCGCGTAGGTCTCCTGGTGCACCCCTTCGATGTGGCCCTGGAAGGCGTAGAAAGACCGCGCCTCCGGTGCGGCCACGTCCTTCGCAAACCTCTCCGCCAGGTTCTCCATAACGATGCCGTCGCTGCTCGCGAAAAACGCAAGGACGTGTTTGATGAAATGCCGCTCGTCACTGGTGAGCTTTTCCCAGTCCTGTAAATCGCTGGCCAGGTCGATCTCTGCAAAGGAAAGCCACGCGTCGAAAAGAAAGCCACTGCACAACTGCAAAGGGATTATTCTGCATCACCTTCAGCTGTCCAGATGCTGCTCTGCGCCTTCTTGTACAATTCCCATAGGTTTGGATACTTGATGGGCAGCAGGCAGAACCTGTCGTTGGTCTGAGCAAGCAGAGGATCTGTCATAGTCGCTGCAAACCTATACAGCAGATCATTTGTGAGAGCCGTACTTAGTTTCTGGCTTCTTTCAGCCGACCGCGCCATCCGCGCCTGAAAGGAATACGGACGGATCTGTGAAGGAAAAGATTCCGCTGCGTTCGTCTCCGAGTGATATTCGTGGCTTCCTGCTGTAACTCGACCATGTTCAAAACCGCGCGTGCGACTCATCCGTACCATCACGAGCCCGAGTCCGACGACAGCATAAATGGCGAAGCTGATCACTCGCACTGGTTCGTCGCCGTCGTGTCTAACCCCTGCAGGTACAAGACTCGGTACGCCCTGTTCCGCAAGTTCCGCGACCATATCCTGAAGGATCTGTCGGGCAATCTGCTGGTGGTGGAGTGCGCCTTCGGGAACAGGTCGCACCAGGTCACGGGTGACATGTCGTGGGACCAACATGACTACAAGGAGGTGCAGGTGTACAACCAGACGCAGTTGTGGCAGAAGGAGAACCTGATGAACATCGGGATGCAGAGGCTGCCGACGTCGGCGAAGTACATCACCTTCGTCGACGCCGACGTCCACTTCACGAACCCGCACATCGTCACCGAGATCGTGCACGCTCTGCAGATCCACAAGGTCGTGCAGCCGTTCGAGACGTGCTGCGATCTGGGGCCGAAAGGCGAGGTGCTGAAGGTGCACCGATCGTTTGGGTGGTGCCACGCGCAAGGTCTGGAATACCGGGCCCCCTGGAAATCGGTTCGCGGGTACGAGGAAGCTTCTGCCAGAAGAGGCCTGCAGATGTTCGGGGTAAGCTCTTCTTTTTTCTAGTGCTCGTACCTGCCTCTGTGCCACAACTGACGATCTCGCTGTGTACGCGCGCAGAACCCATGGCACACGGGATTCTGCCTGAGCTTTCGGCGGGAGGTGCTGGACCGAATGGGCGGCTTGTTGGAGGTGGGGGTGCTCGGATCAGGGGACCACCACATGCTGGGCGCTATGATCGCCAAGGCGGGGGAGACCTGCAACCGCCACTTGCATCCAAACTACAGAGCAGCGGTGCTGGCTTGGCAGGAAAGGGCGACGCGTGTCATCGAAGGGGACCTTGGATTCGTACCGGGCACGATCATGCACAACTTTCACGGCCCAAAGGCGAACCGCAAGTACCACACCAGGTGGGAGATCCTGGTTCGCCACCAGTTCGATCCCCGGGAAGACGTCACGAAGAATGTACAAGGGGTTCTGGAGCTTACCACCGACAAGCATCAGCTCCGCGACGACATACGACGGTACTTTTCACAGCGCTCTGAAGACGACATCTCCACTTGACGGTCGAACCACGACAGCGTGCGGGGCAGCCAAGAAAAATGGTCACACAAAGCGCATTTTCTCAGAGCAGCGTCGCCTCTGTGAGGTGCTTGTGCATCGGCACGAGCACGCCGAAGCTTGTAGACGACGGGGCATGGGTGCGCGAGTAGCCGATGTGCGTGTAGAAGGCGACGACTGCCGGCAGAGCCTCCAGTGTCACCTCGTCCTTGCCCATCACTCTGGCAAACGCCTCCACCTGCTGCATGCACGCCTTTCCCTGCCGCGCGCTGCTGCACAGCGTGCTCACGTACACCGATGACGCCCTGATGTTCATGCAAGCAAACCCCAGCAGCTTCGAATCCTTTTTGCCGAGGGATGCCACGATGTAATCCGCTTTCTTGATCGCCTGGTCTATGTAAGCCGCGTTCAGAGCATTTTTGCAATGGGGCTTGTAGTTCATCGTACGAGCCAGCCTGGCGATGGCCGGCGCGTTTTTGTATATCACATAGATCATAGTCGCGTAGGTAGCAATTACAAATGTTCAGGGAGAGTCCTGAATCGCGGAGTCAGAGGGGCCGTCGGGGAGGTAAGCCGTGCGGTTTGCAGAGGGCTGGCTCGCAGCCAGCAGTAGAGGAGGCTCTTCGGCTTTCCGAGATTCGGGCAGGAATATGCCTTTGAGGTCCATGAAATTGTCGACGGGGTTACCTTGCGCCATCGATGCAAACACGTCGTCCACAGGACCTGCTCCTCCCCATTGGTCTACTTTCAAGGATGCAGCACCTGCGTCACCCATGGAGTCAGCACCCATGGATTCAGCACTGTCCTGCAGCATCGCCATGATCTGCTGCATGCCGCCTTCTGGGTCCTTTTCCAACTGTTCCAACTGTTCGACGAGCTTGTCGACCATTTCAAGCTGGTCTTCAGGAAGGGCGCTTACCCCTTCGGCCAAGAACATCAGGTACACGAGGTACCTGCAGTCAAGCAAACCAATGAACATGACAGACCGGGTAGTTGCGAAGGCAGAATTGCGCAATTTGAAAGGAAACACGCATGTAAGATGAGGAACTCACTCCCAGATCTGGTCCTGGTTCTGCTGACACGTTTTTGCGAACAGGGACCCGAGTTTCGGGCTGCATTGAAGCCAGGGTTGCGTGGGAAGGTCTTCCAGGAAGAAGGACGTGTCCTTCTGCTGGATCTTCTCGCGAAATGGTACCATGTGCTGGGCGAACATCTTGATGGGGGCCTTTTTGTCGGCACCGGGTGTCAGCAGCAGGCCGTCCAGCTTGGTGTGCGCGAACAGTATGTCGGGCAGCACCTGCTTCGCTGCAGGCTCTTTCATCTTTTCCAGCAGAGACTCCACCTCCGTCAAAAACATGACGAGCGTGTCGTTGAATTTGTTGACCGCCTGCATCCTGATGGCGCGTTCCTTGTACCATCATATATAGACGTCGGAGCCGACGCGCGCGTCACGGCCACGGACATTTACTTGCGTCCTGGTTGTTACAGAAGGAAAGCATGGCAGATCTCATCTTGAGCCATCACGACGTCCAGATATCCTTGACGCCCAGCGAGCAGCGCAGAACTTCCACCTTGCTGGGCGGTAGCGCCACACGCGATGACATCGCAGAGGCCGCTGGTGCATCTCTGCAGAAGCTGCTGCAGTCTTCCGGGGAGGTGCCGCTCATGCAAGACGTGGATGTGCTCATTCTACAGCATCTGTTGGCGGAGCAGGCTGTCGCTGTCGACAGAACTGCCCTCACCGAGCTATTGCACGCCTGGCAAGCCGCGGAGTCTAGTTTGAAGCCCGCCGTGAGGGTCGCCATACGTCTGATCGATCGCGTCCTCGTCGCCGTGCTGGCTGCGAAGGATAGAAAAGACTTTACGTCCTGGTTCACGCGAGATGTGGCCCCACGCTTGACCGACGAGCAAGGGAAGTTCCTGGCCTCGTTTCTCGAAGAGATAACCGAATGGACGGCTGTGGGTCAAGCGGTCGTGTCAGAGCACAGGCACTATCTGGAAAAATGTCTTCAGGTACGTTGCTTTTTACGCCGATTCTTTATCTGTTCAAAACCCGTGGCCCACCTCAAGTTTTCGGCGGAATTGTTTCCTGGATTTCACAGTATATGATGTGCTTGGGATGCTGGATAAATATGTCTGCCATGTTCTGACCAAAAAGGGCTAAAATCGTTTGTCGTTAAACGCAGGATGTTTTCGACAAGCGCATCCTACCTGCCAAGGGAGGAAAGAAAACGTGTCTGAGGAGGCTCAAGTTCGCGCGCGAGGCGGTCCAGGATAACCTATTTTTATAAAAAGGACGACGTGCGTCGAACCCAGGTATATTGAATGGTCACACTCACAGATCGAACTTGCGAAGGGTGGAAGACGGAATCGTGAGATGGGCCGCAGCGTAAGCCGCCAAGAACGCGACGAGCCACCAAGGAGCCAAGCACTGCCCGGTCGCGGGGTCGACCCCGAAAGCTCGCGGGGCGCCCGTCTTCGGGTCGAAGAGCGCAGCAGGTTTGAAACTCACGAGTGCGTACGACACGCCGAGGTAGACAAGCAGCGGAAGGCCGAACTCGCGAGTGATGGTGATAGGCATGATCGGCACGGCGCGGTTGTGGCTGAAACGCAGACATTAATATCGGGTCTCCGCGCTGTCCACGCCTGTAATATGAGAGCCACGAAGAGACGACGGCATGTCTCGGGGTGGCTTCCCCGAAAAGGGCAGCGTGTTCACCGAAGCCGATTCGGAGAAGCATGGCAAAGTGTTGTGCGTCCAAGGGGTCCGGAGCAGCGGCCACACTTTCATCGACGGGACGGGGCGTGTCTTCACCTGCTGCCTGTTCGGTCCGACAGGGAACAAGGTCGTGGGTCTAGAATCGCAAGTGACCGGGCTCACGCAGCTTGTGGTTTTGGCACAGGAGATGCGCAGGCGCGGAGCCCCGAACCCCTGCTCGGAAGAGCTCTTGTTAGAAACCGAAAGCTGGAAATGAGTTCCGCGAACAAAATATCCCTGTAATTGAACAGTCGACGCAATGGGCGCGGCGCTTTCCTCACCCGCCGCTTTTGGCATCGCTATGGTCCTGCTGCCCGCCACCGCTCTCTTGGCCCCAACCAACTACGCCATCTTCTTCGTGATCGCCCTGCTGGCGGTCGGGATGCAGACCAATGGCATACAGGGGCAACTGAACAAGATACCCGCCGACCGGCGGGACTATTACAAGCGCCTGCTCGGGATGGCGATCATCGGACTGAGCGCGATGGGAATGTCGGCCGTAGTGACCTATGGCGGCGTCCGGCACTCTCTGGCCAGCGCCGACGCGCTGACGATGCTGAACGCATCCTGGGACTCGTACAGGGGCATCAGACTCTCTTACATGGTCCTGCTGACAGTCTTCCTGACGCTCTTTGGCTTCCTACAGAGCTCTGTCATTCTGGCCGCCACGAACAGCGACGATATCACGGCGCTTAATAATGTCCAGTCGCTGTGGCTAGGAAGCACAGCCAAGGGGATTCTGTGGGATCTAAGTAGCATGTGGATGCTGACTTTGGTGTTTTTGGTGATAAGTCCAGCTCGGATAGCTCAAAACATACCACCTCTCCTACAGGCCATCCGGGGTACGACTGGCAGCGGATAAGATAGTTTGTGATCTCTTTCAAGTATATGGACGCGGACGAGATCAAGCTTTGGAAGAAGTACGGCAGGGACACCCCGATGTTTTCGTGGCAAGGGAAGTGCGTCAAGGGGCGGGTAGTTGACGCGCACGACAGTAAGTCACACTCGTCATACTTCCCCGCTGATCATTTCACACGGGCTGAACGCTGTGCGTCGACGCCTTCCGGTTTCTTCTGTAGCACACCAATATCTTGATCATGATGATGCCCATAATCAATCCGCCTACTAATGCTATCGTGATGATCTCATATTCAGTCTCTGCGCTCACCATGCAAGCCTGTCTCCACTGACCATTTTCCGTTCTTGTGAAACGCAGGTGACACTTGCCGGGTCGTGTTTCAGTCGTCGCCGGGAACCTACTCCCAATTCATCGTTCGCCTCGCCGGCATCGACGGCCCTGAGATGAACAGCCACGACGTGCGCGAGGTAAACGCGGCTCTCAAGGCGCGGAATCGCCTACTCAGCCTGTTGGCCCCGAAGGCATTCGAGCAGGACGCGACGTATAGCAAGAAGGACGTTTTGCGGCTGCTGGCGGACAATCCGACGTTGGTCTACCTGCATCTCGGCTCCCCAGATAAATACGGCCGCCAGCTCAGCACCGTGTTCGCGACTGTTGATCCGACACAAAATAAATCAGTGAACCAGATCCTTTTGGAAGAAGAACTCGTGCATGCGTACGCAGGCAAAACAAAGCAACCCTGGGTCTGGCCCGATCTGTAAGAGTTCATGCATCGTTAATATATGGCTAGATACGACTGCACCCCCCTGGAATCAGGCGTCACGGCAGCCTGCTGCGGCATATCCCCGACGTTCTTGAGCACCCTCGCTATCTGCGCGGCCGAAGTCTGATAGCTGAGCCTTCCGGGTCGAACGCACAAAGGCGGACAGACCAGGCGTTTGACGCCGGGGAGGCTACACGCGACGATGTAGGCTGCCAGGAATGCATCGCTGGCTGCAGAGCTGCGATCCCTGAACGCGTGATCGCCGATGACGCTGCCTATGAGCCACGAAGACCCCCAGACGGACACTCCCAGGGCGCTGCTCGTCGGCAGGTGCGGCTCGTCTTGGCTGTCCGTGTATCCAAGGCGCTGGACCGTCTTCGTAAGGTTGGTCTGGACCCCTCTGAACATCGCTTTGCTGTCGTACACGGGGTCCGCGAGCAGGCCGTCCGGGTCCATCGGGCACACAAAGGCGGTGTCGTCGCGCAGCAGCCGCTCGACGGGCCAGGGTTCGGTCTTGGCGTTCGGCAACACGATCGCCACGGTGCTCAGAAAGAGCGGGGGGCCGACGAACACGAGCTCCATGCCGTCGAATCAAAGGTGCGTTTTAATCTCGGGTACTAGCGCGCAGCGTTCCTTTCGATGAACGTTCTGAGGTTTATTTACAGGCGGCTCATATTGCTGCCGTTCATGCAGCTGTACCTGCAGGGGCCTACCCTGGCAGGGTACGGATTCTACGGAGGAAGAGACATGTCGTTCGTCTGCGCTTCCAAGACGACGATGCCCCAATTCTTCTGGGAGCACCACCCTCAGATGTGCCTGGAGATCATAGAGCGGGATGCCAACAGCCTGATCATGACCGTCGCCGTTGTCTGCTATTTCTACATGCTGGTCCACCTCTACCTGATCCTGCAGACCGTCATGCGGATCTACGTCAAACGGCTCCTTTTGGGAGCCGGCACCGACAAACCCCCACTCAAGCCTGCCTAGACGACGGTCACTTCTTCCAGCTGCTGCTCCTCCAGAGCAACAGGTTTGCCGAGGGTGTGGCCAATGACGATCTGACCATAATTATTGTCGAAACACCGCCTGGGCTTGATGGCCTTCAGGGCCTTGACGAACTGAGCAAACGTGACCTCCAGCCGGAACCCCTGTGTTATATAGTCGCGATACATGTCGCTCATGTAGATGAACGTGTTGGGAAACTCCCCACGGGCCGCGGCAGATTGCTGGTACAGATCTGTAACCTGACCCGAAAAATACGCCTTCACGAAGTCGTCGGCTTGAGCCTGGGTGACCTTGACCTTCTTGGACCACGCCATGGAAAGACCGCTCTCTTGGCAGCAGAAAGCATTCTGCACGGCGCCGCGGCTAATGAAGAGTAAAATGTATTGGCTGGTCGCGGCGCTCGGGCTTCTCGATCAGCCCGTCGAGATCCCTCAAGGCATGTTTGCGTAGCTGGAGCCCCTTTGCGTACGGCGCCAGGCTGGGATCTTTCGAGTTCAGGGCGTCCACCTTGCCGAGGGGATCGGCGGCCGTCGACCACGGCACCGCCCTTGTGAAGTGACAGTGGGACAACAGGGTGGCGATGTCCCTGGTACCGCCCAGGAAAAACGGCCCAGGGCGATTCGTTGTCAGGGCCCATACCGCCGCGACGGTGGAAGCCGCCAGGTGAGCCAGCAGGTAGACCCAGAACGTCCCCCAGTTGCACCCGTACACCACCGCGGGGCCGAACACTCGCGCTGTGTTGAGAGCGCTTCCAGTATATGGCCCTATCGCTTCTGCGGTTGCCACCAGCGCCAGTCCGATCGCGATCGGGCCGATGTTTCCGCTGCAAAACATACATCCATATCAGTCCATACCATACATAGCAAGATTGACCAGACTATTTGTAACCTACCTCCCTTTCTGCGCGACGGCGACTCCGTAGACGGTCACGATCAGAAGCAACGTCGCCATGAACTCCATGCCGAACAGTTTGGCGTGTGTGATACCCACGGGACCGAAACACCCCGGATCTATCACAGACTCCGGCTTCATTGCTTTGGTATGGGCAGCGCCGATGATCGCCCCGATGAACTGCATGGCCACGTAGCACAGACCCTGGAGGAACGCCATATGACCGCTCAGCATCATCGACCACGTGACCCCTGCGAACCACCAGCTGATCACAATTTTGTCGTCCATTGGTAATCAGAAAATTGTCGGGCAGAAGGGTGTGTAAAAAACCTGGATTTAGATGCCCCCCACTGATGTGCACGACGGAATAGATGCATACGATCAGGGTCAGGCCGTTGACGATCGGCGCGGCCGCCCCCTGCACAATCCCACCGAAAAAAGCGAACCAGATTGTCCCAAGCAGCTCGCTGGCGCATGCCAAAGAGCTGACTTTGTACCACGCCGGCGCGGCCATTGTCTCGAGTCAGGTGCCAGCACACCATAAAAGGGCCTCGCCCAAAACGCACTTCGTCCGCGCGCCGTACATTTTGCCTTTTCTTGTGTAAGACATGGTGAACTTCAAAGGCCTGTGGAATGGATACTGCAAGGGCAAGATCGAGGAGGTGTTGGAGTCCCCGGACGCAAAGGCCATGCTCGACGGTTCGCACGTGCTGCTGACTTTCACCGTCGGCGGCGCGGTGCTGATCAGCCAGCTGCTGCTGCTCGGCTGGCCCGAGAACTTTTCGGGGTTCCTCCTGCTGTCGCCGGCTGTGGCTGTCGGATTGTTGGGCGTCTTGGCTATCACTGCATGGCCCGCGTGCCAGGCTAGCCTCCCAGTGTTGATGGGGGGCTCTTACATAGGCTTGACCGCGTGGATGTCCGTGTTCGGCGCGCTGTTCCACCTGATGCCGATGTCGGACAACCGGCCGATATTCACCTTGCTGAACACCCTGATCGTCACACTAGGTCTGTACCTGGCCTCGCGGAAACGGGTGCCTGACAAGCTGAAGGAGGTCATGTTCAGCGCCGCGACCGGCAAGCAGAAGGACGCCACCGATGCAGAGACCAAGGACGCGTAGAGACGCCAGGTAAATTGTGCGGATGATCGTACGGAACATGAGCCGATTGGTAGTGCAACAGAACCCCGACGTCCCGTGGGTGCTGGAGAGGATCACCAGGGTGACGATTGGGTTGCTGAAGACGGCAAATGATGAATACGAACGGGAGTTTCCGTGGTCTTTAAAACGGGCGACGGCGGCGGGGAAAATAAAAGCTTTGAAAGAAATCTATCACCAGCTGCAAATCACAGAAGCCGACATGAGATCTCTTTCCGAACATCACGCGCAGCAGGACTTGATCAGTCTTTAGGCAGATGCTGATCGGACAGAGAGCGCTGGTATCGATTCTACAGGATTCGGTCCTCGTGGTTCAGCTCACTCGTGCTAGTGTACCACCACGGCAATCTTCTCCGCTCGCCTAACCACGTCAAGCTCTCCGCCACCAAACAGTACGCTTCGTCTTCTGTCTCCCCGTAATGCGTGACCTTCCTTCCGCACGGGAACCTATACGAGGCTGCCCAGCCGAACTCCAGGTGTTCCGTCCGTATCCGCATCGACATTGTATGATACTGGGCTCCCCGCAGTCGGCTCACGGATACTCGAGGGTATAGATGGTTCGAGAGGAAGGCAACTTGGTCGCTGCCTGCCCCATCGACCCGCTCGGAATGTAAATATAATATGTCGTTCAGAAGACCGCAGCGACACCATGAACAGCAACATCGTCCCTGCTTCTTTCTGGGACAGCTCTGCACACCCCGGCGATGTGATGGGTCTCGACAAGCAGGCGGTATCAGACGGGCAGTACCTCGCTGCCTATTTCGCCACCGACCCGAAGCTGAATTCGTCGTACAATTACCCGGTCACGTGTGGCGACTTGAACGCCCTCGTGCAGACAGGAGGTCGCCTGGACCCTTCGATGAACACAGTGCGTCGGAAGGGAGCTAAGATAGGCAGCCAGAGCGCTCAGCTACTCGTGGATCAGGATATTCGTACGCTGAACCCGTCGAACAATCCGTATGCAGCCCAGATGATGTACTGCAGCGATCGCTTGCCGGGATGCCTATTAGAAACGAGAAGAGTGGACACCCTACCTCCAACCACTGCCAGCCCTTACACCCTGGCGTAATAATTTCAGCTGGAAAGTAGAGTACCGTCCCGATGTTGGCCATAGCAGCGGTCAGCGCAGCCGGCTACTTTTTGAAAAAGCCGTCGAAAGTCCAGGCCGTCGCGAGCGACCAGGCACGCCAGGAAGCCGACCGGCTTTCCCTGGTGCCTATCGCGACTCGAACCCCGAACTTCGATGTCAATGGCATCGTGGCCGACCCGGATCCCATCGCCGACGACTTTCCAAACATTCCGACCAAGGGTGGCTATGGTACAGGCCCCCCGCCGTACCTGAACTCCAACTGGTCGATCGGAGACATACCGGCCGGGGGCTTGACTCGACCGAAGCGCGAGGTCTACAACGACCCTCCTCAACCAGGTTGTTTCCTAGGAATGAAGGACGTGGTCATCGCCGAGGAAGTCCGGAAACGCGTCATGATGGAGGCTTCGCAGATCCAGAGCGACATGAACAACTTCAATGGTAAAAAATCTTGCACCGACTGCTCTGACGCGTCCACGCGCTGGCCGTCGTCTTCGCTCCCGTCTATTGATACTTGAAATCTGCTGCAGGTGCGAACGGCTGGCAGCAGGGGATGTCCCTGGTCTCGAAACCGAACCCCCAGCAACAGCACGTCGATTCTAGAAAATACCCCATCACGTCCCTGTCCAAGCCCTTCAGCAACACTTTCATCGGTCCGGACACCCGTCGCCCGAACCCTACGAGCACCCTCGGCATCGCCTATGACGTCACCGACAGGACCGGAATGTTCGACGAGGTGGTGCGCCTGCCCGAGCGCGCGATCCCCTTCGAAAATCAATGGGGGCAGGCGACGGCCGGCGCTACGGGCAACGCGAACATCAGGCCTCCTATCTATGACCTGAACCCGTACGAGTACACGAGGATCCCCAAGGTGAACTGCTTCGCGGCGCAGCTGGAGAGGATGCCGCAGGGGAGCTACACCGTCATGCTGGGGGACCAGGAAGATACCTTCCGCGAGTTCGAGGGGCAGCAGGTGCGCAAGCACGATTCGATAGAGGGCCGCGTCTCAGGCAAGCGCTTCGAGAACGGCGACGTGGTCTACGCAGACATCGGCCCTCTCAAGCAGCCTTTGCTGAAAGGCCTCGAAGGCCGCGTGCCGGGAGCCAGCTTCAACGATCAGATGGACATCCTGGGGCAGTCGCAGGAAGGCGTGCACGTGTCGAAACTGCCGCTGGCCAAGCAGATGGAGCGGCGGCAAGGCACCGCGGACGTCAGGGACAACTACAGCAGCCAGGCGCTGTTACCGTTCGAGCAGAAGCAGAAGACGCCGTATGAATTTCTCGTTGAACAACATGTGGGAACAAGCAGTAGTTTACAGCTAGAGGCCGGGGCTCTTGTATCTAACCCGTACGCCATACAAGCTAATTACGCGGGCAGGATAGTTTAGACGGTCACACGATAGGAGGCAAGCAACAAGATCGCACTTCGTCGTTGTACTCAGGCTCGCTCCAAATACTCAACTCCAGGGCATTGTTTGCGGTGCAAGAGCTGTAAAACATATACGTTAGCCATCTAGTATTTATTTGCGTCGGACGCAAGCCCACATGGTGCTGCCGAAGCCTGCAGCTGCACGCGGGGGCGCTGGCGTCGAACCCTTTTGCGATCCCAGCTGGCTACGCGGGTCGCATATGAGGCGCGCCGTATACCGCCGCATTATCAGACGTTTTGTAAGAAACATGGAGGAGAAACATTGCCGGCTGCTACACCAAGAGCATTTTTTGATAAGTCACGAGTTGCTCGACGACCATTGGGCCGACGTGGAGTTGCTGGCCTGCGAGTTCTGTGGCAGTGCCTATGATTGGTTCGACATGGACGATCAGAAGAAAGAGGCGGCGGCGGCAGAGGAGGCGGCAGTGTTTTTCTGTGGGGATGTCAAAGGCTTCCGGGAACTGGGTACAGGTCTCGATGTAATCGTCGTTAGGGAATTCTCCCACAACTACGAACCAGGGGAAGAGAACCTGGTCCCTCTCGGGACGGTGCCGCTAAACGTGAACGGCATGGGTGTTCTTCTCCGGCAGTTTTACCGTCCGGATGACCAGGATTTCGAGGAGTTGACGGCGGCGCACGAGTACCAGCACCTGACAGAGTCTAACAAGGAGGGGGTCTCGTATCGCAAGGGTATATATCTCAGCGAGGTCGATTTGCGGGATGGCGACTTGCACTATCGGTTGCTGAGATGCTCTACGAATCTCGATGGACCGACAGAGAGTTTCGCCCAGTGCGATGCTGCGATAGTCGACGACGTCGACGCGATCGCGGAGCTCTTCTTCGAGGATCCGGCGCCCCTCAACCACGTGCTAGCGCAAACGTACCACAACTCCGTCGTCGACGGCGCAGACAAAAAGGCGAAGATCAAGCGTCACTCCGACAAGACAGAGGACATGCCGTGCAATGGGGTCATAGCGTTCTGCACGTTCTACTCGAAGGACATCTGGAGCACGACAAAGGCATCTCCCGTGGATCGGTTCGACAGGGTTCACGGGGCGAGCAGCGTTCTCACCCGGCTGCGGTTCAGACTGAAGGACTGTGTCAAGGACAGGCAGCCCGTCGAGTCCCCGGATAGGAGGTCTCCGCCCTGGCAGTTCACTCTGACTCTGTATCCGGGCTCGGTGTTCGTCATTCCGCTACGCACCAACCGTCTGTACACGCACGAGATTCTGCCCTCGGTCTTGCCCGTGGACAAGTTGCCAACAAGGCTAGGGTACGTCGTACGCTGCTCGGCGACGGACGCGGTGTACAGGACCACTGGCGACCAGCAGGGCGTTTACATCGAAGACGGCAAGGTCAAGCTCAGGCAAGCCACTGACGCGGACGCGGAGGAGGTCAAGGCGCTGTACCGCAGGGAGAACATGACCGATGAGGACTTCGACTACGGGCTTATCCCATACACCCTGAACAAGGGGGACCTCATGATACCGAAGAGCTTCAACATACAATCTTGATTTGGTAGTTGTGTGTTACACGTAGCTCTCGAGACGACTCTTTAACTCTTGCCTCTCCAGCCTGTGCTTGTATTGCACCCCTGACGAAGCCGACAACCTTCGGCATATCTAAAACCGCTTGACCAGGTCTAGCGTGTAGTTGATTTCTGGGTACACGAAGCCGACGCTCAGGTTTTCGAGATTCTTCATGCGACAAAACTCCTTCTTTTCCTCCTTGGTTGCCAGCGTCATCTCCTCGCCGTTTGACACGAAACATCCCTTGTCGTCGATGAAGGTCTTCGACTCGCGGAACGTCAGGCCGAGCCATCGCGACTGGCAGCCGGACCCGGCGATCTTGTGGACGTATCTAGCGTTGGTGGCGGTGTCGAATGCGACGACCGAGTTCTGTGATAACGGCATGCTGGAGGTCGCCCCCGTGACCTTGTCCCTCACCACCAGACGCCTTGGGTTGGGCTCATCTGGATTGCTGTAACAGGAAAATATGCAGATACATGAGCCCGGTGCCAGGTCAAGCCCCTGGTCCGAGTGGAACCGCATCTTCTTGTACCCCGGCTCGTACAGCTCGGCCGCGGCGCTGTTGAAGCGTACCGTCTCGCACATCCCGTCTTCTATAGACCGTATCAAGCCCTTGTGTAGTTCCCCGAACACCTCGCCGTGCTTCTTATTGACAGTAGTCGTGCGCATGATGGGGACAGTGCCATTTCCCAGATCGACGAGCACCCTTCCCTGCCTTTTGCCGTCGTATTCTTCCCATCCGTGCGCAGCCTCGAGTTTGTAAAACGTGTCGTCGTCGAGTCGCAACTGCAACTGTCTGAATCCCGGGAGCGACATTTTTGTAGGATGCTCTGATCTTACAGGCAGGCTCGACGCGATCAATAGTCAGAGTCGGCATCAGAATCAACCAGCTCCTCTTCGTCCTCTGATGCTATGTAGATCCTGTCATCATCTTCGTCGTCGACTATGAAGCCTTCCAGGTCGCTCCCCGTGTCAGACTCCTCTTCGCTCTCTTCGTCGGAATCGCTGTTGTATCGACGGCGCTTCAGGGCACCCATGCTACAACAAGCAATGACAATCTCCTCCTCTCCTTCGTCGTCGGCCGCCTCTTGCAAAACGTCTTCGCTGTCACCGTCGCTGAAGTCATCCAGAGGCGTCTCTATTGGCACGTAACGCTTCGGCGCGCGGACAGCCCTCCCAAAACGGGTGCGGGACTCCGGCTGCAATAGGTCGGCCCGACCTGTCTCCATGTCGCGTTTGCTGTTTCTGCTTGTTACCGAAAAGTTTTTATCGCCCGAACGCGGCAGGATTCGAAATATAAAAACATGCTTAGTAGTGAACCCTAGGGATGAGCAACACGGCGACACAATCCCTCCCATATTACAAAAAAAGCCATTGAAACCCACCGGCGTGGTGTAATCTACCCGAAGCTGCTGCCCAGATACTTGGCTGTGGAACACCGGTTGCTCTAGCTGCAGCTGCGGTGCTAGCAAAGACAAGCTGATTTTCATCGGCCTCTATCTGGGCCACTGCTCGGGAAGTCCTTTGTAAGCCTGTGTCGCACGCATGCTGCATGTTCTCGGAAGCTGTCACCCATTCCAGGTTTTCGGCACGGCAGTCTGTTTTGTCGCCATTTTTGTGATTGACATATGGCTTTCTGTTTGCATTTGGAACGAAGACTTTAGCAATCAGAACGTGTGCTTTGATTTGGAATGTTCGTACAGAAAACCCGACGTACTGACCAGCCTTTCCGTAGGCTTTGCCGACTCTGCCTCTGTGGTTTTTGATACGGCCCTGGTCCGACACCGAATAACCTTCCACCCCCCGCAAGAAATCAGCAGGCACGCGTTTCCAACATTCTCCCTCGAGCTGATCATTGTCCCTGTCGTACTGCCATCTATATCCAAAGGCACTCTTTTGGACGTAACCACCGCGTCGTGTGTTGCCTCCAGCCACAGCGCAAATGCTTCCAGCCGCAGCAATAGCGCCTTTGACGTCCAACGCAGCTGCGCGCACAGACGGGTATAGCTGCAACCTCTCCCTTGTTTCTCTATGGCATTTCCACACTGCCCTTTTGCCTTGCAACGGAAAAGCGGAGGCGCGTCCTTTGTGACTGTTCTGTTCCTTTGTCGTCGCCCACTCCAGATTCTCCGCCTTATTATCCTCCCTGTCACGATTTTTATGGTTCACCGTAGGTTTGTTCAGCGGGTTTGGTACAAAAGTGAGCGCGATCAACCGATGCACCCTCAACGACTTGGAGACACCGCTACTGGACAGTTTAACGTTGCAGTAACCGTCGTAACGTGTGTATGATGATAACACCCGCAAAGTCCGGCCGTTTCGAATCCCTCCGGCTAAGTTAGCTTGATACGGCGTCCATCCAGGAATGTCTACCCAATCCTCTGGCATACCTTATTACGCCATGGGCAACCAAAAAATGTGCCGTGGTAACGAAGCTGTGACAATGAGTAACACCGGCACACAATCGCTGCCGTATCCCCTTCAGGTAAACGGTGTATACGCTGTCCAAGCCGCTCCTTTGGTTCTCGGTTTTTAAGGTGTATTGCCTGAAGCCTGAATGTCTTACCTTCCTGCTGCCTGTTTCCAGGCGCCATTTTACACCGTCCGCGCAGAAGCATGGCAGACAAGAGTGATGCAGGCCGCGAGTTCTTTCTTCCTGCCCGCCGAGATGGCCGACCTGCGCCGCATCGGACTGAGGTTCGTGCCGCAAGAGGCCGACAGGATCAAGCGCCACCTGCGGCGCAAGACGGACTACTTCGTCGAGCCCAGCGACCCCTACGCAGCTCAACCCCGGCCCGACCTGGGCCCCGACCACCCGACCTTCACACAGGACCCCAACGCCCGCGCTGGTTATTTCGGCAATCAGGGTCGGCGAGAAGCGGCCGAGGGAACGGCTGGAACTATCAACGCTAATCGAACGCTTGACACGAATTACAGAGAAGGCCGCGCCATCCCCAATCAGAACCGCGCGGGTTTCCCGCAGGAAACCCGCGCGGACGGGGGAGTGCGCGTGGCCGGAAGGCGGGAAGACGGGGCCGTTAACCCGGTCGACCCAGCGAGAAACGCCTGGGTGCGCACCGCAAACCCCAACTCTCTCCTCAGGCGCACGCAGCTCTTCATCGGGTCGGTGTTCGTCTTCGACCTGGCGCACGCGCTGTTGCGGCATCTGAGGCAGGAGGTCATCAGCCTCACCGCCAACGGCACAGAGGCGGACGAGACGCTGCTCAGGCAGATCATCCGGAACGTGCGAGGGATGACGTTTCGGGAGCTCGTGCCTCTGTACAGGGGCAATTATAAGAGGGGGGACGTAGGTCCTGGAGGGCGTTACGACATCATGAACAAATACAACCGCACCCCCGGGGTGAACTTCAATGTGAACGGATGGGATGGCGACATGTACAACAATCAGGCTGCCATCGACCGGGCGGTAGTGAAAGTGACCAAGGACGTCGGCGGGACCGTCGATTACATGCCGATGAAAATCGACAGCTACGACGATTTCAAGGATATCGCTACCCCCCTGTCTACCACCGAGCTGAATTCTCTGCGTCTGCACGGCTACTGTCGGCACGGGGGGAAGTACTACACACCGCACAGGCTCCCGGAATGGCTCGGCGTCTTTCTCGGCGATGGCAGGTGGCCTCGCGCAAACCGCCTGGACAACGCAGACTTGTACATGACGAACGAGCGAAGGCTCACGGCCCTGCGCAACCAGGGACAATATCCGTCGGCCTTTCTGACCAACGGCGTAGTGGCTGACGACCTCAGTGCGGCCAGGCTCACAGAGCACTGCAACGCCAAGCAGATCGACCCGCGTTTCTTCACGTGGGAGATGCGCAAGAACGTGTTCATACCACTGGAGCTGGACGTGATGGACATCACCCGGCTGGGAGACCTGCAGCATTACGCTCGCCTGAGCGAGATCCTCAACTCGTTCGGCACGGGACTGTACCAGGGCATGGACCTACGGAGCGTGTTCGGCGAGCTGAACAAGGGCTACGAAAACCTCAAGAGCGACGTGCCGCTGAACATGCTCCCTGCCTTCACGAATGTCGCCAAGCAGATCCAGCTGCCGGCCTCGCCCTCTGCCCCCAGGAGAACTTTCGCGAACGAGGAGGTCATGCGGCTGTTCATCGCTGCGGACGACGTCCTGAGGATCGTCGCGCAGTGGTACATGACAGCCGGCGTGCTGGATCGTATCAATTTCGACGACTACAGGCACCCCGACCCGGAGAGCCGCAACTACTACGAGCAGATCCTGGGCAACAGACCCGACGCGCAACAGTACGGCGAGAACGTCTGGGGCCAGAAGAACTGCCCCCCGGGGATGCAGACCGCTTATTTCACGGGACCGCCGGGCGACAAACACAGACGCATGCTTCCCCCTGGGGCCGAGGTGCTGCCTGGAGGGGGCGTCAACCCCGAGGCCAGACACATGGAATGCGTGCCGATGGCCATCACACAGCCGCTGTTGATCAACGACGCAGAGCCGCCGGTCGTCGCCGGCGAGGATGTCGTAATGGCCGCCGTGGAAGACGGCCGCGGCGTCGCGCAAAAGAAGGCCAAAAAGCATCGGTCGAAGAAAAAGTAGGGAGCGGTTTGGTGTGTTGGGACGTAGGTGATTATGGCTTGTATGTAAGTAATGAACGACGACTCTCAGGCGCCCATGCATCAATGTACAGTGTGCAAGAAGATGTGGATATCGGAGTCTCGGTTGAACAGGCATTCGGTTGTGCATACTGGAGAGAAGCCATTCCTGTGTCCGCACGAAGGTTGCGGAGAGAGGTTCAGTCAAGCAGGAGGGCGCGATCGTCACCACGAAGCGATGCATTGCCAGGATCGACGTTTCAAATGCGAGTACCTCGGCTGCGATTCTGCGTTTTCCAGAAACGATAATCTACAGCAACACATCAGAACGCACATCCGGGACCGTCATTATCCCTGCCGAGACCCGCATTGTGACATGACTTTTGTTCAACCCGGGCATGTCACCAGGCAATACAGACGCCGTCACTCCAAAGAGGGGCGGCTAAGGCAAAAACTGGAAGAAGAGAAAGTCGCGAGGTGTTTACGGCATGCCGGAATTCCTTTCGCCAGGGAACATGTCGTCACGTTTCAGTGTTGGGGTGGCAGCAAGGCTAGTGCTGATTTCTTGGTGTTGAACAGAGGCATGGTCGTCATCGTCGAGGTGGACGAGTTTCAGCATTCGCAATATGGTCAACATTGCGAGGTGGCGAGAATGGCGAAGATCCACGAATCCTTAGCGCTGGAAGGCAACACATTGCCCGTTGTGATCATCAGATACAACCCTCACGCCTTCAAGGTCGACGGGGAGACGAAAAGGACGACCAGCAGAACTCGTCAGACGGCGTTGGTGGACATGATACGAAGCGTACTACCCGGACCAGACAGCACATTGAGCATTGTGTACATGTATTACGATGCCGTCACGACCGGCGGCGAGCCCACGCTGTCGATATGGGATCTGCCGGTCTACAGTCCCGCGATCAGGAGCTGCTGCCGCCCACCCACTATTTGACATATGTAAAAAATTATATCTGTACCTTTCACAGTTCGAACACAATGGCACCAAAGGCACAGACCGCAAGACAAACCTCGCGTGGCACAACAGGCCGCCGAGCGCGGCAAAACACGCTTCCGTACCCACTTTCATCACCAGCGGCAGCTTCCTACCGCAGCCCTCCGTGGCAGCAGCGCGTCGACGTCTACGCGCAGAACTATCTGGTGCCATCCGAAATCGCTATTTGCCGGCAGCTCGGCCTGCGATACCTTCCGACAGAGGCCCGCCTGATCGCGAGCCAACTCGCTGGCAGCCCCAACCTGTCTCTGAAGGTGCGCAAGTTCATCGGGTCGCTGTACATCTTCGACCTGTCGTACGGCCTGCTGCACGACATGAAAGCCCAGCTGCGCGCTGTGCTGAACGGAGGCGAGGACATCCAGACACAGCTCGTCGAGAACCTTTTGAACAACATCCGAGGATACCGCTTCGTCAAGATGGTCAAGGCCGGCGACGCGGAGGCCAGCGGGGCCGGGCGAGTGTCTATAGTCGAAAAACCCTGGGCAGGCGACTGGGAGATCCAGGGTGCCGTTGGGAACTTCACCCCGGCCGAGCCCGAGATCAACATGAAGGTCCTCTCCAGCACGCAAGAGAATGGTCTACGGTCCAGGGGCTACGTCGTCTTGGACGGAATGCCCTACAGCGTGCAGCGATGGCCCGAAATCGACCAAGGGGGTATTGGGTTCGGTAGGGCGGGGCCACGGCTACCTGGCGCGCGTGGTCCTCCAGTGGCTGCGCCGTTCGGAGCTCGAGTCAACGGGGCGGGTGGTTTCCCAGGCATGGACAACGACGCCACCCGCGGAAACTTCAATATGGCACCTTACAGTCTGACGGGCGCGGGCGGGTACGCCGTCGAAT
>JAABUK010004439.1_pt1 | contig 22802 bp, 23 predicted proteins | sample 5559141 | NCBI WGS metagenome assembly JAABUK01 (sample SAMN10711869, study PRJNA513367) | rock metagenome | isolation source: Antarctica rocks | place: Antarctica: Victoria Land, Pudding Butte nord | collected 2016-01-03
CGCGGGCGGCGCGACGTACGCCTCACTACCGACGGGCCGGCCGAGGTCGCCGACGTCGCCGAGTCCCTGAACTCCCTCGCCGCGGCGCTGGAGCACAGCGAAGGCCGGCAGCGCGAGTTCCTGCTGTCGGTCTCCCACGAGTTGCGGACCCCGCTGACCGCGGTCAAGGGATTCGCCGAATCACTCGCCGACGGGGTGACCACCGGCGCCGACGTGGTCCCGGTGGGCGCGACGGTGCTTGCGGAAGCGACGCGGCTGGAGCGCCTCGTCGCCGACCTGCTCGACCTGGCGCGGCTGGGGGCGCAGGACTTCCGGATCGACCTGGCCGACGTCGACCTGGTCGGGCTGGTCGCCGACGCGGCCCGGGTCTGGTCGGTGCGCTGCCGGGCCGATGGCGTGCTGCTGTCCACCGACCTGCCGCCGGCGCCGGTCCGCGTGCAGACCGACCCGACCCGGGTCCGCCAGATCGTCGACGGCCTGGCCGAGAACGCGCTGCGGGTGACCCCGGCCGGCCGGCCGATCGTGCTGGCCGTCCGCGTCGACGCCGGCGAGGCGGTGGTGGAGGTGCGCGACGGCGGTCCGGGGCTGACCGAGGCCGACCTGGCCGTCGCCTTCGACCGCTCCGTCCTCTACGAGCGCTATCGCGGCGTGCGTCAGGTCGGCACCGGGGTGGGCCTCGCGCTGGTGGACGGGCTCAGCCGGCGCCTCGGCGGCCGGGCCGTCGCCGGTCGGGCTGCGGAGGGCGGCGCCAGTTTTGCCGTCCGGCTGCCCCTCGTGGCTCGAACAACAAGTAGCAGTGAGTAGTGTCACCGGAACGGCCGACGAGGGGGTAGGGCCTGTGAGTGTGCTCGACGACCTGCTTGTCGGCGTACGCGTTGATGTGGCTCAGCGGCAGGACCGGTGCCCGCAGGCCCAGGTCAAGGCCCAGGCGGCCCGCTGCGCGCCTGCACTCGACGCCATCTCCGCGCTGTCGGCGCCCGGGGTCGGCGTGATCGCCGAGGTCAAGCGCGCCAGCCCCTCTCGCGGGCAGCTCGCCACGATCACCGATCCGGCTGCGCTGGCCCGCGACTACGCCGACGGCGGCGCCCGGGTGATCAGCGTGCTGACCGAGGGCCGGCGCTTCGGCGGGTCGCTCGACGACCTCGACGCGGTCCGCCGGGCCGTCGACATTCCGGTGCTGCGCAAGGACTTCATCGTCACCGCCTACCAGGTGCACGAGGCCCGGGCGCACGGCGCCGACCTGTGCCTGCTGATCGTGGCGGCCCTGGACCAGAACACGCTGGTCGGCCTGCTGGAGCGGGTCGAGTCGCTGGGGATGACGGCCCTGGTCGAGGTGCACGACGAGGATGAGGCCGACCGGGCGCTGGCCGCCGGCGCCCGGGTCATCGGGATCAACGCCCGCAATCTGCGCACGCTGGACATCGACCGCAGCATCTTCGAGCGGATCGCCCCCGGCCTGCCCAGTCACGTGGTGACGGTCGCCGAGTCCGGCGTACGCGGGACGCACGACCTGCTCGCCTACGCCGCCGCCGGCGCCGATGCCGTCCTCGTCGGTGAGGGGCTGGTCACCAACCGCACGCCCCGGCAGGCCGTCGCGGACCTGGTGACCGCCGGCGCGCATCCGGCCACCCCGCAGTCGGGGCGATGACCGCGCTGCTGCCTGACGCGAGCGGGCATTTCGGCGCTTACGGCGGGAGATTCGTGCCCGAGGCGCTCGTCGCCGCGCTGGACGAGCTGACCGAGGCCTACGCCGACGCCCGGGCTGACGACGGCTTCTGCACCGAGCTCGACCGGCTGCTGAGGACCTATGTCGGGCGCCCGACGCCGCTGACCCTGGCCCGGGGGCTGGGCCGCGAGACCGGCGGTGCCCAGGTGCTGATCAAGCGCGAGGACCTCGCCCACACCGGCTCACACAAGCTCAACAACGCTTTGGGGCAGGCGCTGCTGGCCAAGCGGATGGGTAAGCCGCGGGTCATCGCCGAGACCGGCGCCGGCCAGCACGGGGTGGCCACGGCGACCGCATGCGCCTACCTCGGCCTGCAGTGCGTCGTCTACATGGGCGAGGAGGACACCGTCCGCCAGGCGCTCAACGTGGCCCGGATGCGGATGCTCGGCGCCACCGTCGTGCCGGTCACCACCGGCTCGCGCACGCTGAAGGATGCCATCAACGAGGCGATGCGCGACTGGGTCACCAACGTCGAGACGACGCACTACGTGATCGGCTCGGTGATGGGGCCGCACCCGTTCCCGATGATGGTGCGCGACTTCCAGCGGATCATCGGCGACGAGGCGCGCCAGCAGTGCCTGGAGCTGACCGGCCGGCTCCCCGACGTGGTCGCGGCCTGTGTGGGCGGCGGCTCCAACGCCATGGGCATCTTCTCGGCTTTCATCGGTGACGACGGCGTACGCCTGATCGGCTACGAGGCCGGCGGGGAGGGCTTGGACGGTGGCCGGCACGCGGCCACCGTGGCCGGCGGGCGGCCTGGGGTGCTGCACGGCATGCGTACCTATCTGCTGCAGGACGACGACGGCCAGACCCAGCCGACGCACTCGATCTCCGCCGGCCTGGACTACCCCGGCGTCGGCCCGGAACATGCCTGGCTGTATGACTCCGGCCGGGCCTCCTACCACCCGGTGACCGACGCCGAGGCGATGGACGCGATGGCGCTGGTGGCGCGTACGGAGGGGATCCTGATCGCCATCGAGACCGCGCACGCCTTTGCCGGCGTGCTGCCGCTGGCCCGCTCGCTCGGCCCGGACGCCGTCGTGCTGGTGTGCTGCTCGGGCCGGGGCGACAAGGACATGGACACCGCAGCGCGCTGGTTCAAGCTGGCATGAGCCGCTTGGACGACACCTTCGGCCAAGGACGGCCGCTGCTCATCGGCTACCTCCCGGCCGGTTATCCCTCGGTGGACGGCGCAATTGCCGCGCTGCGGGTCATGGTCGAGGCCGGCGTCGACATCGTCGAGGTGGGCCTGCCCTACACCGATCCGCTGATGGACGGCCCGACGATCCAGCGCGCCGTCGACGCGGCGCTGGCCGGTGGGGTACGCACCCGCGACGTGCTGGCGACCGTCGAGGCGGTGGCCGCGACCGGCGTCCCGACCGTGGTGATGACGTACTGGAATCCGGTCGCGGCCTACGGCGTCGACCGGTTCGCCCGCGACCTGGCCGGTGCCGGCGGCGCTGGGCTGATCACCCCGGACCTGATCCCCGACGAGGCGGCCGACTGGCTGGCTGCCTCCGACGCGACCGCGCTAGACCGGATCTTCCTGGTCGCCCCCTCGTCGACCGACGAGCGGATCGCCATGACGGTGGGGCACTGCCGCGGATTCGTCTACGCCACCTCGGTGATGGGGGTGACCGGCGCGCGCGGCGTGACCAGCACCCGGGCGCCGGAGCTGGTGGCGCGGGTGCGCGCGGCGACCGACCTGCCGATCGGCGTGGGCCTGGGGGTCAGCAACGGCGCGCAGGCCGCCGAGGTGGGCGCCTACGCCGACGCGGTGATCGTCGGCTCGGCCTTTGTCTCCCGGCTGCTGGAGGCTGAGTCGCCGGCGGCTGGCCTCAGCGCGGTGCGGGCGTTGACCGAGGAGCTGGCCGGCGCCCTGCGTACCGGCCGCTGACCGGCGCGGCGGCCGCGGTGGCAGGATTTCGTGAATGGCCCTGCTGCATTGCGATTTCTTTTCCGAGGTGCTCGAGCTCCGGACCTCGATGACGGTGATCCTGCCGGAGGTCGCCCGCTCGGCCGGGCATCCCACGCTGTATCTGCTGCACGGGCTGAGCGACGACGACACCGCCTGGGTCCGGGGGACCTCGATCGAGCGGTACGCCGAGACGCTCGGCCTCGCCGTGGTCATGCCGCAGGTGCAGCGCAGTTTTTACTGCGACATGGCGTACGGCAACCGCTACTGGACCTTCCTGTCCGAGGAGCTGCCAACGCTGGCGCACGGCTTCTTCCGGCTGTCGGACCGGCGCGAGGACACGTTCGTCGCCGGGCTGTCGATGGGCGGCTACGGCGCCATGAAGTGGGCGTTGCGGCAGCCCGAGCGCTTTGCCGCCGCCGCGAGCCTGTCCGGCGCTCTGGACATGGTGGCCCGGCAGCAGCCGGACGACTTACACGCCCGGCTGATGGAACAGGTCTTCGCGGACCGACCGGTGGCCGGCACTCCCGACGACCTGCACTGGCTGCTCGACACCGCGACTCCAGCCGACCTTCCCGCGCTCTACCTCTGCTGCGGGACCGAGGACCATCTTCTCGAAGAGACCGCCAACTTCCGGGATCGGGCGGAGCGCAACGGCATTGAGTCCACGGTCGACCTTGGCCCGGGCGATCACGAGTGGGCCTACTGGGACGCGAAAATCAGCGAAATACTGCAGTGGCTCCCGCTGCCCGCGCAGCTGACGGTCAGCCCCGGATGACGCAGCGGAAGCCGGTGTGGCACGTCGATGTCTGCTCGTCCTGCCCAACTCGCGCCGCCGGGCGATAGCGCGCGCAGTAGTTCGGCGCGCAGAGGTACGACCCGCCCTTGAGCACCAGCCGGACGGCGCCGTCACCGCCCCCGCAGCCGGCGCCGTCACCGCCCCCGCAGCAGGTGGAGACCGCCGCCGACCGGCGCTCCTGAAAGCTCGTGGTCGTCCACTCCCAGACGTTGCCGATCAGGTCGTAGAGCCCGTACGCGTTCGGTGGATATCGGCCGACCGGCGCGGTTCCGGCGTACCCGTCCAGGCACAGATTCTGGTGCGGGAAGTCGCCCTGCCAGGTGTTGGCCCGGTGCCGTCCCTGCGGCGCAAATTCCGTGCCCCACGCGTATTCGGCGGTTACCAGGCCGCCCCGCGCAGCAAACTCCCACTCCGCTTCGGTCGGCAGCGCCTTGCCGGCCCATTCTGCGTAGGCCGACGCGTCGGCGTAGTTGACCTGCACGACCGGATGCTCTTCGAGCCCGTCGATGGAGGAACCGGGTCCGTGCGGTGAGCGCCAGGAGGCCCCTGGCAGCCAGCTCCACCACGACGGGACCCGCATGTCCACGTCGCCGGCGGGTGGGCGGAAGACGACGGAGCCCGGCTGAAGTAGCGCCGGGTCGACGTCAGGGAAGCCGGCCGGGTCGAGCGGCTGCTCGGCGCCGGTCCGATAGCCGGTCGACCGCACGAATGCCGAGAACTCCGCATTGGTGACCGCGAATTGGTCCATGGCGAATGCCTCGACGGCGGCCGGCAGTGCCGGCCCCTCCTCCGGGTAGTGGTCGTCGGAGCCCATGATGAAGTGACCACCGGGCACCGCCTGCATCGGGACCGCCGCGACCACCCCTCTGGCTATGGCCGGTACGTCCCGGTCAGGACAGCCACCGTATGCGAGGCGGAATCGACCACCAGGCTGTCGGTGTCGGTGCACGCTTGCTTAAGTGCCGGTAGTGCCGGGCGGGCGAGCGGGCCGAGGCCGTCCAGGGCGTTGGCCGCCAAGAGCCGGTGCACGGACTTGACCCCGTGCAGCAGCACGCCTTGCAGCGTGCCAAGCCCTCGGGTCACCTCGCCGGACACGCATAAGGCCTCTGCCGCAGCCACCCGCACACCGGGATTCCCGTCCGACAGCAGGGTGATCAGGCCCGGCACCGCGCCGGGCAAGCCACTGGGCATCATCCGGCAACCCCGGGCCGCCCAGAGCCGCACGATCACGTTGGGATCACTCAGCCAGGCAGCGAGCTGATCGGAATTGCCGGGGTCGCGGGCGATCGCCGTGGCGGCGACGCCGAGGACCCGGGGCAGCGGATACCGCCCGGGCACCCGGCTCGCGTCGTATCCTTCCATTCGCGAGCCCTCAGGAATGAATCCGTTGTCGTTGACCGCCAGCATGTGCTCGTCCAACTGACTGCGCAGGTCGGCGAGCAGCGGCCCGAGTGCGGGCACGTCGACCAGATTCGACACCTCGTCGGGATCGGTGCTGAGGTCATAGAGTTCCTCCGCCGGTTTCGCCTGCCAGAAGGCTGCCTGCACCGGCGGCAGACCGCCGGCCTGGTAGAGGCGCTGCCACTCCCGATAACCGGCCTGGGCAAAGGCGAAGGCCTGCCACTGTCCGTACGGCAGGTGCGGCAGGTAATTGCGGATATAACGGTGGCTGCTCGTGCGCACAGTGCGCTGCATGTCGTAGCGCTCATCCATCCGGTCGCGCGACGAGAACGCGTACGTGCGCGCCTGGCGACCCGGCCCGGCAAAAGCCAGCCCTTGCATGTGCGGCGGGATGGCGACGCCGGCGAGGTTGAGCACGGTCGGGCCGAAGTCGACGCCGCTCACCGGGTCCGTTATCACCGCGCCGGGCGGGGCCGGCGCAAGACTGGCGTACTTCGCCGGAAAGCGGATGATCAGCGGCGTGTGCAGCCCGCTGTCGAAGCAGAAACGCTTGCTACGCGGGAGAACGCCGCCGTTGTCGGAGTAGTAGAAAACGATGGTGTCCTCGGCCAGCCCGTCCGCGGACAGCGCAGCGAGCAGGTCGGCGACCTGCCCGTCCATCACGGTCACCTGGTCGTAATAGCGGGCCCGGTCGGAGCGGGCGGTCGCCGTGTCCGGCAGGTACGCCGGGATCCGTACCGACGCCGGCGTCACACCGCCCGGCAGGGGCTTGGACGCGCCGGGGAAGATCTTGCCCTCGTGCGTCGTGTCGATGTTGAAGACGCTGAAGAACGGAGCACCGGCCGGCCGGTTGCGCCAGTGCGCGGTGCTGTCGGAGGCGTTCCAGGTCGCCGGCATGTCGACCCAGACGTTGTAGTCGGTCTTGGCGTTGTTGGTGCAGTAATAGCCGGCTGACCTCAGCAGCTCGGGAAAACCTAGCAGCCAGCTGGGCCGGTTGCCGGTGGCGCGATGGTGTTCGGCCGGCCCGGTCGAGGTGGGATACATGCCGGTGATCAGGGCGAATCGCGACGGGGCGCAGACCGGGCCGGCGCAGAAGCAATTCGCGTAGCGCACTCCCTCTGCCGCCAGGAGATCCAGGTTGGGGGTGCGGGCCACCGGATCGCCGTACGAGCCGAGGAAGGGATCGTTGTCCTCGCTGACCAGCCACAGCACGTTGGGGACGGTGCCTGAAGTGTCCGCGACCGGGGCGCCGCCCCTCAATGCATCGGCCCGTGCGCTGTCGCCGAGCAGGCGGCTGCCGGCGGCAAGTGCGCCGAGACCGGCCAGCCCCGCAGCCAGAGCCCTCCGGCGGCTGATCAGCTCAGGCATAGGTCTCCTCGGTCGGGCCGCGCCCGTCGCGCCGCATCGGCTTCCACCAAAGTGTCAACCAGCGGCGCGGGCGCGCGTGGGCGAACGGCCAAGCCACCCAGCAGGAAGGGTCAGCCCGCTGCCAGCTCGCCGACTGCCTTGGCGATCCGCCGCTGCCGGGTCTCGGCCGTCTTGGCCCCCTCGATCCCGAGTACGTACCGGCGCTGGTTGCTGTAGGACAAACCCGAGAACGCCTGCTGCGCCGTCGGATCCGCGGCCAGCGCCTCGGCCAGGTCGGGCGGCACGGCCACCTCCCGCGGCGCGGTGTCCAGCTCGACCTCGACGTCGACCTGATCGCCGGCGGCGACCCCCGAGCTGGCCCGGTGCTCGGCAGCGAGCGGCAGCATGAACCGCCCGCCCATCACCGCCACGGTGCTGCGGTAGGTATAACCGCCGATCGTGACACGGACCGCCGGCCGCTTGCCCGCGGCCAGTCCCTCGACGACCTCCGGCGGGACCACCAGACCGGTGGCGGTCTTCCCGCCGAGCACGACGGTGGTCTGGAATCTCATGCCCGGAGCTTAGGCAACCGCATCGCACTCTGCGGCGTCACAGGGCCGATGAGGGAAGGGGCACGATGGCCGAGGCGACGCTGGCGGCGACACCGACGGGGAGGCCGCAGGTGCTCGATCGCGACGAGGGAGTCCGCGAGGTCTACCTGGCGCACTACGGCCGGCTCGCCGGTTGGTGCGGGCACCTGGTCGGCGATCCCGACCTCGGCCACGAGTTCGCGACCGAGGCGTTCACCCGGCTGCTCATCCGGTGGCGTACGGTCGACGACCCGCGGCCCTGGCTGTACATGACCGCGACGAATCTCATCCGCGATCACTGGCGCCGCAAGGCACGCGAACGCCGGGCCTTTCGACGGGTCGCCGCCGAGCCGGCCTTCACCGCTGCCGAGCCCAGCATCCGCGATGTGGTCGACCGGCTGCCGGAGCGCTTGCGGGCCGTCGTCCTGCTCCACTACTACGCCGACCTGTCCGTCCGCGACGTCGCCGACGTGCTCGGCAAGGCCGAAGGCACCGTGAAGCGCGCGCTGTTCGACGCCCGGGCTCGACTGCTCGCCGATCTGGAGGATTCCCGATGACAGACCCACTGGACCGGCTCCTGCGCCCGCCGCAGGTCGAGCCCCTGGCGCCGCCGGTGGGCCACTTCGCCGAGATCACCCGCCGCGCGCGCGGTCGCCGGCAGCGTCGCGCGGCCGGCGTCGGCCTGCTGAGCGCCGGTGTGGTGGCCGGGGCCATCGGCGGCAGCGTTCTGCTGACCGGGCCGGCCACCCGTCACGCCGATGTGCAGACGCCGTCGTCGGCGTCGTCAGCCGGCCCGGCTTCACCCTCCCCGTCGGCCGCGCGCGTCCTTCCGTCGCCCGCGCCCACCGCGGGGGGCGCCCCGATCGTCGGACCGACCGGGCAGCCTCCCGTGGGACGGTCGAACGCCCCCGTGCCGGCGCGTTTCACGCCGCAGTCGGTCACCTATGTCTCCGCCCGCACCGGCTACCTGCTCGGTGATGCGCCGTGCCCGCGGCCGGTCTGCACCTCGCTCGTCACCACTACTGACGGCGGCGTCACCTGGCACGGCCTTCCGGCACCGGTGGCGCCGCTGGCCTCGCCGTCCGGTGGCGACCCGCAGCGCCATCACGTACGCGACGTCCGCTTCGCTAATTCGCGCGACGGCTGGGTGTTCGGCGGCGCCCTGTACGCCACCCACGACGGCGGCGCGAGATGGGCCGAGATCAGCCTCCCGGCCGGACTGGTCGCCGACCTGGCGACCGACGGCCACACCGCCTACGCCCTCGTGGCCTCCTGTGCCAGCGGCGGGAGCTGCCTCGGCTACCGGCTGTACCAGACTCCGGTGAATGCCGACGACTGGCAGCCGGTCCCGGGCGTCGACGCGCCGACCGCCACCGGTGGCCGGTTGGCGGTCAGCGGATCACATGCGGTGGTGGCGCTGGACACCCATCCCGGCTCGGCCGTCTGGGTGCGCCGCGCAGGCAACTGGTCCCTGGCCGCCGGCGTCCCCTGCGTGGGCGGCCTCCCGGTCGCCGGGCTGGCGGCCAGCGCGGCGGGCGCGCGGCTGGTTGCCATGTGCGGGGAGGGCGCGGCGGGCTCGCTTTACCTGACACCCTGGGTGTCCGACGACAGCGGGGCCAGCTGGCAGAAGGCGGCCGACGGCTCGGCCCGTGCGGTCACCGGCGTTCCCCGCATCGCTGCGGCCACCGATCGGCTCATCCTCGTCGCGTCGGGCGCTCCCGGCCTCGGCGGCACGGTGCTGCGCAGCACCGACGGCGGCCGGACGTTCGCCGACGCCGCGTTGCCGACCAAAGCTGACGGCTGGTCCTACGTCGGCGCTCGGTCGGCCACCTCACTGGTGGCGCTGCCGGGCACCCCCGACGGGTCGATCTGGACCAGCGGGGACGGCGGTGTGACCTGGCGGCCGTACCGCTTCCGCTGACGCACCAGGCATCGACTGCCTGCCGGGTCGGCCGACCACCGCGAGTCGTTACCGTGAGCGCGTGACACTCGCGTCGTTTCCGTCCCCCTCCCAAGGGGTCTGGCACTTAGGGCCGGTCCCCATCCGGGCGTACGCGCTGTGCATCATCCTGGGCGTCGTCGTGGCCACGACGATGGGGGAGCGGCGCTGGCAGGGCCGCGGTGGCCGCAAGGGCACGGTGACCGACGTCGCGACACTGGCCGTCCCGTTCGGCCTGCTGGGCGGCCGGCTTTACCACGTGATCACCAGCCCGCAGCTGTATTTCGGCAAGGGCGGTCACCCGATTGAGGCGCTGTACGTCTGGCGCGGCGGCCTTGGCATCCCCGGCGCCATCATGCTGGGCGGGGTCGGCGCCTGGATCGCCTGCCGGCGCCGGGGGATCGCGCTGCCCGACTTTGCCGACGCCGTCGGCCCCGGGATCGCGGTGGCGCAAGGGATCGGCCGGTGGGGCAACTACTTCAACCAGGAGCTTTTCGGCCGGGCGACCACCCTGCCCTGGGCGGTGCACATCGACCCCGGCCACGACGGCTATCAGGCCGGTCACGCCACCTACCACCCCACCTTCCTGTACGAGTCGCTCTGGGATCTCGGGGTCGCCGCCCTCGTCATCTGGGCCGACCGCCGTTTCCGGCTGGGCCGGGGGCGCGCCTTCGCCCTCTACATCGGGGCGTACGCCGTCGGCCGCGCGTGGATCGAGGCGTTGCGAGCCGATCAGGCCAACCGCATCTTGGGCCTGCGGATCAACGAATGGGTGTCAGTGCTGGCCATCGCCGGCGCGGTCCTGTGGTTCGTGACGCACCGCGGCCCCCGTGAGGAGACGGTCGAGCCGGCGGCCGCGGGGCCGGTGACGCCGAGCGCTTCGGACGTAGGCTCGATCAGTGAGCACCCCAGCTGAGACGGGCGAGACCGGCGCCACTGGCCGGGTCGTGCCCGAGGCGCACCACGAACACCGCGACGTCACCGGCGGCCCGCTCCGCCCGGCGGTGTTCGGCGCCATGGACGGACTGGTCTCCAACCTGGCGCTGATCTCCGGTGTCGCCGGCAGCAACGCCCGCCCCGGCGCGGTGGCGCTGGCTGGGCTCGCCGGGCTGGTCGCGGGTGCATTCTCGATGGCGGTGGGCGAATACACCTCGGTCGCCTCGCAGGCCGAGCTGACCCGGGCCGAGATCGACATCGAGCGCCTCGAGCTGAGCCGGCACCCCGAGGCCGAGCAGGCCGAGCTGGCCGCGATGTACGTCCAGCGGGGCGTCTCGCCCGACCTCGCGAACCAGGTGGCCGCCCAGCTGTCGGCCGACCCCGAGCAGTCCTGGCGGATCCACGTACGCGAGGAGCTCGGCGTCGACCCGGATTCCCTGCCGTCACCGTGGACCGCGGCGATCGCCTCGTTCCTGTCCTTCACCGTCGGCGCGTTCCTGCCGTTGCTGCCCTACCTGCTGGGCGCCGGCTCGCTGTGGATCTCCGTCGCGCTGTCGGTGGTGGGCCTGTTCGGCGTCGGCGCCGTCACCACCCGCTACACCAACCGCGGCTGGCTCTACAGCGGCATGCGCCAGCTCATCCTCGGCAGCCTGGCCGCGGCGATCACCTACGGCATCGGCCACGCGGTCGGCACCGGGCTGCAATAGCGGGCGCGGGAGGGGTTGCGCGACGGCGCCAGCGGCCTAGGGTGACGGCATTGCCCGCCGGATCTGCTGGGAGGCCGCATGGCTCGGATCGAAGTCACCGTGGACGGAGTGCGCTACGCCGACGAGGTGGAACCCCGCCTGCTGCTGGTGCACTACCTGCGTGACAACCTCGGCCAGGTCGGCACTCCGATCGGCTGCGACACCTCCAACTGCGGGTCGTGCACCGTGCACGTCGACGGGGTCAGCGTCAAAGCCTGCACGATGCTGGCCGTCCAGGCCGACGGCAGCGAAGTCACCACCATTCAGGGGATCGGCGGCGGCGGCGGCAAGGACCTGCATCCGATGCAAAAGGCATTCCACGAAAACCACGCCCTGCAATGCGGCTATTGCACGCCGGGCATGATCATGGCGGCCATCGACTTCCTGGGCGACAACCCGTCGCCGAGCGACGACGAGATCCGGCACGGCCTGGAGGGCAACCTCTGCCGCTGCACCGGATACCAGAACATCGTCAAGGCGGTCGCGCAAGCCGCAGATGAGATGGCTGGGACCGCGCTGGCCGGGACCGCGCTGGCAGCGCCGGCCGGAGCCAGCTCATGACCGAGGAAGTCGACGCCGGCATGGTCGCCCAGCAGGTCGCCGAGAGTGGCGAGCTGGGCACCCCCGACGCCAGCCGGCAGATCGGGCAGTCCCGCCGCCGCAAGGAGGACGCCCGGCTGATCACCGGGCAGACCCGCTGGGTCGACAACATCACCTTGCCCGGCCTGCAGCATCTCGCCGTCCTGCGGAGCCCGATGGCCCACGCCCGGATCACCCGGGTGGACGTGTCACCGGCGCTGGAGCGCCCGGGCGTGCTGGCCGCTTTCTCCGGCGCGGACCTGGCCGGCGAGCTGAGCGTCCTGCCCTGCGCCTGGCCGGTCACCCCGGACATGGTCCACCCCGACCATCACCCGCTGGCCACCGACGAAGTCCGCTACGTCGGCGACGCGGTCGCCGTGGTCGTCGCCCGCAGCCGCTACGAGGCCGCCGACGCCCTGGAGGCGATCGAGATCGACTACGAGCCGCTGCCAGCGGTGATGGACATGGAGGAGGCGCTGAAGGACGAGGTGCTCGTCCATTCCGACAAGGGCACCAACAAGAGCTTCCTGTGGCCCTTCGACGGCGGCGACTACGACGCGGCCAAGGCCAAGGCCGATGTGGTGGTCAAGCGCAGGTTCATCCAGCAGCGGCTGATCCCGGCCGCCATGGAGCCCCGCGGCGTGGTGGTCGAGCCGATCGCCGCGGCCAACGAGTTCACGATGTACACCTCCACCCAGATCCCGCACATCCTGCGGGTCATGCTCGCCGTCACCACCGGCATCCCGGAGCAGAAGATCCGGGTCATCGCCCCGGACGTCGGCGGCGGCTTCGGCTCCAAGCTCGACGTGTACGCCGAGGAGGTCATCTGCCTTATCGTGGCCAAGCGTCTCGGCCGGCCGGTCAAGTGGACCGAGTCGCGCAGCGAGAACTTCCAGGCCACGATCCACGGCCGCGACCAGATCCAGGACATCGAGATCGCCGCGACGAGCGACGGCACGATCCTCGGCATCTCGGTCGACCTGACGGCCGACATGGGTGCCTACCTGCAGCTGCTCACGCCGGGGATCCCGGTCCTCGGCGCCTTCATGTACAACGGGATCTACAAGATGGAGGGCTACCGCTTCCGCGCGACCGGGGTCTTCACCACCAAGACGCCGACCGACGCCTACCGCGGGGCGGGGCGGCCCGAGGCGACGTACGCCATCGAGCGCATCGTCGACGAGCTCGCCGCCGAGCTGGGTATGGAGCCGATGGAGCTGCGGCGCAAGAACTGGATCACCCACGAGGAGTTCCCGTACGACACGGTCTCCGGCCTGACCTACGACAGCGGCAACTACGAGGCGGCCACGGACAAGGCGATGGCCACATTCGGCTACCAGCAGCTGCGCCGCGAGCAGCAGGATCGCCGCGACCGCAAGGATTCCGTTCAGCTGGGCATCGGTATCTCGACCTTCACCGAGATGTGCGGGCTGGCCCCGTCGCGGGTGCTTGGGTCGCTGTCGTACAGCGCGGGCGGCTGGGAGGCGGCCGCGATTCGGATGCTGCCTACCGGCAAGGTCGAGGTCGTCACGGGCACCAGCCCGCACGGCCAGGGTCATGTCACCTCCTGGAGCCAGATCGCGGCGGACGCCCTGGGTGTCCCGTTCGACGACGTCGAGGTGATTCACGGCGACACCGACTCCTCGCCGCAGGGCATGGACACCTACGGCTCGCGGTCGCTGGTGATCGGCGGCGTGGCCGTGCACGTGGCGGCGCAGAAGGTGATCGACAAGGCCCGCCGGGTAGCTGCGCACCTGCTCGAAGCCGCTGAGGGTGACCTCGACTTCGCTGGCGGTGTGTTCTCGGTCAAGGGGTCGCCGGAGGCGCAGAAGACGATCCAGGAGGTGTCGCTGGCCGCCTTCGCCGCGCACAACCTGCCCGAGGGCATGGAGCCCACGATCAACGCCGAGTCGGTCCTGGACCCGGACAACTTTTCCTTCCCGCACGGCACGCATCTGTGCGCGGTCGAGATCGACACCGACACCGGCTTCACCAGGATCCGGTCTTACGTCTGCGTCGATGACGTCGGCAGCGTGATCAACCCGATGATCGTCGAGGGCCAGATCCACGGCGGCGTGGCTCAGGGCATCGCCCAGGCGCTGTATGAAGAAGCCGTCTACGACGCCGAGGGCAACCTGGTCACCGGCTCGCTGGTGGACTACCTGGTGCCGGCCGCGCCGGACCTGCCGCACTTCACCACCGACCGCACCGAGACGCCGGCGACCTCCAACCCGCTCGGGGTCAAGGGCGTCGGGGAGGCCGGGACGATCGCGTCGACCCCGGCGGTGATGAACGCCGTGGTTGATGCGCTCCGGCCGTACGGCGTCACCGACATCCGGATGCCGGCCACCCCCGAACGGGTCTGGCGCGCGATCCACGACGGGTCGTCGGGCGGCGAACGCGCCACGGCCGGCACCGTCGCCTACGGCGGCGCCCAGACCGCGACCACCGCAGGGAGCACGGAATGATCCCGGTCAGCTTCGACTACGCCCGCGTGTCGTCCGTCGACGAGGCCCTGAGCGCGCTCGCCGCCGGTGGCGAGGACGCCAAGATCCTGGCCGGTGGGCAGAGCCTGCTGCCGCTGCTCCGGCTGCGGCTGGCCTACCCCAGCACGCTGGTCGACGTCGGCCCGGTGGCCGAACTGCGCGGCGTACGCGACGACGGTGACGCCCTGGTGATCGGGGCGATGACCACCCACCACGACATCATCGCCGACCCGCTCGTCAGGGAGCACTGTCCGGTGATCGCCCAGGCGACGTCGCTGGTCGCCGACCCGGCGGTGCGGCACCGGGGCACCTTCGGCGGGGCGCTGGCCCACGCCGACCCGGCCGGCGACCTACCGGCGGTGGCCCTAGCCCTCGACGCCACCTTCACGATCGCCGGACCTGGTGGCCGGCGGACCGTCGCGGCCGCCGACTTCTTCGTCGACTACCTCGAGACCGCGGTGGGTCCCGACGAGATCCTGGTCGAGGTACGCGTGCCGAAGCTCGGCGCCGGCTGGGCCGGGCACTACGAGAAGTTCAACCGGGTGGCACAGGCGTGGGCGATCGTCGCGGTGTGCGCGGTGGTCCGTCGCGAGGGCGGCTCGGTGGCCGAGGCGCGGATCGGTCTGACCAACATGGGTCCCACGCCGCTGCGGGCGATCGCGACCGAGCAGGCGCTGGCCGGAGCGGCCAGCGGTGGCATCGAAGCGGCGGCCGACCTCGCGGCCGAGGGCACCAGCCCGGCCGCCGACCTGAGCGCGCAGCCGGACTACCGCCAGCACCTGGCCCGGGTGCTCACCCGGCGGGCGCTGGCCCACTGCCTCGACAGCCAGCCCCCCGGGAGCTAGGTGGCCGGCCTGCTCCCGGCCGGCCTGCTCCCGGGCGGCCTGCTCCGGGCCGGCCTGCTCCCGGGAGACATTGCGTCGCCGGCTGAGTTGGCCGGCCGGCTGGCCGAGCACTCCTACCTCGCCGACGAGGGGCTGGCGACGGCGGCGTATCTCGGGCTCAAGCTCTCCCGGCCGCTGTTCTGCGAGGGTGAGGCCGGGGTCGGCAAGACCGAGCTGGCCAAAGCGCTCGCCGCGCTGCTCGGTGCGCCGCTGATCCGGCTCCAGTGCTATGAGGGCATCGACGCCAGCCAGGCCTTGTACGACTGGGATTTCCCGCGTCAGCTGCTGCACCTGCGGGCTGCCGAGGCGGCCGGCGCCGCCGATCTGGAGGGGCTGGAGAAGGAGCTGTATTCGCGGCGCTTCCTGATCGCCCGGCCGCTGCTGGCCGCGCTGGAGACCACGCCGGCCGTGCTGCTGATCGACGAGGTCGACCGGGCCGACGACGAGTTCGAGGCGTTCCTGCTCGAAGTGCTCAGCGACTTCTCGGTCACCGTGCCGGAGATCGGGACGCTGCGGGCCGCGACGCCGCCGGCCGTGGTGATCACCTCCAACCGCACCCGGGACGTGCACGACGCGCTGAAACGGCGGTGCTACTACTACTGGCTCGAGCACCCGGCTTTCGACCGCGAGGTGCAGATCGTGCGACTGCGGGTCCCCGAGGCGTCGGACCGGCTGGTCCGGCAGGTGACCGCCGCCGTGCAGGCGCTGCGGGCCGAGCCGCTGCTCAAGCGGCCGGGGGTGGCCGAGACGATCGACTGGGCGCAGGCGCTGGCCGCGCTCGGCGCCGACCACCTCGACCCGGCGCTCGCGGCCGCGACCCTGGGTGCGGTGCTGAAATACCGCGAGGACGCCGAGCGGGTGCTGGACGTGGGCTCGCTGGTCGCCCGGGCCGTCGCGGGGGCCTGAGGTGGCCGCGGGCGGGTCGGCCGACGCGCTGACCGTGGTGGTGACGCTGGCCCGGGCACTCGACGCGGCCGGCGTCGCCACCAGTGTGGACCGGACGGCGGAGTGCGTACGCGCGCTGGCCGCGCTGGATCTGGCCAGCCGGGCCGACGTCTACTGGGCCGGCCGGCTCACCCTGTGCCGCAGTCCCGGCGACGCCCTGCGCTACGACCGGGTCTTCGCCGCGGTGTTCGCCGGTGACTATCCGCGCACCCGCCCGCGACCCTCGACGACCCTGCACCTGGTGCCGGTCGTGCCGGCCGGTGCGGCGCCCGACGCAGGCAGCGAGCCGGGCGAGGACGACGTACCCGCGGTGCAGGCGTCGGCCAGCCGGATCGAAACTCTGCGGCATCGCGACGTCTCGACCTTGTCGGCCGACGAGCGGGTGGCCCTGCGCCGGGCCCTGGCCGCGCTCGACCTGCCCGGGCAGACCCGGCCGTCCCGGCGCTACGTGCGGTCTGCCCGGGGCCCGGTGGACGCCCGCCGGACCGCCCGCAGCCTGCTCCGCGACGGCGGCGAGGTGGCGGTGCTGCACCGGCGCCGGCACACGACCCGGCCCCGGCCGGTGGTGGTGCTGGTCGATGTCAGCGGCTCGATGTCGCCGTACGCCGACGCCCTGCTGCGCTTCGCCCACGCGACGACCCGGCGCCGCGGCGTACGCACTGAGGTATTCACCATCGGCACGCGCCTCACCCGGGTGACCCGCGAGCTGTCCGTCGCCGACCCCGAGACGGCCATGGCGAACGTGGCGGCGGCCGTACCGGACTGGAGCGGCGGAACCCGCCTGGGGGAGCTGCTCAAGGAATTCCTCGACGGCTACGGCCAGCCCGGGACCGCCCGCGGAGCGATCGCTGTGCTGCTGTCCGACGGCTGGGAGCGCGGGGACGCCGGCCTGCTGGGCGAGCAGACGGCCCGGCTCCAGCGCCTGGCCCGCCGGGTGGTGTGGGCCAACCCGCGCAAGGCCGTCCCCGGCTATGCGCCCCTGGCCGCCGGCATGGCCGCCGCCCTGCCCTACATCGACGACTTCGTCGAGGGGCACAGCCTGGCCGCGCTCGAGCGGCTGGCCCGGATCGTGGCCGGGGTGCCGGCCGGTGCGTGACATCCTCGGGTCGCTGCGCGGCTGGTACGACGCCGGCGAGCGCTTCGGGCTGGCGACGGTGGTCGGGGTCAGCCGCAGCGCTCCGCGCCAGCCGGGGGCGGCGCTGGCGGTGACCGCGGGCGGCGAGGCGGTCGGCAGCGTTTCGGGCGGCTGCGTCGAGGGGGCCGTGTACGAGCTGGCGACCCAGGTCATCGCTACCGGCGAGCCGGTGCTGCAGACGTTTGGCTACAGCGACGACGACGCCTTCGCGGTCGGCCTGACCTGCGGCGGGATCGTCACCCTGTTCGTGCAGCCGGTCGACGCGGCAAGCTCGCCGGAGCTGGCGCCGGTGTTCGCCTCGGTCGAGCTGGGCGAGCCGGTCGCCGTCGCCACCGTCGTCGCCGGGGGGCGCACCGGCGCGCGCCTGGCCGTCTGGGTGGACCGGGTGGCCGGCACGCTGGGCTCCTCGGGCCTGGACGCCGCGGCCGTCGACGACGCCCGCGGCATGCTCGAACAGGGGGCGACCGGCCAGCGCCACTACGGCCCGAACGGCGAGCGACGGCGCGACGAGGTCGCCCTCTTCGTCGACTCCTACGCCCCGCCGCCGCACCTGCTTGTCTTCGGCGCCATCGACTTCGCGGCCGCGGTGTGCCGGGTCGGCGTGCTGCTGGGCTACCGGGTCACCGTCTGCGACGCCCGGGCCGTCTTCGCCACCGCCAAGCGCTTTCCCGACGCCCACGAGGTGGTGGTCGAGTGGCCGCACCGCTACCTCGCCCGGACCCCGGTCGATGCGCGCACCGTGATCTGCGTGCTGACCCACGACCCGAAGTTCGACGTACCGCTGCTGGAGGTCGCTCTGCGTACGCCGGCGGCATATATCGGGGCGATGGGTAGCCGGCGTACGCACGACCAGCGGCTGGCCGGGCTGCGCTCGGTCGGCGTGGGCGAGGCCGAGCTGGCCCGGCTGCGGTCGCCGGTGGGACTCGATATCGGCGCGCGTACGCCGGAGGAAACCGCCGTGTCGATCGCCGCGGAGATCATCGCGCTGCGGTGGGGCGGGTCGGGCCAGCCGCTGACGCTGACCACCGGCGAGATCCACCGCAGGGGCACTCCGTGACCCCGCCCGTGGCGGGGCTGGTGCTGGCCGCCGGCAGCGGATCGCGCTTCGGCCGGCCCAAGGCGCTGGTCTGCTACGACGGGCAGCCGCTGGTGACCCGCGCCGTCTCGCTCCTGCGCGGCGCCGGCTGCGCCCCGGTTATCGCGGTGCTCGGGGCCGGCGCCGATGAGGTGCTGGCGGCGGTCGACCTGCCGGACGCGGTGGTCAACGCCGACTGGGCGGCCGGGATGGGCTCATCCCTGCGCTCCGGATTGGCCGCCCTCCCGTCGACCGCCCCGGCCGTGGTGGTGACGCTGGCCGACCAGCCGCTGGTCGGCGCGGCGGCGGTGACGCGGCTGCTCGCGGCCTGGGCGGCCGGTGCGGTGGCCGCTGTCGCAACCTACGACGGCCGGCCGCGCAACCCGGTGCTGCTCGACCGCGCTGTCTGGCCGGCCGTCGCTGCCGCCGCTACCGGTGACACCGGCGCCCGGCCGTGGCTGCGCGCTCATGCCGGTCTGGCGACCGAAGTGCCGTGCGACGGCACCGGCTCTGCGTACGACATCGACACGCCCGACGACCTGCTGGCCCTGGAGGCTGAACATGCAACTCGACCATGAATTCACCGTGCCGGTGCCGGCCGACCAGGCGTGGCACGTCTTGCTGGACATCGCCCGGATCGCCCCCTGCCTGCCCGGCGCGGTGATCGACTCGGTCACCGACGAGGGATTCGCCGGGCGGGTCAAGGTCAAGGTGGGGCCGATCAACATCTCCTACGCCGGCCATGGCACCTTCGTCGAGAAGGACCAGGCGGCGGGCCGGGTGCTGATCGACGCGGCCGGCAAGGAGACGCGGGGCAGCGGTACGGCCAAGGCGTCCATCGCCGCGCAGCTGCACGACGAAGGAGCCTCGACCCGGGTCACCGTGCAGACCGACCTCGCGATCACCGGCAAGCCGGCGCAGTTCGGCCGCGGCGTCATGGTCGACGTCGGGAACAAGCTGTTGGGGCAGTTCGCCGATTGCCTGGCTCAGCGGCTCTCCGAGGCGCCTGAGCACCCGTCGGCAGCGGGTGCGGTCGTCGGCCCCGCGACGGAAGAGGCCGAGAGCGGCCCGCCAGCGACGGCCGCATCCCCGGCCGACGTCCCCGCGGCCGAGTCACCGGCCGCGCCGCCGGCACCGGCAGCGCTGGCCGAGCCATCGGCGGCCCCGACGGCGACACCCGAAGACCTGGCCGAGTCCTCGGCTGCCCCGCCGGCCGGCGCGCCTACCGATGCGCCTTCGTCGGCGGCCGCCACTTTCGAGCCGGAGGCGATCAACCTGCTCGGCGTGGCCGGCGGCCCCGTACTCAAGCGCATGGCACCCGTGGTGGTGGCCGTCCTGCTTGCAGTCCTGGCGTGGATCCGAGCATCCCGCCGGCGCCGGACGCGCCTCATCGTGCGGTAGATCCGCCACGTTCGGCAGGCTTGCGGCCGCCAGTCGCAGGAGCGCGCAGGGCTCCGGTATCAGTCACCATCCCGTCCCGACCGGGACCGGGACCGGGACGACCTTATCGAAGCCATCACCCAGGTGCACGACGTTCCTCCACCCCAGATCCAAGTAATGATCACCGAGCTGGCGCGCAGGCTCCCGGTCACCGTGCTCACCAACGCGATGACCTTTCAACGCGGCTCAAGCCGGACGGCGCTGCAGGCCATGCCGCGCGACCGGGTCACCCTCCAGGTAAGCCTCGATTCGGCCGGACCCAACTTGCACGACCAACACGGCGGCCCACGAAGCCACGCCAAGACCTCGCCGGCAGCGCGCACGCGCGCGACGTCGGCTTCACCATGCGAATAGCCGCCACCTGCACGATCACGAAGCCGACACCGCCGCCAACTCAACGCCTTGCTCGACACATTGGACATCGAGCCCGCCAACCGGCTAATCCGACCGGTGGCCAAACAGGGATTCGCCCAGCACGGTCAACCGGTGAGCATCGACACCCTCGAACCCGAACCTACGATCACCGCCGACGGAATCTGGTGGCACCCAGTCGCTGTCACCGACCCCGCCATGCGTGTCGCGGACCAACCACTCCCGCTGGCTCCCGCCCTCGCCACCATCCGCGACACCCTCGCCGTCCAGGACGCCGCACACCGTTAAGGCCGCCGACACGTCTTCCGCTGCGCGTGACGCACGTGTCGCTTGGCGAGGATCAGCGGCAGTGTGATCCTCAACGCTGGTAGGGACGTTGACCTGCCGGAGGTCCCGCGTGGGCGTGCCGCAAGCGGTCAGGTTCGCGGCAGCAATCAGCCATACGCTACCGCCCGTGCGCTATCGTGGGCTATCACGCTGGAGGTGTGCCGAGATGACAGACGTCCTCGTCCGTGACGTGCCCGACGAAGTGATCACCGCGCTGGACGCCCGCGCCTCGCGCCTGGGCTTGTCACGTAGCGAATACCTGCGCCGGCGCCTGGCCCAGGAGGCGATGACCGGGCCGCAGCCGGTGACCGCAGAAGACCTCGCCGCCTTTGCGGCGACCTTTTCCGACCTCACCGACGCAGGGGTGATGAAGGGCGCATGGGAGTGACGTCATGGCTCATGGACACCTCGGCTCTCGGCCGCCTGGCGCGTAGCCCCGACGCTGCCGAGTGGGCGGAGCGGATCGAGCGGGGACTGGTACGCATAAGCACTGTGACCCGGCTGGAGATCGGCTACTCGGCACGATCAGGCGCAGACCTGCACACAGCCACACGCAGACCTCCACTGGCGTCGATGCCGGTGGAGGATCAGACACCGGCCACCGAAAACCGCGCCGTCGAGGTGCAGATGCGCCTGGCCGACCTCGGGCAGCACCGCGCGCCCTCGGTCGCCGACCTGATCGTCGCTGCCACCGCTGAGCTAGCCGGGCTGACCGTCCTCCACCTCGACAAGGACTTCGAGGTCATCGCCGAGGTCACCGGACAGCCGGTCGAGCGCCTCGTCGTGGCCTGACCCGTTCCGGTGATCGAAGGAGCCACGGCATGACGGTCGTCCGCGTCGGACGGCCCGTTGACATGCTGAGACGTCCCGCCGTAGTACTTCACTAGGACGGCGACGGGTTCATGACAAATTCCGCACGGTCTTTTCTGGCTTGCGGGTCGGCGTCCAGCCCGTGGTCGCAGTCGTACTCGGCCCAGCGCCTCGGCTGTGCGGCCGCTTCGAGCAACGCCCTACCTGCCTCTATCGGCACGGTTTGATCGGCGCGACCATGTTGGACAAGTAGCTGTGCGCGCCGGTCGACACCGACGAAGTGGGCTAGATCGAACCAATCGGTGACGGCGGCCAGATCCTCTGTGAAGACGCGGCCGCGCGAGAGTCCAAGAGCCAGAGCTGACCTAGCCAATGAGCCGGCGCCGTTACCGATGATCGCGATACGGGCCAGTCGAGGTTCCACTGCGCTCAGGATCGCCCCTACGGCGCCTCCGGCGCTGTGGCCGAGGAACGACAGCGCACCCGGTGGTGCCCCTGCCTCGACCAGTACGTCCAGCGCCGCGCGTTCAGTCAGCACCGCGTTCCTGACATCGGTGGCGAACGCGTCGACACCGTCGTCCGGCCGGATCCGCGTGACCGGCAAGATGACCGCCGCACCCTGCGCGGCCAATGCGGCCGCTTCGGACACGAAGAACCGCCGTCGGTCATCGCTGCCACCATGAGCCAGCACCACCCCCCGGGTGACCGTCTTCGACATCGGTAACACCACAGTGGCGACTGCCTCGACCCCAGAATCCGCCGCGAAGTTCACCTCGCGCCACTGCAGAATCCCGTCCCCACGCTCCGCCAGCAGCGACACCGAAAGCGGCACCGGCGGGCGGGCGAAGTATCGGCGCACGTCGGTCAGCTCCCAACGATCCCGGTACGGCAGGAAGTCCGCAACCGCCGACATGTCATCCACGCTGCCCAGCATTCACCTCGCCAGCGCACATGTGAGACGTACCGCAAGCCGAACGTCGTCTATCGGTGACGTGGGCCCCATCCGGGCTGAAGGGCCGGTAGGTCGGTCAGCTCGGGGTCTGCTGGTGGCGGGATCTCGCCGTCGTCGACCGCCCCTTCGACGAGGACCGGCCGTGCGCGGCGGCGAGTGCTTGGCGGGTGGGGTTGGGCGCCGAGCCCGTACAGCACCTCCCTTTTGGAGTACAGGGCGGTCTGGGGGCTGTTGAGGTACTTGGGGGTGTCCTCGGTCGGGTCCAGACAGGGTCTAGATGGCTGGTGCCGAACGGCCCGCTTGTAGCGACTGGGTTGTTGGGCTGGGCTCGTGTCTGGAGTTGATGGGCGGCGAGAGCGCTCGGCCTTTGGCGATGTCGGGACGTCTTCTCGCGCGAA
>JAABUK010004440.1_pt1 | contig 22800 bp, 20 predicted proteins | sample 5559141 | NCBI WGS metagenome assembly JAABUK01 (sample SAMN10711869, study PRJNA513367) | rock metagenome | isolation source: Antarctica rocks | place: Antarctica: Victoria Land, Pudding Butte nord | collected 2016-01-03
TTGAGGTGTGCGTCGTGGTGGAGGGGGGAAGGGGGGGGGGAGGGAGGGGGGGAGCTGGACGGCGGAATGGTCTGTTTGGGCGTTGAGGAGTCTATTGGCCGGGGTCAGTAGGGCATGTATGGATATGAAGGGAATGCGAGGGCAAGCGCACTGAGATGCCGGTTGATGGCTTGGATGCTCATTTTTGAGTTGGTGGGCCGTAGCGTGGATTTGGAGCGGAGTATACTATCTCAGAGGCTAACCGCAACCGGTGGAGTATATACGGGATGCTGGCACGTATTGGTGATGATTTAGATCGGAGACTGTTGGTGATGAGCGGTGATGCTCTCGAATCCCTCCAATAATTCGTGGCCAAAAGAAAACCTCCTTTTCCGCTCGTGCGATCAGATTTGACATATGCCGGCAGATATCCAGAAGAGGGGCGAAATGATGGTCAATGGGATGGTTCCGTTGGATCCGAGAAGACTCGGCGATGCCATCCCGTTCAAACGCTTCTTTGCCAAAGTCCATGACGAGTCGTGGTATATGTTTTGTTCACATTGGAAAATGTCTGGCCATGGAGGGTGGAACACGTACCTGGAGGAACAGGTCGTGCCACACTCGTATGCCTCCGAACAGCTCATGGGCAACTTTGTCAGGCGTCTTGTTGCCATTGCGACGGAGCTCGCACACGTTCTTGGGAACCATCATGCCAGATGAGATTGAGGGAGAACCAGCCAAAAGATCTCCGATGGGATTCTTGTAGGCCCTGGAGAAAAGGGAATACGATGGAATAGGGCGTGGAGAATACATAAGGGATGCGAACTTGGCAAAAACATGATCGAGCGCCGCGCGTACGTGATCGAGGTTTGGGAGGTATTTTCAATGTTCAATGACCAAAAACGTTGAGCGGCCTGAAGTAGAAATTGGGAACTTGTCACAGCGTAGTAGTGAGATCGCAGATATATTGGACACCACTATTGCAATTTTCTTCAATGGCCTTGTTGAAAACGGTGTGCAAGTCCGGAGCCCTGTCCTTTTCCTTTTCGAACAGTGTGGAGGCGGAACTCCACCGGTTGCTGGCTGTCTTACGGCCGCTCGCCGTAGATGGGACTGTTTGGAAGAGTACGAGGATTTCATGCATGATTGTGAATTCACAGGTTGCCTCGTAACACCGGGTTTTGGGTCGGCTGCTTACTGCGGAGCGGATCTGACCGGAGATGGCATGTGTACTCTTCCTACCACGATGGATATGATCTCGACCTGGAGACCTAACAGACCACAGCACAAGGATCACGCTTCTTGTCCCAGACCCACGTCTCAAAGCTCTGCTTTACAGCTTCCAGGCAAGCGGGGAGCCCTCCGGCTTGTCGATCATCAATCATGCGAGGGATCAAAACGTTTGACTTGTTGCTGTATGTGGGCCGAACCTTTTCACAGCGAGACCAAGATCACGATGGTGACGAAGACTCAATCGTCAGAGGTATTTCTCCAACACCTCCCACCTTGTTCTCGCTACCTCATCATGTGCAGCGGAAGCCTGTAATATCTCTGCCATCCTTATCACGTCGAAGCGCGCTTTGACGAAGGCAGGATCTCCTCCAGCTTCTGAGCTGCGTCGAAGCTGTTCATGATTTGATCGGCTATTGGTTGGGTTGACCTGGATGGTAGCCGACATATTAACACCATTTGCTGATTTGGGTAAGGAGTACTTCCTCAGCAAGTCCGCAATGGTAAGCTGAGGATCTGTCAGTGCTGAAACGTAGAGTTACCGAAGCATTGGATCAAGGGAAGTTGACATACCGCTTCGGTGAATGCTCGGTGACACAGCATCCACCAGGTCGCAGCCTCGTTGTCGACCATAGTGTCTATCACGAAAAACCCCCGGAGAGCTTCGTGCGCTGCCTCTAAAGTGCCCTTTAAGCATCCAATCGGCCCACCTTGCTCTTTTTTGTTTGCCATCGGATCGCTTCCAAGTGACAGCGATTCTTGGAGGCCTTCAGTGCCTTCTTGCTGAATAAGCATAATGCAATGCCAATAGTTTGTGGTGGTAAACATGATCTGCCGCACCAGCCGCTGTCCTGCAATGTCTCGATGGTAGAGTTTTCTGATGCTTTGTTCGTCCCAGGCGCGAAAGGCTTCAGGGAAGGATCGATAGCATGTTCGAAACCGAGAAAGAAGTTGAGAACGCAGCTGAGGAGTTCGAGCCAGAGGTAGAGAGAGAGATCGAGGAGAAGCGATCGATTCTTGGACAAGTAATGCGAGTGGGTACATCGAATTAACATATCCTATGTCATTGTCGGGGTCAAAACTGCTTTCATAGTCACCAGAAGATCTGTCTATCTGTTCCTGATGACGCGAGTCACTTCGAGGCCGAGCATCTATGTTGAGACCCTCAAATGTCAGTGGCGTGGCGCTGTCGATGTCGGCATGAGTGGCGGCTGGTGGTAGTCCCAAGAAGATCGAGAGGAAGGTCTCCTGAGTGACAATTGATTGCCACAATCTTCGCCTTTCGGCCCTTTGAAATCGTGTTGCTGGTGGATGCATGAGAAGACTCGGGTCACGGTTGAGTCCCAGAGCGTATGCTTGCCGGATCATGATGCCGGAAAAAGCCCACGCGGCGGTAGCCTGATTTACATTCATCAAGAAGTAAGTCATGAAGATCATCGCTTGCAGAGTTTGCACAGAAGTTCGATTGAGGTAGGCTCCAAGATGGAGGGCTTGATGGCAAGCAGATGCAAAGAGCTCGGCGCTGGAACTCCGCTCCTGCTGAGCTGCAACATCACCAGATGGTAGATACATGAATTGAGTACCCACGGCAAGTATGATCATGATAAGAGCGAGCAGGGAAGGTTCCATCTCCGATTTTTTCTCAGGCGACAGTCGCCAAAAGGCATCGTAGTCCGCATCGAACGCGACTCGATGTAGAAGTGGATAGACAGGGTCGACGCAGGCAAAGAAGTTGGCAACGAGTCTGTCTTTTGCGTCAGCGAGACAGGCAAGAACCGTGAATTCAAAAACGAACATATCTGCCTGCTCTTTGCTTGGAAGCACGCTCACAACTTCACCCAAGCCTCCCGTTAGCGTCCAATAATTCATAAATGGATGTCTAGGGCAGGTGGGTCAGAAACAGTGATTGACCAACGGCATGGGGTCCTGACTCTGAACCAACGCCGTAGATCCGATTCCCCGTTGGTATCGAGTAAGGTAAGCTGTTTAGCAAAGGCTCTGTCGAGATCGAGCTCTGACTGGCGCGAGAAGGGTTGGGAGCTGTAGATTTCAACCCAGCAGCATCGGGCTATGAAACATCAGTCTGAGAAATGACAACGCGAAGTGACAAAGGCAGAAGGCCACGTATGCGCACCCATGGGGCGAACGGACCTTGTCGGTTTTGTCAGACTGCGGCGACGGATACCTGGGTACGTCATGGGACTCTTTGGTTTGATGTGGTCTCTCGTTGCGCCATACTCGGCGCGGCGAATTGGCATCTCTGAAAAGATGAAGCTGTCAGAGAGGTAAAAGCCATAACAGGGCCATGGGGAAGCAGGAGACAAAATCAGCTTTCAATAGGAGGAAATCGTTCTATCACCCATAGTAGAAGACAGACAAAAGCCGTGATCGAGGAGAGCACAGTATAGCATACCCAATTGCCTCGGCCTTGCTTCCGTAACGACAGTCACCTCCACGTCTGTTACATGCCGAACAGCTGATAAAGTCAGCGGAAGGGACGAACAAGCCGGGACAGCTCCATCGTGAGTCGAGATCCAGGTGGACTCGGCAACTGGATGCGAGTGTCTTTCATGACGTACCGAGGTCTTCCACGATCACACTAACACAAGGCAGAGTCAGTCGTCACATAAGAAGTAGTCAAGGTGTGAGAAGATCTTGCAGCGTTATGCATGCATAGGCTGGATGAACACACCTTGGCCTTCCTCTCCACGCATTCCCGGCAGCCCAACGTGGGCCTGTTGCGCTTGCGCCTTCTACTCTCCCCCACATCATCTACTCGAGAAGATTCCCGCCTTTTGTTGTCAGGTAGTGACGTTGGCTCTAGTGTATTGTAGGAGATTCCAGGGTTGTCCTGATCAAGGGGAGCTGGGATAAGCATGGGGATTGACATGCGGTCGGAGAAGCCTCACTGTTCAGCATACCGGATTGCTCATGCACGCTGCGGAGGCAAAAGGTATTAGGACAGCTGTAGCATGTTAGAAGCAAGGCGGAAACACAGAGAAGACGTTGTTCTATACAGATTGAGGGAACCAGCACACCGCTCTTCAGGCGACTGCTTTAACACTGCATTGCAAAAATATGCTGACAAATCCAGAGCAGCTGCGAACAGCGTCGGACGTGACTTTTGAAAGGGGCCGAAGATCTGGCGGCGGAGCACGTGAGTGCCAAGCGGGGCGGAACTTCGATTTCTTGGCAAGAAATTCCCTCTCACGACGTTGGAACAGCGAATATCCATATTCGAGTCTGGCCTCAGAGGCTGGATATAGCCATGTTTGCATTGATTCCCCGTCAAAGGTAGGACTTAAGTCACTGTCAAGCCTTTCAACGAGCATGGAGGCACAAACCAGTCGAGGGCGCCAGACCCTCACAACACGCCGTCAACGTGCGCCCTTCCATCAGGCCCCAATAGATGACTCCAACCGCCAGCACGCTGGAATTCCTGCAACGCATCATCGAACAATGGAAATCCAAACCGAAGGCTCAGAAACATGCCGTTGAACATCCGGCTCCAAGTCTTCATCAACCTCACCTGCTCTTTGTATGCGGCAATGTTGATGTCGTCCTGCCATTCCCGTGAAGATTGCCATCTCATTCCAAGACTCTCGCGACGCTCTGACTCAAGCATGACCTGGATCCTCATGTGCCGGAACAACATTCCCTGGACAGGATTTGCGTGAGTTGGTGCCATTGGAAGTCGGGCTTTAAGAGTCTCGGGAACGCCACTTTCCCAATGCTTCGCTGACTCGAGCCAATGCTGGACTGCCTGAGCTTTGGCAGGTGAAACATCCTTGAACTGATGCCTGCGAACGTGTGAGAAATATCTGGTGAGGGTGTCAAGATGTTGCTGAATCTCGTTCATGATATCAGCTTGTAGGGTTAAAGGTTGCTCATTACAAGTGAAGGATGATTGAATTTTCGCCGGCATGCCGCCCGCCAGATTGCGCTGCTGAGTGAAATTTGGCTGTCCAGGAATCGCGAAGCTGCGATTGGCCATGGTTACTGGGCCAGGGTAGGGTTCTAAGTGTTGTGGGTATTTTTGTTGCTGGCCAGCTTCCCACTCATTCATCATATTTGATTGAGACGGCATGATCGAGGTAAGCGGGTGACAGTGGTATGTCTGCGTTTGTGGAGACAAATCGAAAGGAGAGGCAAAATTGAGAGCTGGAACCCGGAAGTCTTCCCTTTCCTCTGCTTGCTCGATCACTGGGTGCCAGATTTGCGGTTGACTTGTCGGTGTTCTTTCGGTTAGCATCGCTGGTTGCTGAGCAAGATCCAACGCCGAGTTTGGCATCTGAAATGGAGATTGAAGGTTCGTGCTTGCTGGAGAGCGCTCATTTCCATAGTCATTGATCAATGGTGGTGTGCTGAGCAGGCTGCTGGCCATAGACGGGTCCGTGTCGACCTTACTCTCATTGACCTGTTGCATTTCCACCCCAGGATACCGTCCGCTCATCGAGCGTAGGACATTTTCCTCAGCTCTAGACACCCGCTGTATTTCCGTGTGCAATTTTTTAGTCGGATGAATATCTGGTATGGTTTCGTCGCTATCGTGGCGGCGTTTACCGGCGTTGACTGCCATGATCGCAGAAGCACCTCCAGTACCGCCAGAAGCAGGAGGTGAAGCCATCTGCATAAAATTCTGAAGAGAAATACTGCTTTCCATATCACCGAAGTCAGGAGACCAGGCTGCATCCATATTGCTCTGAGAGTCGGTGCTCTCTCCAATCCCGTCAGAAGCAGGAGATGACTCAACCTGAACACCGCGCCGAACCGCATTTCCATTCTCCCGACATTCTCGCTTCTCACCGGTATACCGCGCCTGGAATAACGACCCATCACCCCAGTCAATGAAATCATCGAAGCCACGTCTCGCCGGATCCGGACTCCCATCAATGTTGATGAACCGAAAACCATCACCACTTTCCCCGCCTCCCAGCTGCTCGACATCGGCCAGCCTCCTATCCTCCTGATCAAACACCTCGTCAAAGGCGTTTTTCAGGGGTTTCCCCCCTGGTGGCTGACCATCAATGCCGCCTGTTCCCTGACCACAGTTGTTGCCCCTTGCACTACCATTACCATCACACCTCTCGCAAGACTCCCCATCCCGCCGTTCATGGCTAACATTAGGCGGATCGACGTCCCAGGTGCAGATGGAACCGTTGGGAGTTGTATGTGGACAAGCCATGCCACAGGTCGTGTGACTCGTTCCTTCCCTAGACTCAGGGGTACCGTGATCGGTATTGGCTGTGAGGCAATAACGCCAAGTGGGAGTATGAAAGAATGGAATTGGATATATGATGGTGAAGGAAATATGCAATGCCTCAGACGCTTGGGCTGAATAAAGCCTTATGTTCGTTGCTGGTAGTTCACAGTGAATGCCTGCCTTGCTCATGTGAATGGCCCTGACCGATAGGCAGGGGGGCAGGCGCACATCTAACAGTCACACGTCAAACCAAGAGTTCCCTCCTTCCTTGCCTGACTCCCGTGCAGAACTCCCCTATTCCACTTGCCTGGCCCAGTGCCCACAGCAAGCACCCAACTCAATTATCAAACACCCCTTCGAAACTCCCCGGCCCACCCACCAAGCCCCTCCAAGTAGCCTTCCGCATCTCATCCTCCCCAATCTCATACAGCCTATCTCGGTTCCCCTCTAGCTTTGCGTCTGCGTCGGCGCCGAAGATGTGGCGGGTTAGGGATTGCCAGGTCTGGAGGAGGAATATGTCGTCTGGTATCGTTGGAGAAGAGGGGAAGGTGGAGGGTGCGTCTGGTTGAGGGGTTGGGTTGATGGTGGTGGTGGCTGTGGTGGTGGGCGGAGGGAGGTTGTGCTTAGGGGGTTCTGGGTGGAGAGGTAGATTAGCTGAGATTTCGATTAGATGTATCTGTTGGGGATCGGGGCGTGAGAGAAGTTAAGCTATGGCAAGGCCAGGCAAAGCTCACCTGCCTGACGTGGAATAGGGATATAATTTCGGGCTGAATGGGTGGGGTGGATGGTCGAGATCAAACCTTGATCCATCCGCGTCAAAGACCATTTCTATTGATGTGAGATGATGTATGAAGACCAAGTCTGGGGTCGTGCAAGCAAGCTCATAGGGAGGATATGGTTGGCAGCTTACCGGATACTGTAGGTAGATCTATTGCTCTTGACTGACGGTTGACAAATTGCTCAACTTGTTCCATGTACATCTCGAATCCGTGTTTCGGATTCTCTAAAGCTTGATTGATTGTATCCACCATTGCTTGGTCCTCGAGTCGAGACACTGGATCTGATCTACTAGGATCCACCCGTCCACTGACGTTGCTTGCCTGTTTCTCTGGCTGCTGTGAGAAACGTTGCTCTGGGGCACTATTTTGCGGAAGTTGAGTCGACATCTCTGGCTCGTTCTCTTGAGGGGGTTTGAAGCTGGCCAAGGTTTCGTAGGGTTGAACTGTCTTGGAGCCGTCTGACGCAGGCAACGATGTTTCCATCTGCATCCCCCAACTAGCAGTGGTTCTGACTCGTCCCACGGCGGAATGCCTCGCATGTAAGTTCTTATGGTTCCTTATCTGCTTTGCGATTTCCTGCTTCTCTTCCAATTGTCTCGTCCATTCATACAAGCAGTCTAACAGGTATCGGAGTATTGCTATTCCAAGGCGCTTGCCGATCTGGTCCGCAGGACAATCGAAGTCGACCCGGGCCCGAAATTCAGGAAGCGTCTCGAAACATTGCGTGATAGAGCGGCGTAGGTATGACAACGGATGTTCTGACTGGCCACTGGGCATAATTGCTTTCTTTAATGCTACACCCGATATCCCCTGCAATTCACGACTTAACGCGTCGTATCTGTCAGCACAGTGAGCCAGAATGGTCTGCCGCATTTCCGGTGGATACAGTGCTAGGCTGCCGTAGTATACACCAAAGACTAGCACCTGGTGTTTCTCGTGTTCGTCCCTAATCTGAATTTCAAGCTGCGGGGTCTGGCCGTCATGCGAACCAGCTTGAGGAAGCTGTGAAGTCCAAGAAGCAGCAGGGCCTTTCGCCACCAAGAGTAGCGGTGGATCTTGCCTTCGAGACGGGCTCCAGTGAGAAGAGGCGAGCACTGCTTGATCGGAGGATGTCTCGTGGCCGCTCAACGTAAGGGGGCTATTATGCTGACTGGCTTTAGGAATACCGGCGCTATGATGGTGCTTTTCCTCCTCCCTTTGGAGTCTTCTTGTGCTTAAATCTCCTACTGTCTCATATGACAAGCTCGAGACATCGTTAGCTGTCATCACAACTGTACTGTCATCTTCGAAGCTCATCTCTTCATCTTTCAGACCTTCACTTCGTGCTCTATTTCGTTTCGTCGATGTTATGGGGAAATTCTCATTTGGGAAGGCCTCCCTGACCGTACTGATTCTTAGCTGAATCTTGCTGTGAGACTGTCCTGCCTTCTGCTTGCCTGCTGGCGCAGGCATCAACGCATCTATTGCCTTCGCTCCTTTCCCCTCACGCATCAATGCCAGGATAACATGGTCGTTCACATGATTTGGAAACGACTCGCAGATCTCTTGTGCTGTGAGTCCAGAGGGTAGAGGCACATCCATGGCTGGGAAACCAGAAATAGCCTTTGACTTCCACTTCCCAAATGCAGCCCTGTTTTGCGATGGTCGTGGGGCAGGGGGAGAAGCTTGTCTAGCAGCAGCACCCGGAGTAGCGATTCCTGCTCCATGATGTGAAACAGGGAGGTTGAGAATCGCATCGGGGTGTGACGGGCTTGTAATGGAGGGTAGGGAAAGGGTCGAGGAATGCTGTGGAGCTTGCTGATACTGCGGTTGAACTGGCAGAGAATGATCTTCGCGTTTGCGATGCAACGTACTCTGGCTGTCGGCAAACATGGTTGAGTAATCAGGCCAGCTTCGATCTTCTTGGGCGTGACGGTACGTGGTAGACAGCAGTGTGATATGAATGAACACTCATGGCGCACTTGTGTGATGTACTCGAACCTGCAGAGGGTTTATATACGAGAAGCATTGTCACCTTCACAATAACTCGATGTGGCGGTTGCTGGCGGTTCATTGCCTGTAGTGACTTGAATTTAACATGACGAATATTCTCATTACGGATAAAGGACATTGCCGGCAGGCGTTTGTCTTTCAACCTGTCTGGCTTGAGTCGGTGTGGCGAGTCTTCGCAACTTGGCAATCGAGGAGAGCAATGTATGCGAAGGTCTTGCGCACTGCGTACCGCGTAGAAGAGACTTGCTTGAGGCGTGAGTCCGGCAGTGACTGCGAGTCATTACCAACAGATTAAGTTGGTGAATGACTAACCACAATACTGGATCAAGCTCCAAATACAAAGCAACGCCAGTTCTGACCCAGAATCTGGACGCCTTTTCCAGGAGACCACTCCTTGATTTCGCAGATCCTTTGAAATATCGAGCCAAGGCGATTGTCCATCTCAACGCCAGCGCGATGTAGATCACTTTCAATGAGGAGCTTGGAGTCAGGTACAGCTTTGATGACTTCAGTAACGTTCTCGGACGAACGTTGAGAAAAGTTGATGACATCTGAAAAGGAAAAATAAACATCGACCGGTACCTTTTTATGAAGGTATTCTCGGAGTAATTCCGCTGGACCGGAGTAGGAGTGCATGCAAACTCGTGGTGGAAATGGTAGAGCGCTTGATGACTCTCGAGGGAAGTTATCGTCACCTTCTGCGGCATGGGCACCTGCTGCGCTTGATCTCCGTTTTCTCTGGCGGCTCGATACCTTCTCATGGCCAGACCAAAGCCTTTTGAGAACATCGTGGACAGCACCATGAGCGTTGACGCTGTGTATGGACACTGGTCTCTTCAACTTGGCTGCGAGCCGTAACTGGGCCTCGAGGATAAGTTGCTGATGGGCTAGCTGGACCTTGTAAGGAGATAGTTGCCTTCCTTCTCTGGACCCTGGTGTAAGTGACGGATCACGAAACTCTACCTGGTGGGCCAACCACTCTTTTGGAAGCCTGAACGATCTGTCAAGACCAACCTCGCCTACCAATGCAAAAGGGTGTCTCTTCAATCTCTCTTCAGTCTCTGCTAGAAATTGGGTTAGGGATTTCGGTTCTGGTAACGCTTTAAGGAAGGCTTCGTTTTCAACCTCCGGAGTCAACACATTCAAGTAATGGACGAGGGCATCTGGCTTCTTCTTTGTGGACCGGTCATCAAAAATTTGGTAGGAGAACCAAGGGTGCCACCCGAACGCCGGGACAACAAATCTCGACGGGGACAGATCATATTCATCTTTGCCATTCAGCGGGAAGCGGTTTGCTACTTGGTCAACCAAGTCCTGATCCTCACGTCGTGTGGCCATGATGGTCAACACTTTGGCTTTCATATGGGGAATGTCGTCAACCAAACTCATGGTGTCTGTAGGGTGACAATGTGCGTCAAAAACGCCCTTTTGCCACGGTATGCCAACAAGATTCTCTCTAGAATCCTCATCAGCCATGGTTATTAGAGCCAGGGTTCCGTATGGTTATGGTCCTTGATGGGATGACTTGACGATGATCTTTCAGATGACGCCGCGGCACGCATCAAACTGTCATTTGAACTTTGCGCGTCACAAGGATGAGAGGACAACGTTTTCACTCTCTTAATTCTTCGTCAGCTTCCTGCGATCCGCCTCGACAACAGAAGACACATGCTCATTGTCCCATACTCTAGGCGGCCAGATTGGCTGGGTTCTTTTTCGTGTCGAGAAGGTGGACTTCGCCATGTCCTACCTACTGTTTGCTTCAACAAAAGAAGACAATTCTGGATCAATCACCGGTGGCTTTCTCGGTTCAGGCTCCTGCATTTACAACAAAGGCCATACGAGAGAATGGACTACCAGGAGCAATGGTCGAACCTTTCATGAACAGCTTGGGTCCCCTCTACGTCCCAGTCGAAGCCAGCCACAGTCAATACTGGCCCAAGGAGGCTGGTTCCGAACGTCTGCCTGAAGCAAGGGAGGGACTCATGTGTACGGATTGAACTTGCCCGAGCTCTGGTGACATGGTCTTGCTATGATACCTCTTTCTCCCAGAGACCCACACCCTGCATGTCGACTGGTTGAATACTGCTCGCATCAGCTCCATTTAATATTCCCTGCTTTTTCAATCATTGGTATCGCTGTTCTTGAAGCTTGGGTGACATTTCCAGCACGTCTCTCTACCCTACTGGCATACTATGGTGGTAAGACTGTTGCTCGGAGTACCAGCCTAAAGGAAACGGAAGCCTTCTCACCTCCACTGTTCTGATGCAAGGTTCACCGGAGCCGAGAGAAAAGCAAAAGGAGTGTGTGATAATCGCAGACTTCGACGAACAATACGGGCATGCTCCATATACGGAATCATTGTCCATCCTGATTCATCCCACCTGCTTCCATCTCTCTCGCAGTACCTACCTCTGCCATATGGCTGGTTCTCGGATCTACAAGCTGCATGCTCCATGCAAGACCAGGAGATGATCGTTTTGATCCAGGCTGAACCTAAAGTCAGCCACATCCAGGACCTGCATCGGAAGCGTGCATGATTCACCCATCCATCTTCATCAAAGATCTATCGCAAATTGCTTTACTATTCGCACCCTCTCTTCTCCAGACTCTCCACCAGTTGTCGAGCAGCACTAAGAGAGATTGCGGAACACTTGCGAGGAACGAGGAATTCCTCAACGAATGCCCTTCAATTCAGGGAAGCCTGCTCTGCCATAATGCTCAGTATCCCGTTATAAGGGGAAGATGATGATGAGGTTCGCTCAAGAAAGGAAGACTGTGGGGTAATTGCCGCGGCCTTTTACCCCACATTGTCTCCAATGCTTCTTTGTGCTATCCCCTTCAAATATTGATCATTGCATACATTGAGCAGTTATTCAATATTTCCTTCTTTGGACTGGTCTTATTTTGCTTGGATGCTATATCAGCTCCTCGAGTCGGGCTCAATTGGTGCAGCAAAGCGTTGTCAACATCAATTCCACTCTCCGATAACGGACGACAGCAATGTGAGCAAGTCGTCCGAGCAGCTTTTCTACTAGACCTAAGGGTGTGTTTCCAGGGTCTACACAGCTTCTTTTGCCTTCTTCGAGGCGATCTGGGAGGTGCCGCCGTCCTCCGCAAGCTCAGCCTTTCCTAGCTCACCAAGCACAGGCAGGCATCAGTCATGTCTTCGTCAACCTGGGGAGTGACCATCCGAGTATAATCGAAGCAATGGTGAAAGGGCAAAACGAGAAGAAGGGGGAATTCCCCACAATCATCACTTGTCCAAATGAAGTCAGCCAATCCTGTCCCAGAACGGAGGTGGTGTGGTTGACCTCGGTTCTCTGCGCAGATGGTGGCACTATCCATGGCAGATGGGTATGCTCGATTGACGAATCAACCTCAATGTGTCATTGTCCATGTCGATGTTGGAACGCAAGGGCTGGGTGCAGCAGTTCATAACGCTTCTTGTGGTCGAGCTCCAGTCCTGATATTTGCTGGTCTCTCCCCATACACTATTGAAGGAGAAATGCGGGGTTCAAGAACAGAGTACATTCACTGGTAGGACTACTATACAATTTCACTTGGTGCGTGTAGCTGAAACTGTGTGAAGGATCCAAGACGTGCCAGATCAAAAGCAGATTGTGTCTCAATACTGTCGATACACTGGAGAAATAAAGTCCGGCAAGAATGTCAAGCAGATGGTCAATAGAGCTTTGCAATTTGCTACCACTGCTCCCCAGGGACCTGTGTACTTGTATGGGGCTAGAGAACCAATGGAAGAAGATCTAGAGCCATACCACCTGGATCAGAACGTGTGGCAGAGAGTCGCGCCAGCAGCTCTCTCAGAAGACGCGGTCGAACAGATCTGCGAATGTCTGGTGAACGCCAGCGAGCCTCTACTTATCACGGGCTACAGTGGTCGCAATCCTGCTGCAGTGGCAGAGCTCGTCAAGCTTGCCGACACTGTAAAAGGCATGCGAGTGTTGGACACGGGAGGGAGCGACATGTGCTTTCCAGCAGATCACAGAGCTTCGCTGGGACTCCGATATGGTGTTGATGACGCTGTTAAATCTGCCGATTTCATCCTCGTAGTGGACTGCGACGTGCCTTGGATACCAACGCAATGCAAACCGAAAGGCGACGCAAAGATAATCCACGTTGACATCGATCCTCTGAAACAGCAAATGCCGGTCTTCTACATCCCAGCATTTGCTAGATATCGAGCGGATTCGAAGACTTCATTTCAGCAACTCAACAAGCAGCTGACATCAAACTCCAAATTCTTGGAAAGTCTATCAAGCACTGTTTTTGAAGAGCGATGGCACAAACTAGAAGCATCTCACACAGCCCGTCTTCAAACGATATCCGACCAGGGCAAACTACCCTCCAACCCAACGTCACCTCTCGACGCCTCAACCCTTACAGCGGAAGTCCGCAAGGCCTGCCCGCTCGACACAATCTGGTGCATCGAGGCCGTTACTTTGACGGGTTTCGTAGCCGACCAAATTCAGCCCACCCTGCCCAACTCCTGGATCAACTGCGGAGGTGGCGGTCTTGGCTGGTCAGGGGGTGCTGCCCTTGGCGTCAAGCTCGCTTCTGACAAACAACACGGTGGACCCGGAAAAGGCAAGTTCGTCTGTCAAATCGTCGGCGATGGCACATTCCTGTTCAGTGTCCCGGGATCGGTATATTGGATCAGCCAGAGGTATAAGATCCCAATCTTAACTATCGTACTCAACAACAAGGGTTGGAATGCGCCAAGACGATCGTTGCTGCTTGTTCATCCTGAGGGCGAAGGGTCGAAGGTCTCTAATGACGAACTCAACATCTCATTCACTCCCTCCCCTGATTATGCCGGTATTGCGAAGGCGTCGGCAGGTGGAAATCTGTGGGCAGGTAGGGCCAACAGTGTCGGCGAGCTTTTGGAGATGCTCCCGCAGGCTGTGGAAAGCGTGATGAATGGTGTCGGAGCTGTTCTCGAGGCACATCTGGAGGGTTAAGAGGGGAAGGCTGGTGGTTGGAAGAGTGTCCTCGTTGGATAGGAGGGTTTTGTGTTTTGATCAAGAAGGATAGACGGTGCCACCATTGGCATACGCCACCAACACGGCTGATCGGCTAGAATGGTTCGGTATGTTATGGACTGCTCTCTGCCATTCCTTTCACATCTTTGCACTGCTGTCCAACAAAGGCCGTCGGCTAACCATTCCGTGCTCACCACACACGATCGATCAAACACTTGTGAAATTTCTAACATCCACAAACCGTGCCAAGCTATACCCCTTTCCGTAATTGTCCTTTCTCCCTTGCCCATTTCCGTAATTGTCTATTGCTTCACCAGCAAGCTAAAAACCGCACAATCAAATCCACCTATTCTTTTTCCAAAATGCGGTCAATCAGTGCGGCACAGAACTTACCCTTTCACCTTCACCCTCACGGACAACTTGCTGCCTGCATCATCTTCTTCATCATTATACCACTCTAGCACACAAGATCACCCACGAGATTGTCCAGCTCTTTACCAAGCAAAAGAGACAAGCAAGCAAGCAAGCAAGCAGTTCATCTTCTCCAGAAGAAAGGCCCAGCTGCGACCAGCTCTTCATTTCCCTTCTCTTCTTTTGTTCCGGCCTTCCTCCAGCGGAAGCTTCTACCTGTTCTGCAGAGTAGTATATCCTCTTCTCTTGCCTATCTCCAGCTGATAGACCAAATTCGCCGACCTGGGAGCTCTCTTTTCACCTAAGTGAACGAGAAGATCGGTAGGTATATTTACTCACTTATTTAACATCGACGATAAGATATTATCAGCAGTTCCAGAATGTCAGACCAGACCAATGGCCAGACCGGAAACGGAAGATCGGAGGCAACACCGCAGATCGACGAGAATGGACGTGCCAATGTTCATTCTTCACCTGAAGCTGGAGCTGCAGCTGGAGTTCCGGTCGGTGGTGAAGCTGTCGATCTTACCCGATCTCATCCACTCCCTCCCGCAGAAGCGTCTTTCGTTGATCCTACCATTGCCGCTCTTCCTACCACCAGCAACATACCAATATCGGCCAGCGCAGTCACAACTTTGCAACCTCCACTGTTGGCAACCATTCCGCAACCGCAACATTGCCCCCCCTCACAGCTGTTAACACATAATGACATCGACGTCAACGAATTCGGTCATATCCGGAGACGGGCGCCCCATTCCGAGCCAACAATGGGGCTGCTTCCCGCTTGGGCCCAACCCCCACAGCAAGACTTCGCAGCCGCCGAAGCTGAGATAGCCCGTGGGGACGCTGAGATACCTTTCGACTTCACCAACATCTACCGAATGCCAAATACTGGCTTCATGGCAGATGCTCGAGAACATGATCCGGCGCCTTTCGCGACAGTGATTCCGACGTGGTTGCTTGAGCCTTGGGAGGTGGTGGATCCGGCACTACACGACGGGCCCCGGGCGCTGCATGGCGCTGCTGCCGGTGTCGGAGGTCAGGAAGGAGGAGGTCAGATGGGGCCTCCTCCAGACGAGGTCCCTCTTTTTGACTTTGAGGCTGATGGTCTTGCTGGTTTCGTTCAGGATTGGGCTGGAGATCTGGCTGGGTTTACGAGAGACCTTGGTGGATACGACTTCCTGCACGAGGGCCAGCAGCAGCATGGTGCAGCTCTACAGGAGCACGGGTCCCGAGCGCTGCAGGGTCCTGCCTGTCTTCTTGGCCGAGGGGGAGGTCAGCAAGGGCCTCCACTCAGCCCGATCCCAGAGCTTGGTCGTGCTGCTGGTGGTCTCCAAGGTCACTGGACTGCAGGTGAAGGCGGTTCTCGGCAGCAAGTCCAACAGCTTGCTGCTCCAGAGCAGCACGGGTCCCGGGAGCTGCAGGGTCCTGCTGCCGGGGAGGGAGGAGGTCGCACAGGGCCCCCCCTTAACCCGATCCCAGAGCTGGGTGCTGGTGGTGTGGCAGGGGGTATTGAAGCCGACTTGACTGGACATCGTCCTCAGGGAGGCTTTGTTGGAGATCCTTCTGAGCAGGAAGACACGCAAGAGGGTGTATCAGTACCACCTACAGTGCCAGATGCGCCGCGAGTTCCTCCTCGTGGTCCTCATTATCTTCGTGGCGTTCAACGACGGGCTCGCCATCACGCATTCCCAGAGCTTTTCGAAGGCGATGACGCTCTACCGACATCACCACAGATGCCACGCCTTTTCCCACCTGTCCAGGAAGTGAGACCACGTCAGCCAGCTTCACCGCCGCAGCGAGGCGTCTATTCACCGGGAGAATTCCTACCAACAACAACAACAACAACAACTCCCCAACCTCCTATCCCGCCTCCCCAGCGATCTTACCCCGAACTCTGGGGTAATGAGGCTCTATCGACGCCACGACAACTGCCAGGTCCCCTCACAGCCACCCAGGAAGAGAGACCACATCAGCCAGCTCCACCACCGCAGCCAAACGTCTATGCACCAGGAGAAGCCCTCCCACCAGCAACAACTCTCGAACCTGCCCCCACCCCTCCCCACGTCATCAGCACGCAAAGCACCGATGACCAACTCCGCACCCGCCTCCTCAACCTCCAAACCCTAATCAACGCCGAAGTCCACACGCACGTCCTCCTCCTCCACGCCATCCTCGCCGCCCACCCCGCCTGGCACGACCAACCCTACGCCGCCCGCTCCCGCGAACAAGAGACCCTCTGGCTACGCCAAGTCGCCACTTTCGAGCGGGAATTCATGCAGCGTCAGAATGTTGACGCTAGCGTCGTAGCCACTAGGCCAGATGGGAGTGAGAACCATCCCATGGCGAGGCAGAGGCGCTTGCTCGAGGTGCAGATGAGGAGGGTGAATGGGTTGGCGGAGGGGCAGTTGAGTGAGGGGCAGGAGTTAAGGCTTAGGAGGGCGGTGCTGGAGGCGCAGTTGTTGACGCTGAGGGCTTGGAGCCGCGCCTGGAGGGGGAGGGCGGCGGTGGAGTGGCGGGCGGAAACGGAGCAGTGAGCAGGTGGTGGAGTGGAGATGGATCACGAAAGGAAGATCGGGGCTGGTCTCGGTGATGGAGACCTGCCTGACGGGAAGATGGATGGAGGCCTGCCTGACGGGAAGATGGATGGAGGCCTGCCTGACGGGAAGATGGATGGAGACCTGCCTGATGGGAAGATGGATGGAGGCCTGCCTGATGGGAGGGAAGATGGATGATGGGGGTCCGTCTCATGATCATTTCCGTATAGCGACAATTGGAGCGGACCTGAGATGTCTTCTGAATATTCATCCGCCAAATCAACTGTCCAAGCCGACGAAGTCGGTAGATGATTCACTCAGTGGGGTGGGTGTCCGCCGGCAGTTCCACCGAGGCCTGGTGGACTGACTACACCACCACCACCACCCACGGACCTGCAAGGAATCGCATCGAGATCGGCCCGGGAAGTGGAATCGACCAATATCGTCGTCCGGCAACTCCACCTAAAGAAATCCAGATGGGAGAGTTGTTTCTGGCTGGAATGAGATGGTCGACATGGCTTCAAGCTTGGGAAGATATGATGAAAGATGAAAGTGGCCCCCGGAGGACCGCCGGAGGTTTCGAAAGGTCCTGACAAGAAAGATCAGCTGCGTAGCTGTTCGGATGCGGATCTGATGGCCTGGGTACAGATCTTCTGCTCCAACCATTCCTTCCACTTTGACTTTCATCATCATCATCATCCTCATCGTCAGATCTGAAAGCACTACGCACTTCTGCGTCTCACACTCCCGGAAAGGCATAACCTGCCCCTGGCCTTGTCCGCCGGCACCAGAGCGAAGACTTCCGATGGCTTCCGCACCCAATACCTGGATATCGGGATTTGATACGACGGGCTCTACACTGACTCTGCTGTCAAGCAGGAGGGCTGGACCAATGAGAAGGGTGGGCTGGTGGCCTCAATCTATGCTGTCACCTGTCAGCTGTCGCTTGTCTTCGTGTGTTGGAGCGGGTGGAGGATCAGGGCCAAAGGGCCGGTTGGTCTGAGCCGTCTATACGCAGTAGATTTCCGAGCGGGTGGTTCTGGAGTCAGTTGTTGAAGTAGATGTTCGACTCTTCAGGAAGATGGAAGATGGAGGACCAGATGGCGGAGATTCTAGAGGTAGAAAAGGGGAAGGTTTTGGTGGAGAGAGGGGGGAAGGGGGTGGAAGTGTCTTTTGGTGAGTGGGGTTGACAGCAAGCCGAGGGAAAGGCATTGCCCTCCTTTCGATGTTGTTTGACGGTATATTGCCGCCTGCTGGATCGTCCGAGCAAGCATCACCTCGTTCTTATTGGAGAGAGAAGAAAATTGAGTTCAACATCTTGGAGGACAGAAAGGGGAGGGTGTTGGTGGAGGGGAGAGGGGAAGGGAAAAGTCTGTAAGTGAGAGAGAGGAGAGGTGATGTCTCTCAGCGATAGGAGCGATGCTCAGCCAAATGATAGAAACGAATTTGGTCGTTGTATAAGCGCTTACCTTTTCAGCGGCCCTGCTTGTGAATGGGGATCGTCCTAGGATCTGTCTTTTCGGACAGGCATCCAATAAATTTCAGGGAGGTAGACGACAAAAACGTGTTGAGAATGCAGACTATCTCTGTGATCTAAAAGTGAAGTCCTGTAATGGACTCGTAGCGATAATGCCTTGTACCGTCAAAACCGTGGCTCTCCCGTGACCCTCAATTGAGCCATCTTGAATATATCCTTGATCAATTGAGTGCACGACAGTAGATGCGGAAAGTGTAGTTGGTAGCATGACCAAATATGAAGACGTATCCGGGGTCCGTTGATTAATAGCTTTGCTAGCTTTTCGACGCCAGTATCGTCGATATCTGAGTGTGAGGTTAGAAGTTACAGATTTGCTTTCCATATCAATTTCCGGGCTTCGATAGTGAGCTGGGGATAGTGGTGGCAGAGGTGGATACGGCCTATGTGTTCACATTGTTGACGCTGCCGTAGGAAGCGGGAGCGCTGGTGTCTCGAATAGAGGAATCAACTGTTTGCTGTTGTGTTGTTGTTGTTCTTCTTCTTCTTCTTATTGTTCTCGTTCCTGCTGCGAAGATGAGGCGCCGGCTTGTCGTAGAGGGTAGACTCTCGTGATTGGGATTGCGGCTGGGCATGTTGGCAGATTTTTTGCCTTGCTTGCTCCTCAAGCTTCCTGGCTGCAGCCTGGAGTTGACCTATCGTAGGTGCTATTCTTGACGAAATTCTGAAGAAGTAGATGACGGATGAAAGAGAAGACTATTCAGACAGGTAAATGCCCTGAATTGAAAGAACGTTTGATTTAAATTGCCACAAGTACCAAGTAGTGCGGTGTAGTGCGCCATGGTGATGATTCCCACTAAGCTTAGGATGATACACTTGATGCTTCAGGACTGCTTGAAGGGGATGGATGTGAGGTACAGATTCAACATCTCGCACTTATTCATGACGGTCTGGGGATGCTTCAGTCATATAGTTCGTGAGAGATCCAGGCAGGATCTCGGATGCCGCAATGGACCTCTCCGTTGAGCCGTTCCTCAAGGACAGAGCGGGTGTCACACAATGTTTTGGACCGATCAAACATTGCAGCCGTGGCTGAGAATATCATTGCCTGAGCATTGGTAAGGGTGTGTAGGTGAGATCACTCTATGTTTCTGATAACACAGGTGTTTGGAAGCAAGATCTTTATGACTGAAGAGTGCCGGGAGAATCATAGAAGAATATCTGATAGCCTCGGGAACAGCAGCCTTATACGTGATAATGGCGGCCACTCGAAGATGAATCAACGCCGGCAGCTTAGGATCAGGATCCTGCCCGTTGCTGTTGCTGCTGCTGTTACTGCTGTCGCTGTGGTGAAGGACCCGCCCTTCAATTCTGCTGCTGAGTAGATCCTATCTGGGTCTATCTTTTTATTATATAAGATATCAGGAAGAACGGCACATGAGTAGAACATAAAGGTCACGGCGTACGGTAGAATATAACAATCACAGCATATGGATGGAATATTAATATTGTTATTAAAGCGGTAGTGGTGGAGAAGAGGGCCAGGCATACATCTCGCATACACGACCTTACTAATGATCGGACCAGCCATGAATATACCGTCTCGCTTATCCAGCCTGGTGTCTTAAGACGGCCATCAGGTTCAAATCGTGAAAGACGTCAGGTATTTGCCAGTTGACCCCTTTTCCTCTGCATCATCATCATCATCATCATCATTATCATCATCATCATCATCATCATCATCATCATCATCATCATCATCATCATCATCATCATCATCATCATCCTGATTCTGAAAATCATAATCAATCTGCCCGTAATCACCGTCATTGTTTACATCTGCAGTCGCGATAGTCTCCTCAGAGGTTGGTAGAGTCTGTTGATAGCACATTTCTTGTAATAAGAACGTGATAGCTTTGAGTCATCTCCCGCGATCTTGGACAGAGCTCTTCCCGCCTTGGTCACCTGGGCCGTCTTCTGACAAAGACATAATTAAATGTTGTCATTTTCTAGAACTTCGGCTGCGCGTCAGACCCGATAGCTCAGCGCACTTTTAACCCGTGTACTCAATCAGCTTTCACCCATCTATTATACGGATGTGAAGTGACCGCTTGGGGCCCCCGGTTGTGAAAGAGCGGGTGAAAGATAGAATAATTCACGTAAAGCATGTAAAGATGTATTTAATTAGGATATTCACAAGCGGCTGCAGCATCATGTTATGATAAGACTGCATCAGCTCATCATTTTTTCTAAAGATGATAAGATAAATCAGTAGAGTAGAGGCTTTAAAAATAATTATGAAAGTTTTACTGTTAAAGATGTGATGAATATCTCTGTAAAGAAGTATGTAGTTGTCAATATCATTAACAGACGCTGCCCCCATCATTCCCTGTGAACGCGTGTGAAGAGTTGGCGCAAGAATATCACAGTCTCTCACACTCAGAATTCAACTGCACACGGTCTATTTAAAGAAGTAGTAAATATTAGAAACTCTTTCAGTTTTATTAAAGAGACGAACGGAAAAAACATCTTATATAGAAGAATAGCAAAATTTCTAATGGAAGTGGAAAATCTTATTGATTAATCACAGATGAATTATCAGAATAACGCGTTAATATATATTAATAAGATTATCACATATCTGAAAAGAATTATAGAGAGACTAGATATAAAAATAGTAGTACTTTGTTAAGAATATTAAGAGATTGAGTGATGTGATAATATAGCATATAAATAGTATGTGTTAAACAGTCTATCCCTTGTATCACTGGAATGGCATCTTTCTTATTTGAGTATAGCGTTGCTGTGATTTAGCGTGGAAATTGACTGCAGTCTTGGCAGAAAGAACATCAAAATTAAAAATATAGAAAGGACTTAAATCAGCTATAGTAGGCTAAGTATTTTAGCTATAATACTATAAATAATACTATTAGAGAGCGCTAGTAAATCTTTCTATAATAGCTTATTTATTTCTATTTATATCTTTATTATAGGGCTTAAAATCTATATTTAGTCTGATTTCTAAAAAATTAGAAAAGCTTAATTGATTATATAGAGCTAATAGTTAAAGCTGAGATTCTATAAATAGTACTATTAGATAGCTTATTCTTAAAGCTATAGAATGGCTTAGTCAGATTTTAATTAACTCTATTTTCAAGTAGGTGCATCCTAATATTTAGTTAAAAATAATTAATTATTTTCTTTCTTTTTAAATTAAAATATTAATAATACTGAATCTAATATATACCCCCTTTAGAAATAAGCTATAAAATATCTGAGTAAGCTATTTAATAGAGAATCTTTTGAACTTCTTACTGATATTATTTATAGATTTATAAATCTTATAATCAGCTATATATAATTAATAATATATTAGAGTTCGATTTATATTAAGTAAAATATAGATTTAGAGTTTAATAAATAAGATATTAATAGAATTTATAAACTTTAGTATAAATAGCTTACTTAGATATCTTATAGCTTATTTCTAAAGAGAGTATATATTAAATTTGGTATTATTAATATTTTAATTTAAAAAGAAAGAAAATAATTAATTATTTTTAACTAAATATTAAAGTGCATCTACTTTAAAATAGAGTTAATTAAAATCTGACTAAGCCACTCTATAGCTTTAGAATTAAGCTATCTAATAGTATTATTTATAGAATCTCAGCTATGATTATTAGCTCTATATAATTAATTAAGCTTTTCTAATTTTTTAGAAATCAGACTAAATATGGATTTTAAGCTTTATAGTAAAGATATAAATAGAAATAAATAAGCTATTATAGAAAGATTTACTAGCGCTCTCTAATAGTATTATTTATAGTATTATAGCTAAAATACTCAGCCTACTATAGCTGATTTAAGTCCTTTCTATATTTTTAATTTTGATGTTCTTTCTGTTAAGACTGCAGTTAATTTCCACGCTAAATCACGGTAACACTATACTCAAATAAGAAAGATATCATTTCAGTGATATAAGAGATAGTGTCAAAATTGGGTGCAGTCTTAATATTAAGAACACCAAAATTAAAAAGACAAAAAAGATCTTAATCAGCTTTAGCAGGCTGAGCCTTCTAGCTAATATACTATAAATGGTACTATTAGAGAGCGCTAGCTAAGCTCTATATAATAGTCTATTTATTTCTATTTATTAATTACTAATAAGGCTGAAAATTCACATTTAATA
>JAABUK010004441.1_pt1 | contig 22793 bp, 19 predicted proteins | sample 5559141 | NCBI WGS metagenome assembly JAABUK01 (sample SAMN10711869, study PRJNA513367) | rock metagenome | isolation source: Antarctica rocks | place: Antarctica: Victoria Land, Pudding Butte nord | collected 2016-01-03
AGCTGATGGCCCGACTCGGCGGTCGCGACGGCGAGCACCTCGACCGCGATCAACGTGACGTCGCTGCGCAATCGCGGGTCGTAGGACCACTCACCGCTCCCGGTCTGATAGCGATCGCCGAGGAGTCCCTGGCCGGCGACCGCGACCACCCACTCGACGGGCCACATCGGCAGTCCCGCCGACGCGGCGAGGTAGATCGCGCTCACCTGACCCATGCACAGAACGCTAGGGCCACCCGCCCTCGGCGCCATCGCGCGGTCCATGCTTTCGCTGAGGGAGATGGGTGCAGCAACGGGAGGAAGTCGGGTGGACCGTCACGTTCGGGTGACCATCATCGGCACCGGCTTCGCCGGGCTCGGAATGGCGTGCGAGCTCAAGCGGCGCGGCATCGACGATTTCGTCGTGTTCGAACGCGCCGGCGAGGTCGGCGGCACCTGGCGCGACAACACCTACCCCGGCTGCGCCTGCGACATCCGCAGCGACCTGTATTCCTTCTCCTTCGCACCGAATCCCGACTGGACCTCGCACTACGCCCAGCAGCCCGAGATCGAGGCCTATCTGCGGCGGACCGCCGACGAATTCAAGGTGCAGCCGCACATCCGCTTCGGACACGAGGTGGAGCACGCCCGCTGGGACGGCATCGTCCAGCGGTGGCAGATCCGCACCAGCCGCGGCGATTACACCGCCGACGCCCTGGTCGCCGGCGCCGGCCCGCTGATCCTGCCCAAGTGGCCGACGATCCCCGGCCTGGCCACCTTTCCCGGCCCGCGGTTCCACTCGGCCCACTGGGACCACGATGCCAAGCTGGCCGGCCAGCGCGTCGCGGTCATCGGGACCGGGGCGTCGGCCATTCAATTCATCCCGCACCTGCAGCGCACGGCAGCGCAGGTGACCGTGTTCCAGCGCACCGCTCCGTGGATCCTGCCGCGCGGCGACCGGCTGACCAGCAGCCGGCGCCGCAACCTCTTCCGCCGTTTCCCGCCGCTGCAGCGGGCCGCCCGGCAGACGCAGTTCCGGGTCAACGAGCTGCGCTATTTGCCCCTGGTGCACGAGCGGATCGGCCGGCGGGTCGAGGCGCTCGCCCTGTCGTACCTCGAGCGAAAGGTCCCCGACGCGCAGTTGCGGGCGAAGCTGACCCCGCACTTCCGGCTGGGCTGCAAGCGGATCCTGATCTCCGACGACTACTACCCGGCCGTCACGCAGCCGAATGTCGAGGTGGTGACCGAAGCGATCACCGCCGTCTCCGGCGACGCCGTCATCACCGCAGACAACCGAAGGCGGCAGTTCGACGTCCTGATCGGCGCGACCGGCTTCAACGCGACGGAGCCACCGGTCGCCCGGGTGATCCACGGCCGCGACGGGCGATCACTCGCCGAGCACTGGGCTCCGCACCTAGAGGCGTTGCACGGCACGACCGTGGCCGGCTTCCCCAACTTCTTCATGCTGGTCGGCCCAAATACGGCGCTCGGGCACAACAGCATCGTCTACATGATCGAGGCACAGATCCGGTACGTGGTGCAGGCGCTGGACCTCATCGCCGCCGACGGCGTTGCGCTTGAACCGCACGCGGCGGTGCAGCGCGCCTACAGCGATTCCTTGCAGGAAACGCTGGCGGATTCGGTCTGGGTGCGCGGCGGGTGCACGAGCTTCTATCTGGACGCATCGGGCCGAAACAGCACGCTGTGGCCGCACCGGGCGGCCCGATTCCGCCGCACTTTGCGCCGATTCGACCCGGCCGATTATCAGGTCGTGGCGGGTTAGGCGCCTTCGGCGGTGAGCCGCGCCATGGCCCGGTGCGCGGCCGCCCGGACGCGAGGCACCGGGTCGTCGCGCAGCTCGGCAATCTGCGACATCGCGTCCCCCACCAGGTGCCTCGCGACCACCTTGGCCGCCATTTCCCGCACCCGCCAGGCCTCGTCTCCCAAGGCAACGGCCACGGCGTCGACAACGCTGTCGTCCCACACCCACAGCAACCCGCGCGCCGCCCACACCCGGATCCAGTAGGTGTCTTCATTCGGCCCGCCATCGAGGAACTTCGCCGCCCCCGGACCACCCAGTGCCATCAGCAACGCCGGGTCGGGTGCCGAGCCGTTGATCAGCCGGACGCAATCGGCGACGAAGGCGTCACGGCCGCGAAGCTCGCATTCGGCTTCGATGCTCTGCCGAGGCGTGCGACCCCCATGCGATCGCGGCGTCATGGCCGCACTGCGCCGGCGGCCACGGCAAGCAACTTCGCACCGTAGGCAGCGGTGTTGGCCAGCCGGTGGTATCCGGCCACTGCCTCGCTGCCCTTGGCCTCCTGATCGGTGCTGAGCGGGCGGAAGACCTGCCCGCCGACGACGAAACCCACGACCAGCAGCAGCAGCCAGGCGGCCAGCACCAGCCGCCGGTGGGCGTAGCAGGTGCGGCCCAGTCGAGCGAACACTGCACCTCCTTTGCCGGGAGTCACCGGCGCGGAAGGATCGGCGATGCACCTACCGGGGCGCCAGGGGGTGGGGGAGAGTGGGAGGAGGTCGTCGCTCCCGCGGAGGTCCCAGTATGCACCGATCACTGCGCCTGTCCTGGGCCTGCGGCGGGCTGGCGGCGGCCCTCCTCGTCGCTCTCACGGCCCCGGACGCCGCGGCGGCGGCGCCGCGGGCCGCTGCTGGTGCACCGAGGGAGCAAGCCGCCTTCGCCGCCGCCGCCCGGGAATTCGGCGTGCCCGAGTCACTCCTGCTGGCGGTGTCGTACTCGCTCACCGGCTTCGAGACCCACGCGGGCCAGATGAGCACGGCCGGCGGCTACGGGCCGCTGCATCTGCTTGACCCGCCGGGGGAGCGGGGCGACGGCCGCCCGCCGGCCACCTCCATGCTGCACCGCGCGGCCACTCTGATCGGCGCGTCGGACCAGGACGTGCGCGCCGGCGGGCCGGCCAACATCCGGGCCGGCGCGGCGCTGCTGGCCGACGCCGCGCGCCAGCTGGGCGGTGGGCACCTGCCGGCGACGGTCGGCGACTGGTATCCGGCTGTCGCGAGCTACCAGGGCGCGACCGACACGCTCGGCGCGCGGCAGTTCGCCGACGACGTCTACACCGCCCTGCGGTCGGGTGCGTCGGTCACCACCGCCGACGGGCAGTCAGTGCGCCTGCCCGCCCAACCGGGGGTCCGCGCCGACCACTCGCGGCTGTCCGCCCTGCACCTGCCGGCCGCCGCGGCGGTGCCGGTGGCGGAGTGCCCAGCCTCGCTGGACTGCCGTTACGTTCCGGCCGCGTACGCCCAGAACACCCCGGGTGACCCGGGCGACTGGGGCAACTACGACATCGCCGACCGCCCCCGCGACCTCAAGATCTCCTACGTCGTTATCCACGACACCGAATACCCGTACGACCCGACCATCGCGTTGTTTCAGAACGCGCACGCCTATGTCAGCGCGCACTACGTCATCCGGTCAGCCGACGGCCAGGTCACCCAGATGGTCCGGACGAAGAACATCGCCTGGCAGGCCGGCAACTATTACCTCAATTCGCACTCGATCGGCATCGAGCACGAGGGCTACGCCGCCCAGGGTGCGACCTGGTACACCGAAGCGTTGTACCGATCGTCGGCCCGGCTGGTCCGCTATCTGGCGGCGAGGTTCGGGATCCCGCTCGACCGCGCCCACATCATCGGCCACGACAACGTCCCCGGCATCGCTCCGGACTATGTGGCCGGCATGCACTGGGACCCCGGGCCGTTCTGGAACTGGTCGCACTACCTGTCGTTGGTCGGTGCGCCGCTCGCGGCCGACGCGGGCGCGAGCGGCCGGGTCGTCACGATCGCCCCGCGCTTCGCCACGAACGTGGTGCCGGTCACCGGCTGCGGCAGCGACCCGCCGGGCCCGCGCGAGCCGGTCAGCTTCGTCTACCTGCGCACCGCTCCGCGCGCGTCCGCGCCCTTGCTGTCCGACCCCGCCCTGCACCCGGATGGCTCACCGGGCACGATCGTGATCTGCGACACCGGCGACAAGGCTTCCACCGGCCAGCGATTCGCCGTCGCAGAGCGGCGCGGCCGCTGGACCGCCATCTGGTACGCCGGGCAGAAGGCCTGGCTCTATGACCGTGGGGCGACCTTCGCAACTCAGGGCAGCACCGTCACCGTCAAGCCGGGCCGCTCGTCCGCGTCGGTCTACGGCCGGGCCTACCCCGAGGCGGCTGCCTACCAGGGCACGCCGATCACCCCCCAGCCGGTGATCCCACTGCAGTACACGATCAGCGCCGGGCAGCACTACGTGGTCGCCGGCCTGATCCGGTCCAGCTACTACAACACGACCACGATCCATGGCACCGCACCCGGGGACCGGGTCGTGGTGCGTGGCCACGACGAGTACTACCTCATCTATTTCAACCACCGGATGGCCTACGTCCGCACGACCGACGTCAACGGCTGACCCTACGATCGGGCGCGTGACGGACCTGTTCGCCGAGGCCGGGCGGGCGGCGGCCGAGGCGGCCGCTCCGCTGGCCGTCCGGATGCGCCCACGCACCCTCGACGAGGTCGTCGGCCAGCAGCACCTGCTGGGGCGAGGTTCGCCGCTGCGGCGGCTGGTGGAGGCGGCCGACGGCGCCGCCCCGATCCCGCTGATCCTGTGGGGCCCGCCTGGCACCGGCAAGACCACCATCGCCCACGTGGTGTCGCTGGCCACCCGCCGCCGCTTCATCGCGCTGTCCGCGCTGTCGGCCGGGGTGAAGGAGGTGCGGGCGGTCATCGAGGAGGCGCGCCGCGAGCTCGGCTTCTCCGGCGCGCAGACCGTGCTCTTCATCGATGAGGTGCACCGGTTTTCCAAGACGCAGCAGGATTCTCTGCTCGGCGCCGTCGAGGACCGGACGGTCACGCTGGTGGCCGCGACGACGGAAAACCCGTTCTTCTCCGTGGTGTCGCCGCTGCTGTCGAGATCGCTCCTGCTCACCCTGGAGCCGCTGACCGGGGCCGACATCGGCACGCTGGTCGACCGGGCGCTGGCCGACGAGCGAGGGCTGGGGTGCCGGGTCGCACTGGCCGGCGACGCGCGCGAACACCTGGTGCGGCTCGCCGACGGCGACGCCCGCCGCGCGCTGACCTCGCTGGAGGCAGCAGCCGCCGCCGCGCAGGCGCGGGGTCGCGATGACATCGACCTGCCCACGCTGGAGGAGGCGGTGCAGCAGGCCGCGGTCCGCTACGACCGCGACAGCGACCAGCACTACGACGTGACCAGCGCCTTCATCAAGTCGATCCGCGGCTCCGACGTCGACGCGGCTCTGCACTATTTGGCCCGGATGGTGGTGGCCGGTGAGGACCCGCGGTTCATCGCCCGGCGGCTGGTGATCCTGGCCAGCGAGGACGTCGGGATGGCCGACCCCACGGCGCTGCCGGTGGTGATGGCGGCGGCCGACGCGGTGGCGATGATCGGGATGCCAGAAGGTCGGATCAACCTGGCGCAGGCCGTCGTCCACGTCGCCCTTGCGCCGAAGTCCAACGCGGTCATCGGCGCCATCGACGCTGCGATCGCCGACGTACGGGCCGGTCGCGGCGGCCGAGTGCCCGCGCACCTCAGGGATGCCCACTACGCCGGCTCCGCCCGGCTCGAGCATGGCGCCGGGTACGACTACAGCCATGGTGACGCCAGCGGGGTGGTGACCCAGCAGTACCCGCCGGACGATCTGGTGGGCCGTGACTACTTCGCCCCGGCCGGGCACGGCGCGGAGCGTGAGTTGGCCGAGCGGCTGGGCCGGCTGCGGGCGCGAATCCGCGGATCGGACGCCTGACCCGGGCACTGTCGTACCCCTCGGGTATCTCCTAGGGTGAGCCCGGGCCTACGACCCCGGCAACGACGAGGAGGATCTGATGAGTGGAGTGCGTGTACTGGTCGGGACGCGCAAGGGCACCTTCGTCCTCACCGCGGACGGCAAGCGGCAGGAGTGGGACGTCGCCGGCCCGCACTTCGCCGGCTGGGAGACCTATCACGTGGCCGGGTCCCCGGCCGATCCCGACCGGCTGTACGCGTCGCAGTCCAGCGGGTGGTTCGGCCAGGTCATCCAGCGCTCCGACGACGGCGGACGGACCTGGGCGCCGGTTGGCAACGACTTCACCTACGACGGCATCCCGGGCACCCACCAGTGGTACGACGGCACCCCGCACCCCTGGGAATTTGCCCGGGTCTGGCACCTCGAGCCGTCACCGACGGACCCCGACACCGTCTACGCCGGGGTCGAGGACGCGGCGCTGTTCCGCTCCACCGACGGTGGACAGCAGTGGCAGGAGCTGTCCGCGCTGCGTGACCACAAGACGGCGTCGTCGTGGCAGCCGGGAGCCGGCGGGATGTGCCTGCACACCATCCTGCTCGACCCGGTCGACCCCCAGCGCATCTTCGTCGCCATCTCCGCGGCCGGTGCCTTCCGCAGCGACGATGCCGGCGCGACCTGGCTGCCGATCAACCAGGGCCTGCGGTCGGAGGGCATCCCCGACCCGAAGGCCGAGGTCGGCCATTGCGTGCACCGGCTGGCCATGCACCCGTCCCGGCCGGAGGTGCTGTTCATGCAGAAGCACTGGGACGTCATGCGCACCGACGACGCGGGCGCCTCGTGGCACGAGATCAGCGGCAACCTGCCGACCGACTTCGGCTTTGCCATCGACGTGCACGCCCACGAGCCGGACACGGTCTATGTCGTCCCGATCAAGAGCGACTCGGAGCATTTCCCGCTCGACGGCCAATTGCGGGTCTACCGCAGCCGGAGCGGCGGCAACGAGTGGGAGCCGCTGACCAACGGGCTGCCGCAGAGCGATTGCTATGTCAACGTCCTGCGCGATGCGATGGCGGTGGATTCCCTCGATTCCTGTGGAATCTACTTCGGGACGACCGGGGGCCAGGTCTACGCCTCCGACGACGCCGGCGACAGCTGGGCGCCGATCGTGCGCGACCTGCCGGCCGTGCTGTCGGTGGAAGTGCAGACGCTGCCGTGATCGACGTGGTCCTGCCGGCGCACTTGCGTACTCTGGCCCGCGTCGACGGCCATGTCGGCCTCGACGTTTCCGCACCGGTCACGCAGCGGTCGGTCCTGGACGCGCTGGAGCAGCAGTTCCCGGTGCTGACCGGCACAATTCGCGACCGGGGGACGGGGCGGCGGCGGGCGTTCGTCCGCTTCTTCGCCGGCCAGGAGGACCTGTCGCACGAATCGCCGGACACCCCGCTGCCCGCCGCCGTGGCCGCCGGGACCGAGCCATTCCTCATCGTCGGGGCGATGGCCGGGGGCTGAGTTGGCGGCCCCGCTTGGACACCCGGCCGGGCTAGGGTGAGTGCGAACCCCGCTGGCCCAAGGCATTCGTTGAGGAGTTGCCGTGACTTCGTTTAGGCCCGATGCGGTCGCGTCCGCCCGGCTCGGTGAGGCGAGCAAGGTGTGGACCAGCGACCTGTCGGTGTCGGAATTCGCCCTACTCGAAGCGGCCGAATTCGAGCCGGTCGAATTTGTAATGGGCAGCTCGGTGTTTCACATCGGTTGGCAGCAGCAGAATCTGCGTCAGTCCGTCGAGCTGCAGGTGCTGACCCAGGCGATGTACACCGCCCGGATGAATGCGATGAACCGCATGCTGGCCGAGGCGGCCCAGGTCGATGCCGACGGGATCGTAGGGACCCGCCTGCAGTTCCGCCAGCACGGGATGAGCGCCGAGCACATCGAATTCATCGCGGTCGGCACCGCGGTGCGCTCCCGACGGCAGCCCGGTGCCTACAAGCGGCCGGACGGCATGCCCTTCACCAGTCACCTTGGCGTGCAGGACTTCTACACCCTGCTGCAGACCGGGCACGTGCCGGTCGAATTCGTCATGGGCGTGTGCGTGTGGCATGTGGCGCAGCAGGGCTTCATGCAGACGCTGAAGCAGATGGGGCAGAACGTCGAGATGCCGCAGTGGACGCAGGGGTATTACGACGCGCGGGAGATGGCCCTGTCGCGCATGCAGGCCGAGGCGGAGCGGGTCGGCGCCACCGGCATCACCGGCGTCATGTGGGATGCCAGCGAGTGGATGTGGGGCGTGCACACCCTGGAGTTCTTCACCTCCGGCACGGCCATCCGCAAGACCGGCGAAGGTTCCGCGCTGAGACCGACCTTCGTGCTGCCGCTCCAGTGACCTCCGGTTTGCCGAGCGGCTTCGTCGACCCGGCAGACGCGGTGGCAGTCGCCGAGGTCCTGCGCGGCACTGCGGCGCAGCTGGGCCTGACGGGGCTGGTCGAGCTGCTGACGCAGGTGCCGGGTCTGCGGATCGAGCCCGGCCGGCCAGCCGGCCGGCTGCGACGCGGCGAGCCCGCCCAGGTGCTGGGGGCCGACTACCGCATCGTGCTGAGCACGCCGGCCGTCCGCGAACACCTCGTCGGGGGGATCGTGCTCAGCCGGCAGAGCGTCCCTGCCGCCGAGCTGGCCGGGCTGCTCGCCCGCGTCGTGCAGGAGGCGGTGGCCGGGTCGGGGGGCGTCAGCGAGGCCAGCGTCGCACTGACCTCGGTCCGCGACGCGCTCGCCGCCATGGGCTGAGGGGCCTGGGATCGGTGCCGCCTACCGGTGTTCCGGGTTGGGGTGGTCCGAGCGGGTGCCGGCATCCCACAGGCTCTTCTGGTTGCCGTACGCCGGGATTCCGCCCGCGTCGCTGAGCATCCGCGCCAGATGCAGCAGATTCCACGTCATGAAGGTGACGTTGCGGTTGGTGAAGTCGTTGTCCAGCCCCGCGCCGTCGTCACCGTAGGACGCGCCCGGGCCGGCCTCGCCGATCCAGCCGGCATCGGCCTGAGGGGGAATGGCGTATCCCAGGTGCTGCAAGGAATACAGGACATTCATCGCCACGTGCTTGATGCCGTCCTCGTTGCCGGTGACCAGGCAGCCCCCGACCCGTCCGTAATAGGCGTACTGCCCCCGGCCGTTGAGGATCGACGAGGTGCCGTAGAGCCGCTCGATCGTGCGGGTGCAGACCGAGCTCTTGTCGCCCAGCCAGATCGGGGTAGCGACCACCAGAATGTCGGCGGCCATGACCTTTTCCTGCACCTGCGGCCAGTCGTCGACCGGCCAGCCGTGCTCGGTCATGTCGGGATACACCCCGAAGGCGGCATTGACGTCGACCGGGCGCAGGCACTCCACGCCGACCCCTTCGCCTCTCATGATGGCGATCGAGCGGTCGATGAGCAGCTGCGTATGGGACGGCTCCGGGGATCGCTTGAGCGTGCAATTGAGGTACAGCGCGTGCAGGTCGGAATAGCTCGTCATGCTGGCTATGTTCCTCGCTCGTCGGCCAATTGCGGTGACAACCGGCCAGCCCCCTTTTGACCCGCCGGACGGATCGGAGCCGGGGAGGTGGACATGCGCCAGGCCGGCCTGCCGCGTCTGGTGCTGACCAGGCTGCGGACCGGATGGCGACCGATCGCCGAGGCAACCGCCGTCGCGACCGTGGCCTGGGTGATCAGCACCCGCCTCGTCGGACATCCGCAGCCGTTCTTCGCACCCGCCGCCGGGCTGATCGTCGTGGGGCAGGCTCGTGGGCAACGTGCCCCGCGGGCGCTCGAGGTGGTGCTCGGCGTCGCCGGCGGCATCCTCGTCGCCGACGTGGTGGCCGAGGCCCTCGGCCGGGACACCACACCGACCATCTTCACCGTCGTGGTGGTGACGCTGGTCTGCGCCGTCGCGGTCGGGGCCGGCACGATCGGGCTGGTCCAGGCGGCCGTGTCCGCGCTCTATGTCGCGGTGGTGACCCCGCCGATCGGCAGCGTGGTCTCGGGGCGATTCGTCGACGCGCTGGTGGGCGGCGGCGTCGCGCTGGCGGTCAGCCGGCTGTCGCGGCCCGTCGACCCCCTCGGGCCGCTGATGCGGGAGTCGCGGGAGGTCTTCGACGAGGTGGCGGGGGTGCTCAGGGACGCCGCCGGCGCGCTCGACCAGGCGAGTCCGGACGCGGCCTTCGCGGCCCTGGAGCGGGCCCGGCGGGCCGACGAGCTGATGGAGCGGCTGTCCGGCGCGGTCGCCGCTGCGCGCGAGGAGCTGTTGCTCGACGTACGACGGCGCCAGCGACTGCCCCGAGTACGCACCGTCGAGGCGGCCATCCGCCACGTCGACTACGTCGTCCGCAGCACCCGCGTCCTGGCCCGGGCCTGCGTCGGGCTGACCCGCCGGCCGGAGCCGCCGCCGCCGCCGCTGGTCACCGCGCTGCGCTTGCTGGCCACGGCGGTGTCCGGCGTGCAGGAGTCACTGGCTGCCGAGCTGGCCGGCGACGGTGCCGGGGCAGCTCGCCAGTCTGCCGCAGTCGAGGATGCGGCGCTGCAGGCGGTACGGATCGCCGGCGGCCTGCTGGCGCATAGCGCTTCCCTGTCGGTGGTGATGATCGTGGGGCAGATCCGGATGTCGTCCATCGACCTGCTGCGCGCGGCCGGGGCGGACGAAGTGGCGAGCATCGACCTGGTCGACGAGGCGCTCGGCCCGGCTGAAGCGTTGGGCTCGGCCGGAGAAGTTGGGCCCGGGGGCTAACCGGCCGGGCAATATGGGGCCGGTGGACTCCGGCCTGCTGGTGCTGATCGGCCTGGTCATGGCGATCGGGCTGGTCGGCGTCGTGGTCCCCGGCGTTCCCGGGCTCCTGCTGGTCGCCGGGGCCGGCCTTGCCTGGGCCGCGCATGCCGGCGGGGCCGCGCCATGGGTGGTGCTGGGCGTCATGCTCGCCGTCCTCGCCGTGGGCACGATCGGCAAGTACGTCCTGCCCGGCCGGCGGCTGGCCGGCTCCGGAGCGCCCCGCTCGACCCTGCTGCTCGGTGCCGTCGGGGCGATCGCCGGCTTCTTCGTCATCCCGGTGGTCGGGCTGCCGGTGGGCGGGCTGGCCGGGGTCTGGCTGGGCGAGTTGCGGCGGCTGCGCAGTGCGGCCGCGGCCCGGCGCTCGACCTGGGCGACGGCCAAGGCGATGGGCCTCGGGATGCTGGTCGAGCTCGCGGCCGGAATGTCGGCGGTGCTGATCTGGCTGGTGGGAGCGCTGGTGTTGCGGGCCTGAGGCCACATATGCGAAGCGCGCCGGCAGGGGGCTGAGCGCGAGCCGAGGTCAGCACTCGATGAAGCCCTCAGGTTCGTCCACCCAGGTGCCGATCCGATGGCAAGACGAATCGCGCCGCACCATCTGGAGGCTCCAATGTCGGATTCGGCGGCCGCTCCGGCCGACCCGATCGACGCCCATATCGTGCTGAGCGTCCTGGCGCAGCTGAAGCAGGGTGACTTCACCGCGCGCATGCCGCTGGACTGGACCGGCGTGGCCGGCAAGGTGGCCGACGGACTCAACGAAGTCATCATCGCCAACCAGGCACTCGGCACCGAGCTGGCGCGGGTCAGCCGCGTGGTCGGCACGCAGGGCGAGCTCTCGCAGCGGGTCGTCCTCGGCGGACCGACGCAGAGCTGGGCCGGCAGCGTCGAATCGGTCAACAGCCTGATCGAGGCACTGGTCCGCCCGACGAGTGAGATGCAGCGCGTGATCGGTGCGGTGGCCGACGGGGACCTGAGCAAGAAGGTGTCGGCCGACGTACGCGGCGAGATGCTGGACTTGAAGAACACCATCAATGCGATGGTGGACCAGCTCAACGGTTTCGCCTCGGAGGTGACGCGGGTCGCTCGTGAGGTCGGTACGGAGGGCAAGCTCGGCCAGGCGGCCGCCGTCACCATCGAGGTGGGCGGGGTCTGGAAAGACCTGACCGACAACGTCAACCTGATGGCCGGCAACCTGACCGGCCAGGTCCGCAACATCGCCGAGGTCACCACAGCGGTGGCCAACGGCGACCTGAGCAAGAAGATCTCGATCGACGTCAAGGGTGAATTTCTCGAGCTCAAGAACACCGTCAACGCCATGGTCGACCAGCTGAACGCCTTTGCCTCGGAGGTGACCCGGGTGGCCCGCGAGGTGGGCGTCGAGGGAAAGCTCGGCGGCCAGGCGCAGTCCAAGGAGGTCGGCGGAGTCTGGAAGGACCTGACCGACAATGTCAACCAGCTCGCGGCGAATCTCACCAACCAGGTGCGGGCCATCTCCGAGGTGGCCACCGCGGTCACCGAGGGCGATCTCACCCGCCAGGTCCGGGTCGAGGCCAGCGGCGAAGTCGCCGTCCTGAAGGACAAGCTCAACGAGATGATCCGCAACCTGCGGGAGACCACCCGGCAGAACATCGAGCAGGACTGGCTCAAGACCAACCGGGAGCGATTCACCCGGATGCTGCAGGGGCAGCGCGATCTTGCGGCCGTTTCCAGCATGATTCTTTCCGAGCTGGCCCCGCTGGTGTCGGCGCAGCACGGCGTCTTCTATTCGATGATCAGCCCCGCCGACGGCGGCGAGCCGGTGTTGCAGTTGCAGGCCGGATACGGCTTCGAGGAGCGTCGCCACCTGTCGACGACCTTCCGGGTCGGCGAGGGGCTCGTCGGCCAGTGCGCGAAGGAAAAGACCCGCATCCTGCTGACCGAGGTCCCGGGTGACTACGTACGGATCAATTCCGGGCTGGGCGCCGCGCCGCCGCTCAACATCATCGTCCTGCCGGTCCTGTTCGAAGGGTCGGTCCGGGCCGTTGTCGAGCTGGCTTCGTTCTCGCCATTCAGCGCCACCCATCAGGCGTTTCTCGACCAGCTGCCCGAGAGCATCGGCCTGGTCCTGAGCACCATCGAGGCGAACACGCTGACCGAGAATCTGCTCGAGCAGTCACAGTCACTGGCCCGGGAGCTGCGCTCGCAGCAGGAAGAACTGCGCGAGTCCAACGAGGACCTGGGCCGGCAGGCGCGGCTGCTGGCCGAGCAGAACATCGACGCGGAGAAGAAGAATCAGGAGGTCGAGGAGTCGAAGCGACTGGTCGAGGAGAAGGCCGGCCAGCTGAGCCTGTCTTCGAGATACAAGTCCGAATTCATCGCCAACATGAGCCACGAGCTGCGTACTCCGCTCAACAGCCTGCTGATCCTGGCCCAGCAGCTCGAGGACAACCCCGACCACAACATGACCGACACGCAGGTGCAGTACGCCAGCGTCATTCGCGCGTCGGGCAACGACCTGCTGACGCTGCTGAACAGCATTCTGGAGCTGGCAAGAGTCGAATCCGGCACGGTCATGGTCGAGCCGGCCGAGCTGTCGGTGGCGGGCTTGCAGAACACGCTGGTGCGGGAGTTCGAGCATGTCGCCCACGGCAAGGGGCTGGGCTTCTCCTTCGACATAGACCCGGCCATTCCTGAGGTCATCGTCACCGATCGCCAACGCCTGCATCAGGTCCTGAAGAACCTTTTGGCCAATGCCTTCAAATTCACCGAGCGCGGCCAGGTCAACGTGCAGCTTTGTCCGGCCGAGAGCGGCTGGGACCGGAATAAGGAGTCGCTGGCCCAGGCCGACTCGGTCGTGGCGATCTCGGTCAGTGACACCGGCATCGGAATCGCCACCGAGCAGCAGGAGCGGGTCTTCGAGGCTTTCGCGCAGGGTGACGGGAGCACAGCCCGGCTGTACGGCGGGACCGGCCTCGGCCTGTCGATCTGCCGCGAGCTGGTCGGCCTCCTCGGCGGGGACATCGCGGTGGCCAGCAACCTGGGTCAGGGCAGCACGTTCACCGTTTATCTGCCCATGAATCAGCGCAGCGCCGCGCCGGTGCCCGCGATTCCGACCCACTTGCTGCCCGCTCCGCGTTCGGCCGCGGTCACCGGCGCCCGGGAGGCTTTGGCCGCCCGGCCGGGTGCGCCGGGGGCTCCACGTCCGGCAGCGCCCGTCAGCACGAGCGCCTTCGTCGGGACCCGGGTGCTCGTGGTTGACGACGACTTCCGCAACATCTTCGCGCTGACCGCACTGCTGGAACGGGGGCACGCCGAGGTCACGGCCGCCGAGAGCGGCCCGGACGCTATCGCGGTGCTGAAGCAGAACCGGGAATTCGACGTCGTCCTGATGGACATCATGATGCCGGTGATGGACGGATATGCCACTATCCGCGCGATCCGCAAGATCGACGGCTGTCATGATCTGCCCATCATCGCCGTCACCGGCAAGGTGATGTCCGGTGAGCGCCAGCGCTGCATGGATGCCGGTGCAAATGACTACGTTCCCAAGCCGGTGGACGCAGCCGAGCTTCTCGCGGTCCTGCAGCCGTGGCTGACCGATCCCGTCCGAGCGGCGCCGTGACGGCGGAGGGGCTGCTCCTGGCCGGGACGGTAGCCGAGGGGGCCGGGACCGGGCACGGGCGGCCAGCGATCCTGCTGGTCGACGACAATGCCTCCAAGCGCATGGCTTTGAAAGCGGCCCTGTTGCCGCTCGGATTCCCCATCGTCGAAGCCGATTCCGGCCGCGCCGCGCTTCGTTGCGTCATGGCGCAGGACTTCGCGGTCATCCTGCTCGACGTCCGCATGCCGATCATGGACGGCTTCGAGACCGCCGCCCTGATCCGCCAGCGCCGGCAGTCTGAGCTGACCCCCATCATCTTCATCACCGCCTATGCCAGCGACGAGATCGGCGCCCGCGATCGCTACGTCGAAGGTGCCGTGGACTTCATCTTCGCCCCGGTCGCGCCGGACGAGCTGCGGGCGAAGATTTCGGTGTTCGCCAATCTCTTTACTCGGGCGGAGTCACTCGCCGCCGACGCCCGGCAGGTGCAGACGTCGGCCGACCAGCTGCGACTGCTCACCGAGGCCGCCCCCATCGGTATTTTTCAGACTGGAGCCGACAACACCTACGCCTACACCAATCCCCGCTGGACCGAGATCACCGGCATCCCCGCCGCGGACGCTCTCGGTCGGCCGTGGGACATCCTGCTCACCGATGAGCACCGCCTCCGGCTCGGCGCCGAGTCGGCCGAGTGCGGCGGCGCCGCTGAGCGCAGCCACCGGTTCAGGCTGGAACGTCCCGGATCTTCCGATGTGGTCGCACTGCTGACGTCGGTGCAGATACCGAGTCCGGACGGCGGGGTCGCCGGTTGGGTCGGCACGCTCGCCGACGTCACCGCCGAGGCGGGGGCCGAGGCGGCGATGGCCGAGGCGCGCGACCGGGCGACTGAGGCGTCGCGGCTGAAGTCGGACTTCCTGGCCAACGTGAGCCATGAGATCCGCACCCCGATGAACGGCGTGATCGGCATGACCGACCTGCTGCTCGAGACCGAGCTCGACGACCGCCAGCGCGACTACGCCCAAACCGTACGCAATTCCAGCGAGGCGCTGCTGGCCATCATCAACGACATCCTGGACTTCTCCACCGTCGAAGCCGGCAAGCTGGTGATCGACGACGTCGAATTCGACGTACGCACCGTCGTCGACGAGGTCGTCGGTGTCCACGCCACGACAGCGCGCACCAAGGGCCTGGCCGTGCGGGCGATCGTCGACCCCGGCGTCCCGGCCGCGGTCTGCGGCGACCCGGGGCGGGTGCGCCAGGTGCTCGCCAATCTGGTCGGCAACGCGGTCAAATTTACCCGCAGCGGCGAGATTGCCATCGCGGTCGGGATGGCCCCCGGCGTCGGGGACTCGGGCAAGGTCATCCGGGTCGTGGTCTCCGACACCGGCGACGGAATCGCCGAGGACAAGATCGGAGCCATCTTCCAGCCCTTCGTCCAGGCCGACTCGTCGAACTCCCGGCGCTACGGCGGCGCCGGCTTGGGGCTGGCGATCAGCGGTCAACTGGTCGCGCTGATGGGCGGCGAGTGCGGCGTGTCCAGCCGGCTCGGTGAGGGCAGCGAATTCTGGTTCACCGTGGCGGCCGGCTCGGACTGCACCGGGCCGCCCGCTCCCGACGAGCCCGCCGGCGAGTCGCAGCCAGCCGGCGTACCCGCCAGCAGGCTGCTACTGGCCGAGGACAACCTGATCAACCAGAAGGTCGCGGTGGCGATGCTGTCGCTCGCCGGATATCAGGTCGACACGGTCAGCGATGGCGCGGCTGCGGTGAAGGCCTTCGCCACCGGTGCCTACGACGCGGTGCTGATGGACTGCCAGATGCCGGAGCTGAACGGCTACGAGGCGACGGCAGCCATCCGAGCGCACGAAGGCACCAAGCGGCACACCCCTATCATCGCGATGACGGCCGGCGCCCGACCGGAGGATCAGGCCCGCTGCCTGGCCGAGGGTATGGACAGCTATCTCGCGAAGCCGGTCAGCAAAGACGCGCTGCTGGCGGTGGTCGCCCGCGCCGTGGGACGCGCGAATTCGCCGCCGACAGCGGCCCTCCCCTCGCGGTAGGGTCGTCGGCAACCCGCCCAGCCGCAGCCAGGGAGCGTGACCTGCATGGACGCGCAGCGATGAGGACCGCCGACATCCGGCGCCGCTTCATCGACCACTTCGTCGGCCGCGGCCACACCGAGGTGCCCAGCGCCAGCCTGATCGCCGACGACCCGACGCTGCTGCTGGTCAACGCCGGCATGGTGCCCTTCAAGCCGTACCTGCTGGGGGAGCAGACGCCGGCCTTCAAGCGGGCGGTCAGCGTGCAGAAGTGCGTGCGCACCGTCGACATCGAGGACGTCGGCAAGTACAGCCGCTACGGCTCGTTCTTCCAGATGTGCGGCAATTTTTCCTTTGGTGACTATTTCAAAGAAGGCGCGATTTCCGCGGCCTGGGACCTGCTGACCAAGGCGCCCGCCGCCGGTGGCTACGGCTTCGACGCCGAGCGTCTGTGGGTGACCGTCTACCTCGATGACGACGAGGCGTACGACCTGTGGACGCGCCAGATCGGCGTGCCGGCGCAGCGCGTGCAGCGCCTGGGCAAGGACGACAACTACTGGGACATGGGGGTGCCGGGGCCCTGCGGCCCGGACTCGGAGATCTTCATCGACCGGGGCGCGCAATACGGCCCCGACGGTGGGCCGGCCATCGGCGGCGACCGCTATGTCGAGTTGTGGAATCTCGTCTTCATGCAATACGAGCGGGGCCCCGGAATCGGCAAGGACTATCCGATCCTGCGTGACCTGCCGGCGAAGAACATCGACACCGGGATGGGGCTGGAGCGGGTCGCCACCGCGCTGCAGGGCGTGGAAAACCTTTACGAGATCGACGAAGTCGCGCCGGTGCTGACCCACGCCGCGGAGCTGTCCGGCACGCGTTACGGCGCCTCCCACGACGACGACGTACGGCTGCGCGTGGTCGCCGACCATGTCCGCACCTGCCTGATGCTGATTGCCGACGGGGTGACGCCGTCTAACGAGGGCCGCGGTTATGTGCTGCGGCGGATCCTGCGCAGGGCGGTCCGGGCGATGCGACTGCTGGGCTACGACGACCCGGCCATGCCGGAATTGCTGCCGGTGTCGCGGGACGCGATGAGCCCGTCCTATCCCGAGGTCGCCTCGGACTATGGGCGGATCTCGTCGTACGCCTATGCGGAGGAGGAAGCCTTCCGCGCCACGCTCCGGGCCGGCACGGCGATTTTCGACACCGCCGCCGCCCAGGTGCGCGGGGCCGGCGGGTCGACGCTGCCCGGTGACCGCGTCTTCGCCCTGCACGACACCTACGGCTTTCCGTACGACCTGACGCTGGAAATGGCCCGGGAGCAGGGATTGTCGGTCGACGAGGCCGAATTCACCCGGCTGATGGGCGAGCAGCGGACCCGCGCCCAGACCGACGCCCGGGTACGCAAGACCGGCGGCACCGACGTGTCGGCCTACCGCGGCGTGCTGGAGTCCGCCGGCCCCTCGACCTTCACCGGCTACGACGAGGTCGAGCGGGAGTCCACCGTCGTCGGGCTGATCGCCGGCGGCAGCGCGGTGAGTGGCGCCGGCGAGGGCGAGGAGGTCGAGGTCGTGCTCGACGCCACCCCCTTCTACGCCGAGGCCGGCGGCCAGCTGGCCGACCTGGGCGGCCTCACGACGGCCGGCGGCGAGCTGGAGGTCCTCGACGTGCAGTCGCCGGTGGCCGGACTCGTGGTGCACCGGGTCCGCGTGGTCCGCGGCGAGGTCACGGCCGGGCAGACCGCACATGCGTTGGTCGACCTCGAGCGCCGGCGGTCGATCTCCCGCTCTCACACCGCCACCCACCTGGTGCACCGGGCGATGCGCGGCGCGCTGGGGGAGACCGCCACCCAGGCCGGCTCGATGAACGCCCCCGGCCGGCTGCGTTTCGACTTCAACACCCCGGGCGCGGTCCCGGCGACTGTGCTGGCTGACGTCGAGGACCAGGTCAACGCCGTTCTGGTCGACGACCTGCCGGTGCGCGCCTTTGTCACCTCGCAGGACGAGGCGCGGCGAATCGGCGCGATGGCGCTGTTCGGCGAGAAGTACGGCGACCGGGTGCGTGTCGTCGAGGTCGGCGACTACGCCCGCGAGCTGTGCGGTGGCACCCACGCCGCCCGGTCCGGGCAGCTCGGCATGGTCAAACTGCTGTCGGAGGCCTCGATCGGCGCCGGCGTACGCCGGGTGGAGGCGCTGGTGGGTCTCGACGCCTTCCGCTTCCTGGCCCGCGAGCACGTGCTGGTCGCCCAGCTGGCCGAGGCGTTCAAGGTGCCGGCGCACGAGGTGCCGGAGCGGGTGCACGGCGTCATCGCCCGGCTCCGCGACGCCGAGAAGGAGCTGGAGAAGCTGCGCGCCGACGCGGTCCTCTCCGGCGCGTCGCAGCTCGCCGCCGCCGCCCGCGACGTCTTCGGCGTGGCCGTGGTGACGACGGAGGTGTTGGCGGGCACGAGCGGCGGGGACGTACGCAAGCTCGCTCTGGACATCCGCGGGCGGCTCGACCCGACCCGGCCGGCCGTGGTGGCGGTGGCCGGTGCGGCCGGCGGCCGGGCGTCGATCGTGGTGGCGGTCAACGCGGCGGCCCGGGAGTGGCGGCTGTCGGCGCAGGAGATCGTGCGCGGTGTGGGGCCGGCGCTGGATGGCAAGGGCGGCGGCACCGACGAGCTGGCCCAGGGCGGCGGGGCCAACCCAGCCGGCGTGGCCGAGGCGCTGCGCCTGGTCGACCACCAGGTCGCCGGCCGGGTGACCGGATCGCAGTGACCGCCGCGGCCCGCCCGGGCGTGGTGCTGGGCGTGGACGTGGGCAGCGTCCGGGTCGGCGTAGCCGTGAGCGACCCGTCCGGCGTGCTGGCCACCCCGCTGCTCACCCTGTCGAGGGCCGGATCGCTCGACGCCCTCGTCCGCCTCGCCGGCGAGCACCATGCGGTCCAGATCGTGGTCGGGCTGCCGCGGTCGCTGTCGGGACGGGACGGGCCGGCCGCCGAGCTGGCCCGCACCTACGCCGCCGAGCTGGCCGCTCGGGTCAGCATTCCGGTGCAGCTGGCCGACGAGCGGATGACGACGGTGATCGCGTCGCGTACCCTCGCCGAACGCGGCGTGCGGGGCCGGCGGCAACGCGCGGTCGTCGACCAGGCGGCCGCGGTGCTGATCCTGCAGGGCTGGCTGGACAGCGCGCATTCGGGGATCGACGACGGCGCCGGCGGAAGGGCTGCACATGGCGCATAACCTCGACCTGCTCGACGAGGCGGCCGAGCCGTATCACGAGGAGCCGCGGCGCCGGCGTCCCGGCCGCAGTTTCGCGGCGCTGGCCATCGTGCTGCTGATGCTCGGCGGGCTGGCAGCCGGCGCCTACTACGGCGGCTCGCGCATCCTGGCGAAATTCGCCACCAGCACCCCCGACTACACCGGCGAGGGGTCGGGTGCGGTCACGGTGGTGGTCAAGGCGGGCGAGACCGCGTCCGACATCGCCCACGCCCTGGTCACGCAGGGAGTGGTCAAGAGCGCCGGGGCATTCGTGACCGCCGCCGACGCCGATCCGGCCTCCCGCTCGCTGCAGCCGGGCACCTACCGGCTGCGCAGCCAGATGAAGGCCAGCAGCGCCCTGGCGCTCCTGCTCGATCCGGCCGCGCGGGTGCAGTCAGTCGTTACGGTCCCGGAGGGCTTCTCCGTCAACCAGACGCTGGCCCGGATCACCGCCCGCACCGGCATCCCGCTGGCGCAGCTCCGCGCCGCCGCCAAGTCGCCGGCGGCCCTGGGTGTCCCCGCCTATGCCAAGGGTCGGCTGGAAGGCTTCCTCTACCCGGCGACGTACGCAATCCAGCCGGGCACCTCGGCGACCGCGGTGCTGAAGCTGCTGGTGGCGAAGTTCAACACCGTCGCGGCGGCCGAGCACCTTATGGCGCGGGCCCAGGCGGCGCACATGACGCCCTATCAGGTGCTGACCGTGGCGTCGCTGGTGCAGGAGGAGGGACTGGTGCCCTCGGACATGCCCAAGATCTCCCGGGTGATCTACAACCGGCTGGCGGCCGGCACTCCGCTGGGCATCGACGCCAGCATCTTCTACGGCCTGGGCCGCACCGGCGGGGTGCTGTCGGAGAGCGATCTGGCGCGCGTCACGCCGTACAACAACCGCAAGGTCGCCGGCCTGCCGCCCACGCCGATCGACTCACCCGGAAAGACGGCCTTGGACGCTGCTCTGGCGCCGGCACCGGGGGACTGGCTCTATTACATCTTGAAGGACAAGCAGGGCCACCAATTCTTCACCCATGACTACCAGGCTTTCCTGAACCAGAAGGCGAAGGGGCACCGCGAGGGGCTGTTCTAGCGCCGTGCTTATCTGACGCACATGCCCCGCGCCGCGGTCCTCGGCAGTCCCATCGCCCATTCGCTGTCGCCCGTCCTGCACCGTGCGGCGTACCTTGCGCTCGGTCTCGCCGACTGGTCGTACGACGCGATCGAGTGCGACGAGTCGGGGCTGCCATCGTTGCTCGCCGGGCTCGGTCCGGACTGGGCCGGGCTGTCGCTCACGATGCCGCTGAAAAGGATTCTCCTGTCGTGCGTCGACAGCCGGTCGGCCCTGGCTACACAGGTCGGCGCGGCCAATACCGTCCTGCTGGCCGGTGGTCATCGCCACGCCGACAACACCGACGTGGGCGGCCTGGTCGACTCACTCGCCGGCGCGGACGTCTCAGACGTGGTCATCCTGGGCGCCGGCGGCACCGCGGCGGCCGCGCTGGCAGCGGTACGCGACCTGGGCGCGGCCGTGGCGACCGTGGTCGTCCGCGAGGTCGGGCGGGCCGGCGACCTGCTGGCGGCGGCGGATCGGCTCGGAGTCGGGGTACGGCTGTCGCTCTGGCCGGGGGTACCCGCCGAGCCGACCCTGCTGATCTCCACCGTGCCGCGCGGCGCCGCGGACTTGCTCGCGGCCCACCCATGGCAGTCGACGACGACCGTCTGCGACGTGCTCTATCACCCCTGGCCGACGCCGCTCGCCCGGGCCGCAGGCGCCGCCGGGTGCCGGGTGGTGGGCGGCTACGAGCTGCTGCTGCACCAGGCCGCGCGCCAGGTGCGGCTGATGACCGGCCTGGCGGCGCCGTTGCCCGCCATGCGGGCGGCTCTGGCTGCGGCGAGCGACGGGGTTGAGGTCTGATCGGCCGGCCTGATCCGCTCACTGAGCGGCGGCGCCCAGAGCGGGCCGGCTCAAGCCCAACCGCCGGTCCGCCGATGCCTTCACTGATCAGGCTGACCGAGGGAGCGGATTGACATGACGGACCCAGGAGCTCGCCGGCCGGCGGCTGGCGTACTCGGCACCGAACGGCCGCCCCGCTGATGCAACTGCAGGGCTCCCTCGACGTGTTCGCCCTCCCAGAGGTCCTCCTTCTGCTCAGGTCGACCCGGCAGACCGGCGCGCTGCACGTGACCCGAGGCTCCCAGCGCGGGATCGTGCGGGTGGCCGGTGGGACGCTGTCCGGCGCCAACAGCGACACCTCACGGCAGTCCCTCGTGCACCGGCTCGTCGGCGGTGGGCAGCTGAGCGACGCGGCGCTGATCGGCTTCGCAGACATCGGGCCGCCCGGCTGCAGCCTGATCCGCTCGATCCGCGACACCGGCACGGTCGACCGCCCGTCACTGCTCGAGGTGGCCGGCGAGCAGGCCGTCGACGCCGTCTTCGATATGTGCCGCTGGACCGACGGCGACTTCACCCTTGCTGCCGACAAGGACGACCCGGACGACATCGGCCTGCGCCTGCCGGTTGCCGAGCTGCTGGCGGCGGTGTCCGTACGCATTGAAAGGTGGCCGGCCCTCGCCTCGCAGCTGCCGACCCGGGACGCGATCCTGCGACCGGTCGCCGCACTGGACCAGGACCCGAGTCTGACCCGACACGAGCGGGCGCTGGTGACGCTGATCGACGGCCGGCGCACGCTGGGCGACCTGGTGAGGGTGTGCGGTCGCGGTGAGTACGCCATCGCCTGCCTGCTGTCGCCGCTGCTGGAGCGGGGGATGGTCGCCGTCGCCGGTGAAGAGCCCGGTGAGCTGGCCGCCGCCCTGGTCCGGCGGCAGTCGCTGATCGCCGGTTTGGAGTCGCCGGTGTCGCACGACACGCCGGCCGCGGCGCCCCCGCCCCCCGCGCTGGACCCACCGGCCTGGACCCCGCCCGCCTTTGCCCCGCTGGTCCTCGAACCAGCGCTACCGTCGACGCGGCCTCCGGTCGCGACGGAGTCAGCGCACCCTCGTCCCAGCAGTCCTGCCCACCTCGTCACCGAGCCGGCCGAGGGTGCGGCCGAAGACGAAGCGGCCGCAACCGAGCCAAATGGCGACCAGCCGTCCCAGCTCGCCCCGGCCCAAGTTGCACGCGTGCCGGCCCACCGGGACGAAGGAGTCAACCGCAGCATGGTGTTGCGGCTGATTGCCGGCGTACAGGACCTGTAGCCAGATGACGACACGCCGGCCCCGCGACGGTCGCCGCCGGAGCCGGACCGACAGCAGACCACCGACGGGAGGGTGACCGGTGAGGCAGCTCAGCGACATCCTCCTCAGCGACGGGCTGGTCACCGAAGGCCAGCTCACGGCGGCCGACCAGGAGCAGAAGTCAGGCGGCCGCCCGCTGGGCCGCATCCTCATCGACTCCGGCGCGCTCACCGAAGCCCAGCTGGTCAAGGCGTT
>JAABUK010004442.1_pt1 | contig 22789 bp, 21 predicted proteins | sample 5559141 | NCBI WGS metagenome assembly JAABUK01 (sample SAMN10711869, study PRJNA513367) | rock metagenome | isolation source: Antarctica rocks | place: Antarctica: Victoria Land, Pudding Butte nord | collected 2016-01-03
GAGAGAGAGAAGCTGCGACTTCTCCAGCTGTAAAAGGGGCAACGATTCATGAATTTGTCGTCAAGCACGCAGCGGCGCCGGGAAAGTGCAGCGAAATCTCTCGTCCGCGTTTGGGACAACCCCGAGATCTTGGAACTGGTAGTTCGAGTCCATGCACTACCAGACAGCCTAGATGGCGCAGACGCAGGAATGCATTCGTCGATCCATTTGTCTCCGGAGAGAGCAAGCAGGGACGAGAGTTGACCAGTCAGCCAGGCCAGGTTTGAAATGGTTCGTATCTAGAAAGTCTATCATAATCACCAGTACTACCATTAGTTGATGAGGGTTCGAAGCAGCCTTGATTGGCCCCCAAAAACGAAGCCGCAAAACAAGTATCGTTTTCAGGTCGGGTCTTGCTTTGAACTAATCATCTAGCTATTCCGTGCTACACGCGCCTGCTGTTCCACATATCATATTTGTGTAGGCACGAAAACTCCAAGAACAAGAAAGAAGGGACTAGATGCAAGCAGTGTCCAAGAAATAGCTATTTTAGTGATGGATTTTCCAAACCCGCCCTGCCTCCGTCTTCCAGCAAAAACATTCCAAGGAATAGGTGTCCGGCGTCCAAGCACTGACATGAAGCTCGCGAATCTCCCAGCGTCTCGATGCAGCGTACCAGTTCAATAAACGGGGCCGTCCATAGAACCATTCTCACTCATTGCTAGAAGACGTAGCGAAGTCGGAAGTCGAGGATGAGATCTGCACACCGTGTGTGGTCCAGTCTGCGCCTTATGTTCGATGGGGCGCAGCGGTGTTCAGAGGGGTTTGGGGTCAAGCGAGAAGTGGCTTGCGTAGCCTCCGACTAAGTTGGACTGGCAAGCAACGGATGTTGTTGTCATGCTGAGATGTCAGTTGGGGAAGTGTTCATTCCGGATGGTTAGTTTGGGAAGTTTTGCTACTGCTTGGGCAGTTCGGGAAGTCTTCTTCTCGAACGGGGAGCTTAGGAATTTTGCCGCCGTTTGAATTGATGATGGCAGTTGCGGGGATGCTCATTCGGAATGGCTAGCTAAGGCGGTTTGCTGCCGGTGAAAGAGGTGAGAAGACGATGTTAAGCGCGGGCCGAAGTGAGTTGGATTGGTAATAGTGATGACAGGCGTTGGTCTTGTGAAGTCGGCTGTTTAAGACAATGGCAGAGCGTTTTTCTGGAGAGAGATATGTTCCTGCTCTAAGGGCTGGTTTCGATGGGATGTCTTGACTTGTTGTTCGAACATAGAAGAGAATTCCGAGCGGTTGATGTCGAAACCCCTGCGTCTGAGAGAACCGAGTGGAGAGATTCTTGACTAAGAAGAGGTGTGCCGTAAAGTACCCAGCATTTGCATCGCACGCCCTTCTCCAAGGTGATATTCGGCGGTATGGTCTAGTCTACATCGTCGCCATATTGTTGGCCTAGTCATAGCCATAGCTAGCTCCTCGCCGATGTTTCCCGGAAACTGCTCGCGAAGCCATGCATCGGAGAGCGGCTGATGGTCAGAGAAGCCATTGTTGCTCAGCATGGCGCGCCGGCGTGAGATGCTAGCGCTGGAATCTCCGTCAAGGATAATCGATGTGGCATCTTAGATCATAGGCTCACATGAGGCCCTCCTGTTTTGCTTTGGCGCTGGTTGCGCCCGTTTTAGGAGCTGCCCATTTGCTCGTCTTCTTCATATGTATTTCCTCTTCCTCATCTGGTCGCCTCCCGTAAACAAGGTACACTTTCTGGTAGGCGTGCACGTTGCGATCTTTGATACATTTTCTAACGTCCACCAAAAAGACCTCTATTTCGTTTTGACTCCAGCCCAGACCTTCTGGTCCAAACAACTTGTAGGAGAAGGCTGATAGGCCATCTAGCCAGTTGGCTTCCCAAAGGCGACCTACATGTTTCAGAAAGGGATCTTTGGGCCATGGATTCATGGGAATCTTATCAATGCGTTCGTGAACATCCACATACCCTGCCTCACGCATCCAAGTCGCCAGCTTATCTGCAACGCGAATCTGCTTGGGCGGGTCCATCCTGGCGGCTGCTTCTTGGAGATAAGATTGCCAAGCTCGAAATGACCAGTTTGGTGGAATAGTCTCATCGTCACAGCTGATGCCGGGTAACATTTCGTGGCATTCTAGCCATCCAGTACCCGGTTTCAGGTAGCGACGTGCATTTCTGATTAGCTTACTGTAGGATGGGAGAGATCCCAACATGACGGCTGAATGAACGTAATCAAGGGATGCTAGTGGCCTACACCAGTCGGTTTCAGTGCAATCATCGATCTCGAAATTCACTTTTGGTGGAACGAGGGAAGGCTGGATGGGTGATAGGTCGGTTCCAGTAATGCGAGCATTCGGGAAAATTGCAGCTTCCAAAGTGTCAGCGGCTGATCGCAGTGTATTTGTGCCGAAGCACGAACGCTGGAACCGCATTTGCTAGTCAGCAAAACGTACCCATTTCAATTGGCCAGGTGCCAGTGCCGGTGCCGATGTCTAGAATTCTTTTTGGATCTTTCAAGGGTGCAAAATAGATTCTGTCATCGTGGAGCGTTTTCAACGCCTGGTATTGCAGCTCAAGTCTGTCCACTTCCATGTCGTCGTTTGGCAAGACATAGGCTGGCAAATCAGCATTCACAAACCAAAGGATTTACGAAATAGCAAATCATCTCGACGTACAGCCTTCCTTGTACTTGTGGTATCGACGTCCCCATGCCATGGGGTAATCTGTGACGCTGTCCGTGAGGGTCTTGGTGTCTCTGAATCTGGTTAGCGAAGATGCGGGTGGCACTGATTGGGAGCTCTGTTCCGATATATAGCCAAGATGCGAATCCACATGGTGCTGGATAAGATGGAAGGGATGGGCCTTACTCGTCCTCATCTGAAGCACACAACTTCTCGATGTTAGCTTGAATGACAACAGAGAGCAGATACACCTTGGTGCAAGAGGGAAGATGAGCCATTGAGACATACGTTGGAAGCCATTGTGATCTACTGCGTAGTTGATAAGAGTGTGCGAGCTTCAGCCAGTACTAAGCTTTATGCCATCCAACATGCTGGATCGCCCCAGACAAACTGCACGTTCAAGACGATTGCCACGGGGATTGCATTTATTAAGGCGGTTTGAGGTGTAGTCACGGAGCAAGAGGACCTTGCTGCCTAAACATAGATGCTGGTCTGGAAAGAGAAAGAGAGCCTGGTCCTAAAAAGACTCAACTGGAGATGGGCAAGGTGCTAGATGGAGGATGCGAAGCTCTCATAAGTACGATTTCGAGCGGAGCGGGGATGAATGGTAGTTGATTAGGGGAGATGCAAGAGCGAGACGCGGAGGTGATACTTGAACGAGAGGAGAAGCGAGGTGGAGTTAGTCCCCATGATTAGTGTTGGCATGCAGTGCGTTGGCACTGGCGTCTAGGAGCCATGACCCAGGCCATGATCATGATCCAGCTGGCCGGCATCAATCACTAGGTTAGTCTTGTATTAGCCCAAGGAGGCCCTTTCAGCAAGAAGTCGATGATCCTGCGATGGATGCACAGAAAAAGGTTAGTCTTGCAGCTCAGTACCGACGCCGCGGATACGGTGCTGCACTATACGACACCAACTAAGCTGATCAGGTTAACTGTGGGGCATGGAAGACTGCCACCAGCAAAAGCCCGCGGGGCTGCATGACAAGCATCTTCACTTTGGCACTGATGAGCCAACTGTTGTTCAAGTTCAATGATTGAGCCCATCCGGATCGGGAAGCCTCTTTGGTTTCCGAACATTGTGACCTACTACGGACGACTAAACGGACGACGACAAATGCCATGTGTATGGGAACGGGGGCGTCAAGGGAGAAAAGAGCCTGATCTGATTGAGATGCCCTCGGAAAAGCGTGGATCTCAAGCGGTTGACTGGTTAAGATAGAGCGGGCGAGGTGGAGATGCCAGAGCAAACAACAACAGCAATAACAACAACAACAACAACAACAACAACAACAACAACAACAACATCAACATGACAGGCCTAGAACCGTTCGCTCTCCGAAGCCGTGGACCCGGAGGCGGCCACAGCACGCAATCTCTCATGCACACTTTGAGCGGAGAAAGCATCCAAGCATCCAGGCCAATCGTTCCACATGCCACCCATGGTACGGGAGTCATCCTTTCACACGTGTGAATGATGCACTGCACGATTTGCTGGCTCCAATTGCCCGGCTACATGCCCTGCCAGTTGCTCTCCGTGTGCGGCGTTGATCTCTTGCTTCTGCGCAACGATGCCCTACATCCCCCAGCGTTACGGCTTCAGCTGAGGTCTATTGGCACAACAAAGTTGGCAGGTTGAAGATGTTGTGCAATAATGTTGTGCAATAAGAGCGATCCCTGGTGCTCTGTTTTGCATCTCCTACGTCCATTTACGTCCCTTAGTGATCAGACGGGCGGCCAGATTCATTGACGGGAAATGGTTCAGACCTAGCTGAAAGGTCAAAACGTTCATTCGGAACAGCAAAAGGTGTGTATGATTGGTTTTGAGTCTCGTCGAGTTGTCTCGCTCACACGTCTTCTCGCGCTGATTCGGTTCGGGCCTCTCGGGCCGATCTCGGCTTCGTGCCAAGGACGGGACCGTAATCACGTGAACCGCTGCTTATCGGCTCAGCAAATCAAGCATCAAGCATCAAGATAGATGCCGGCCTTGCTCATCACGACTTCAGAACGTTAGGAGAAGACGTCGAGGGAGTTCGTGTTGTCAGAGCAAGGCGATGGTGCCCACACAGTCGATCAGTCTCATCTTCTCGCTTCGCAGAGATGATTTGAGATATGCTCGGACCGGGTTCGTCCTCACAGGCCTGATAAGCGCCAATCGGTCTCCTTCTGGGAGGACTTCGAAATGTTCGATCAAGGCGAAAGCGCTCAAAGTTCAAGCTCAGAAGACAATCGTTTCTTTTCTCTGTACGTGACGGCCCGAAGACGGTCTAACCAGGACGGTGAGGTGCCAGATCCCAACTCCTTTTTCCTGCTGGCGCCCTTTGATAAGGAAGGATCCACAATCAGCCTCGTTATCTTCCTTGACTGAGATAAGCCACCATCCTCACCAACCACACCGACCTCAATCCACTTGGTCAGTGCTCCTTGCATGTACACCAATTACGTCCACCCCCATTTATCCCAAGTTACACGGTCTTGGCCAAGTCTCGAGATAAGGACTATGTGAGCTCCCCATCAATGGGAGTTCCTCCTCGATGATGGGAGGCAGCTTTCCTTGTGCTCGACATTGCTGGCGTCATTGCTAACGACGATGGGTCTCGAAGCCACGGAATTTGATCTTGAGCATACTTGTGCATGATCGAGAACGCGCAGAGCAGCCTTTTGGAGATCCAATAGTCGCTCGTTGCTATTGCGACGGATGACAATTCATACCTCAAATCACTCTAGAATCTTCTGATACCACTGCTCACACCCGATCATACCCGAATCTGTCTTTACTAGCGCTGCTCGTGAGGTCCAGAATCAGCAAACACGCCTACCAGCTGACTTCTTGTCCTTATCAGCAACCCCAAAGAGGCCCAATCTGGGGTTGCCTTGCAGCCTCGATCCCTCTAACTCAATTCGTTGATCGCTGCAAGGGATCATCCGCGGATTTGCTGTTTGGGTTACAAGGGCTGGAATACTGGTGTTTCTTTGGACTTCCGGAGAAAGCACAACATCCATATCATCACAGCCTGCCAAGCAATTGGCATCGATAACCAACGAGCTTTGGTAGATTCTATATCAAGGCCCTCCCTGTCCTCAATCGAAAATCCTCTCGTTTTCTTCCCAGGACACCTTTGTATTCAAAGATCAACTTACTTTCTTACTCCTCTCTACAGCAGGATGTTTGACATCACCACCCTCTGGAGGGCCCCAGTGGTCAATCCTATCAACCACAAAGCTCGCTCCGTTCCCTACCTCAATCCCGTCAATGTCTATGGCAGAGTCTTCTTCTTCTCTTGGTTTGGGTTCATGATCGCTTTCTGGTCATGGTATGCCTTTCCACCATTGGTATGTTTTCTCTTGTCCAAGCCGTTATGAACTCGTCGCTAACCCGGACAATAGTTGGAAGTCACCATCGCAAAAGACCTACATCTTACTAAGTCGGAAATCGCCAATTCCAACATCATTGCCCTTACAGCTACGCTCCTCGTTCGCTTGGTAGCTGGTCCGTCTTGTGATCGATTCGGTCCACGTGTTACGTTTTGCGCTTGTCTTCTCATAGGAGCTATTCCGACCGCTCTTTCTGGCACTGCCTACAATGCATCTGAGCTGATGGCCCTACGATTCTTCATTGGCATTCTTGGCGGCAGCTTCGTGCCATGCCAGGTCTGGTCTACAGGATTCTTCGACAAGAACGTTGTGGGCACATCCAACGCGTTCACCGCCGGTCTGGGAAACGCAGGTGGCGGAATTACCTATTTCTTGATGCCAGCGATCTTCGACTCCCTCGTGAAGAATTCAGGTCTGAAACCACATGTCGCCTGGCGCGTTGCATTTATCGTCCCCTTCATCTGCATTACAGTCACCGCCGTCGCCATGTTGCTGCTCTGCCCAGACACTCCTACTGGCAAATGGAGCGAGCGTCATCTTGCTGTTCAGCAAAGTCTCGCCAATCACGGTGTCACTGCAACCGTCGTCGACGCCCCGGGTAACATCATGGAGAAAAAACCCGGCTCGGATGGCTCGTCTTCGCCGCCCTCCCAGGAGGGTGAGAAGATGCATTTCGAAGCGACTGGTGAGCGCAAGACATCCTATGACCACGAAGCGCAGATGGGCGAACAACAAATGCTCGATACGGCGCGTGGAGAAGTTGTCGTCAAGCCTACCTTTCGGGAGGCAATGCAAGTCATCTTCACCCCTCAGGTTTTGGTCACGGCTGGTGGCTACTTCTGTTCCTTTGGTGCCGAGCTCGCCATCAACTCTGTCCTCGGAGCTTACTACCTCAAGAACTTCCCAAAACTTGGTCAAACTGGCTCTGGGAAGTGGGCGGCCATGTTTGGGTTGCTGAACGTCGCCTTCCGTCCAATGGGTGGCCTCTTCTCGGATTTCCTCTACAACAAGACGCACAGTGTATGGTCGAAGAAGATTTGGCTGCATTCGCTGGGCCTCCTTACTGGCTGCTTTCTTCTTGCAATCGGACTCGTCAACTCACACAACCAGTCAACCATGTTCGGTCTCATCGCTGGTATGGCTTTCTTCCTGGAAGCCGGCAATGGAGCCAACTTCTCCCTCGTGCCACATGTTCATCCCCATGCCAATGGCATCGTCTCTGGTGTGACCGGAGCCGCTGGCAATCTCGGTGGCATCGTATTCGCCATCATCTTCAGATACAATCCCGGACGCCAAGGCAAGGTCATTTGGATCATTGGTGTTATGACTCTTGCGATCAACCTGGCTCTTTGCTGGATAAAACCAATTCCAAAGGGCCAAGTTGGCGGGCGATAGATGCTGAGCTCCGAGGTGTTTTTAGATACCTTTTGTGCGTTTGCTGAAGAGTGTTGGAACGATTAGCGTAAAAGGTGTATTAGCCAGCTATGAGGATTGAAGATGAGATACTAGTCATTCCAAATGTCTTTCTTCCGTTCATTGATCCGGCCCGCCAACCGAGGCTCAGGTACTGTTTCTAAGCTTGTTTACCGACATCCGCCGTCTTCGTCCTCACCGCTGTTAAAGGATCAGAATGTCCCGTCTCTCCCATCCTGCAGTCGGTCGTAGCCTGGTCAGGTGCAGGATTCGCTTGGGAGTTCTGCACCTAAAGTGGCCCCTTCTTTTCAATCGTTGTTTACTGATATAAAGGTCCTGCAGGTGGTCTACTTACCCTCGAAATTACAACAACTGCTTCCTCCTCCTACAAGTCCAATCACCGTATCAGAGGTAGGTGTTTGCTCCCATATGCGCAGAACATATCAGGCATCTAGCTTTCCCAGGTCGCTTTTGGGAACTTACACTGTCGTCTCGCTACCACTTTCACCACAGGCAATAGCCTGGGAGATTTGGACCTTATCTCCAACGATTTCGCTATGCTTTTTCCTTGCTCCAAGACCGTGATAAGCAGCAGTCATTTAGCGCAATCTCAGAACACAAAGCTTATGCATCGCAGCAGGACCCCCCGGTTAACAGCATCTTGACCGCTCAGAAGAGAGCACGGCCTTATATTCAGTATCAAAGAACCGTAAAACTTCTTTCTCAATTGCAAAATCCAAGTCCCAATTCAGTCCTCAAGAAACCTTGCAACAATGGCAACAACTCGTCAATATCAAGCCACTCAAAAAGGCGGCCCCTTCGCCCTCGTTTCAGTCCTTAAACCCACTCCAGAACCAGACGAAGTCTCCATCCGCGTGAAAGCCGTTGCCCTGAATCCGCTCGAGTGGAGACAGCTCTAGTTTGGAGCTATGGTCCAGAGTCGGCCGGCCGTATTCGGCGTCGACGGTGCCGGTGTCGTGGAAGCTGTTGGGGAGGGCGTGACGAAGTTCAAGGCCGGCGACGAAGTCTTCGGTCTTTTGGGATTAGGGCCGAAAGCTGCTGCATTCCAGGAGGTTGCTGTAGTGCTGGAGAAACTTGTCGGGGAAAAGCCGACTAATGTGACTTTTGAGGAGGCTGCTTCGCTCCCGCAAGTCACTCCTACCCTTGCCGAACGACGGGGAGGAGACTGTAAGCTCTCCTGATTGAGAAACTGACTCAAAACGTCAGCGTATGTTACTGCACAGCAGCCTCCGGCATCTACGCCTCTTTGGAAATCCCCCTGCCCTTCTCCCGGACGGCACAACCACCGGCTCTCAACCGAAGTCCATCCTCGTCCTCGGCGGCAGCTCCGCCGTTGGTGCCGCCGCAATCCAAATCCTGGCTCTCGCGCTCCACCCCGCTACCATACTCACTACGAGCTCCCCGCAGCACCACGCCCACCTGATCTCCCTTGGCGCAACCTAGGCCTTCGATCAGAGGTCTACCACCCTCGTTGCAGATATCAAGTCCGCCACTTCGAAGGCAAGGGCGTCGACATGATCATTGACGCCGTTGCCAGCGGCGCCGCACAGACGAGCATTTTTGATGCGCTAAGAGCGGATGGCCCGAAGGAGTACGCAGAAGTTGCCACAGGCGCGCAGTTTCAGGTCCCAGAGGGCATCAAGAGGCACGTCGTTTTTGGGCGAACCGTATTTGAGAAGCCGGGCGGGGCTAACATCATGCCTGCTTTTTCGGAATTGGTCAGCGAGGGGAAGTATAAGATCCCGGTTCAGCTGAAGAATGTGGGGAGCGGGTTTGAGGCGATTGGGGAAGGGGTTGGAGGAGTTGAAGGCGGGTGTGAGTGGGATCATATTAGTAGTGACGCTCTGAGATGTCTTGTTAGTCTGGTAAAAGTCACTACAGGACTACTTCATCTATCAACTCGGTGTACGTATCTATCCCTGACCTTGTTGCAGAAGACACAGGCAGTGATAGAATTCATGATTAAGTACATCGTCCTCGTAGTGTTTAATGCCTTTTTCGTGCCAAGACACCGGAGATCCTCATCTCCTGGCCCGCAGCTCCACACTTTCGCGGTACCTGACCCGCCCGCGAAGGTCGTGACAGAGTCTCAAGTGCGTTCACACTCTTGATGTTATGACCTTTGATGGCCATGTAGCTCACCGTTTGCTTCGAAACTCTTATATTTGCCCTTCCGACCTGATATGGATCTCAGATGCTCTACTTGCAGAATCGATACAACGCTTTACCCGTGTGCATCGACGTCACGGAAGCTCCGTGCCCGGGCCCCTTGAGGCAAGAAGGAGAGCAAAGGGAAGGAAGAATACAAGTCTTGCATCTGCGGGACATGGAGGGCCTCCTATTGAGGTCGGAGCTCTGTTCGGACGTGGTTGTCAAGATGAGTGGTGGCAGGTTCCCCGTCGTTGTGAACCGCAAGCAGGAACAATTGAACGTAAGGCTTCAAGCCCACCCATGTGCTATTGCATACTGATGAAGCAAAGCTCCTTCAATACTGTCTTCGTGGCTCACTAGAAAACCTCCTTCATCGCTCCTGGGCATTCCGCTGTGCGAGCAACCGGCGCAAGATGGGCCCAAGATCCCAACTAAGCCATCTGCGAACCAATTCCACGATTTCCTTTCCGACTGTCGATCGTTGCAGGAAATAAGAGAACTAGTGCAGCGTCTAGAAATCAACCTTCTGGAGACACCCGCTCACAGCCGCCGAATACTGCAGCATTTACTGAGCTCGGATTGGGGAGCCAGCGAGCTTCATGACTTCCTCCTTGATGGGGGACTTCATACGAAAGGCAGTAATTGCTTTGAGGAGCTCATCGAATGGAAGATCTCCAAACCGAACTCGAAAGCACACGTTGAGAGTTTTTACGTTTGCATGCAGAAAAGCTTGAACCTTGGTCTTTTTCCAGGGCGAGAAGTTCAAATTCTCATCTCTAAACTAGCAAAAGTCAATACGAGTGTACAAGGGACCACTACAGAACTCGGCGGCACTGAAGCAATTCAAGGCTGGTATTGGATGATGGCAGATGCCATGACAAATTGTCCTGTATTCAGCCTAAAAGATCTTGGACAGAACGTCTTGCAGCAGTGGTGCCAGCTCCTATTAGAAGCCCCATTCGCACCCTGCGCGCTTGACACTTTTCTCACGATACAACGATGCCTCATGAACGTAGATCGCTTCAAAGTCAACACAATACAAGGACTTGTCAAAAAATGGATAACCTACGCGCAACGGTCGAAGCGGTACGAGCCGTCAGATCTAACGAGAACAGAGGAATCCGAACTCGACTACGCAAAGGTTGCTGACTTTCTGGCGGCGTTGCGCCCGTCTCTCACATCGAAGAGCCTGTGTGAAATTACGGGAAAGCTGGTGAGAGATGTTGTGAAGGGGGCCAGACTGCCCACAGCTCTTGACATGTGGATGCACATTCTATCATGTTATCCAGGGTGGTCGGCTGACATGGTCCTGAATCACCAGAAATGGAGAGATTGCCAGGGCGAATATGCCTCGGCGAGCGGGCTCGCTTCACCAGAAGGCATTGTTGTCAGACTTTGGACTGCCACCCGCTTGGCCAAGCAGGCTCGGGAGCCTCATGATACGCAGGGCTTGCAAAAGCTGATACAGCGTCTTGTCCACCTTTTGGAACAACAACTGGGCCCCGATCAGGATCTCCTGGCGGGATTGATCTTCACCCTCCAATCTCTACCACTCCCTTCGCCATCCGATGTGCTTCAGATGATCGGCAAGTACTCCGGTGGACACTTCCAATTCCACGGGTCCACTGACAAACTACTGGCCGACATGCTAGACGTGTCCAACTCACGGATTGCACTATTCAAGGAGGACGGTGTATACAAGAACGCCAAAGTCAACCTGAATACCTACCTCAGAACCCTGGCTGAACGGGCGAATACAAACCCGGAAGGATTCCTACAAGTGGCTCGTGCATTGATCATGCGAGACAGACTTTCCTTCAAGATCATTACACGTATCCTACGGCACAACCTGGCTCTTAACCTCTCTCTAGCCTACGCTCCGGTTCCCACTCGGATGCAATCATCTCGACCTCAAATGCCAACATCACCCACCACCGTAGCATCAAAGTTTCCTGACCCAGCTACGTCACTATACATCCTGAACTCCCTCGCCCGCTCCTTCGCCGTCTCCCCCGCCATCTCCCCCCGCCAGGCCTTCCGCAAAGTCTACTGGATCTACCTCCACCTCCACAAACACACCTGGGGCAACGCCATCGGGCCCGAGATCACACGCTCACTCTGGCACGCCGGCGTGACGCGTTACAAGGAAACAGGGACGAGTCCGGAGAAAGTGGGGTGGATACTGAGTAAGGTGAGGGAGGTGGAGGGACAGGAAGTCGCGGATCGGTTGCTCTGGTTTGGTTCTGGCGGTGTCAAGGGGTGGAAGGAGTGGATGCGTCAGGATTGTGATGGGATTGATGCTGAGGGGTGGAAGAGGGTGGTTGGGAAGAGGACGAACAGACAGAAGCAGGACGAGGACCGAAAGCAGGGTGAGGAGAAGGGGCTCACGGTGGCATGAATGAGATGATTCAACGTTGGTGCCAAGTGCTGGATACCAACATGGACATACTTGTACGGTGTATGGCGTGCAAATGAATTTCCCATCGCCCATTGAACTTCAACCAGAGAGCCGGACAGGGCTGTCGCTGGCAAAGACATACCTGAAGAATCGACAGTGAAATGGTTTTCCTCACAGAGTCAAGTCGGCCTTTCCAGGAGCACAATGAAAGCTGCTTTCGCGGTTTACATCTTTGGTACAGAACACATACATACCTGCGGACTTTGGTAATGATTAATCCCGTAATCTAAGCATGTCTCCCAACGCTCGAGCAAATGCATTTCTACCAATGTTCAGCGGGCCGGTGGCATCGAATGACTTGTTATCCTGTGCCAACCTCAGCCATCTACGTCCATCTTCTCCACCACCACCAAACTATCCGAATCGCTTCCGTTTCCATTCCCGCCAGTCCCCAACTCCGAAACAGTCACATATCTCCCAATCTGTTCCTTTGTGATGACTTTCTCATTCAACCACGCCGTCGTACCCTTGGGGAACTTGTAATTCCGCTCCTTCTTCACCCTCTCGTTCGGCTTGATGTAATTCCGCATCATCTGCGTCGACTTCCCCTTCTCAATCACACAGACGTCGACGTTGGAGCCTGAGCCTAGGTCGTTGAATATACCGGCTTGGATCGCCTCACTGCAGACTTTGATCGCTTCTTCTCGGGTGCAGTTGTTCTTCCACTGCGTCTCGAAGATCGCCATGGCTGCCAGGCTACCGGAGCCCATGGTGACGTAGGGGAGTTTGTCGGTGGAGCCGTGGGCGTGGACGGTGAAGAGGCCGACGCCGGTGGGGTCCACGCCCGCGACGACGAGGTAGGCGCCGATGTGGCCTTGGTAGCGGAATAGGTGTTGTTTTAGCATTGTCATGACGGTGACGACGCGGGGGGAGCGGCCGGTGGAGAGGGAGTGGAGTTCGAGGCTGGAGGAGATCAGGGCGGTGGTGAATTCGGTGTCGGCCGCTGTGCCGGCGCCGGCGCAGAAGATGGACGGGGAGATGTAGTGGAGCTTTTCGCAGTTCTGGGAGGAGTGTGCGATTAGTACTTAGCCAGGGAAGTGATTTGCGTTGAGAATGAAAGGACTCGGTGGGAAAGGGTTGAATGCATCTCGCGATGCAAGAACTGATGATTGTCCTACCTTGTCAGCAACTATCGGGCCGCTGGTAGCTCTCGTGTCTGCAGCTATCTGGGGACCAGTCAGCCAGTTTTCAGATGTCTAGTCTGCGACTGCAAGAGCTTACCACCACTCCATTATCGAATATGCACCCAACAATCGTGGTTCCTGTGCTCGTTGCCTTCGGCAGCGGCACTCCTCTTGCATGCAGAGCTGCATTCCGAGTGTAGTTTGAGAAGTCGAAGCCAGGCATGACGGGCGAGGCCGGCTCAGAGCCAGCTGCGTTAGAGACTCCTGTCGCTCGACCGGAAGACTGCGAGGAGCTATTCGATGTGAATGACCAGCACGAGTGTAGCGCACACCAAAGGAGGTGCAAATTGGGATTGTGTAGGGAATACCAGAGGCAGTTGATGACGAAGGAGTAAGCTGCCTGAAGCTGTCCACCGTAGATCTACTTCGGCACGGAACTGGGAGAACGCGCACGAAAACGTTGCCAAGCCCAGCGGAGCGCGCGCCATCCTCAAGCCTTCACAGCAGAGAAAGCAGTCAACGGGGCAATACTTGTGCAGCCACAAGCAGAAGTAGCCAGCCCGATATCGAGCCACTCTCCTCCTTTTCGCTTTCACGTTGAGTCTTCAAGATTCGTGACTACGATTCCTTTCCGTTCCCTCGGTGGCCCCGTCCGGCACCGCGACATTCATTTACTACTCCTCCGCGAAGAAGTGACACCGATGCGCACGATTTGCGAGCTTCAACAGAGCGGACTAGCACGCCGCTCTCTGCTGAAATACCGAGATTGAGGATGGCGTTCAGTTTCAATAACAGTGGTGCAAACGCTGCATCCCCCGCGTCAAATACGGGTGCTTCGGCTCAGATGGGGGATGAGTTACGGGAGATACATACCGAAGTAATGACACCAAGGCAGGATGATAGTGCGGCTCTCTTACTGACGTGACTAGCAACTCGGCTTTCAACCCATCGGTGGCGATAGCAAACTCCAGCTTCTGCCCACACCATGGCCTGCGGGTGCGCTCCCTCGTCCCAGCTCGTCCTTGCTGGGCGTGGCCTCGTCTAAGGGCTTGGTGGTTGCTGCTGGACCTAGCGAGCTCATAATCGCGAGCACTGACTCGGTACGAGACGCCTGGGCTTCAGGGCAAGCGTCAGAAAACAACGTGAAAACTTTCAACCCAGAGACCAAAATCACTGTCCCACGCTTGTCTCATGTCGCCTTCTCGGCAGATGAGAAAGTCTTGGTGATTGCTGGAGAGAACAATGGTGGTATGGCAGCTTATAAGACTGATGGACTTACCCAGGGACAAACCAGTCCAGCTCTCGAGGTCTCAACTAACAACAAAGGACTGAGAGCACTTGCGCCAAATCCGAATGTGCAGTTTGCAGAGCTATTCGCGGCTGTGACGACTGATGGAGAATTGTTGATGGCTGATTTGAAGACGGGCCAGCTTCGGAATGGGGCGAATGGCACAGTGCTGAAAAGCGGCGTCAGCTGTCTGTCGTGGAGTAATCAAGGGAAACAGCTTGTGGCTGGTCTTGCAGATGGTACTGTGATCCAGATGACACCCGATGGTAGTCCAAAGGCGGAGATACCTCGTCCACCTGCACTCGAGGGCGACAAGCACGTGTCAACACTGTCTTGGTTATCGAACGACACCTTCCTGATCATTTACAGTTTCAGCTCAAATAGTGACGATATGGCTCAGCCTTCTGACTACTTCATCGTAAACCGCCAGCCTAAAACGCAGCATTATACCTTTCAGACTCTTCCGGAGGTCTGTCCTGCGTTTGGGCTCAATCGATCGCCTGCTTGTCAATTCGTTGCTCGATTGCGAAAATTCGAACCACATACAGAGGACGCGCTTCTTCTTGCCTCCACCACCTCTTTCGAACTGGGACTTGTCACCAAAGCAGATGCACCTCTGTCTCGAGAAGAGCCAGTGACAGATTCCTACACCCTTACCATGCCAGCGGATGATTCGAGACGAGCTCAATTACCTCTATCCTCCTCGGGTGAGGGTGATACATCTCCTATCGGGCTTGCGCTTGACCTCTCAGCTAAGGATAGCATTGTGAGCCCTCTACCTTCAGACCCTGAAATAGAACAATCTCCTGGTCCACTTCCGAACGTCTTCGCTCTGAATCACGAAGGAATCCTTTCTTCGTGGTGGATTGTCTACGCAGACTCTATCCGCGAAAAGAAGACATATCTAGGCTTAGTCATTGCCGGAGGGTCAGAGCAGACGCAAAAACAGACCACACCTGTCCCCGCACCAAAGGCACCTCTGCAGCCATCTGGTTTTGGTCAGCCTGCTTTTGGCCAGTTAGGATTCGGCCAATCAGGGTTCGCTACTCAAGAGCCTTTTGCGAAACCGGCGACTTCTACGTTCGGATCCGGATCTGATGCCAAATTCGGCAGTCCAAGTCCGTTGAGTGGTGACAAGCCATCATGGACTAGCACTGGATTTGCGGGTGGCCCGCCCCAAACAGCTTCTTCTGGCTTCGGACAACCTGCTTTTGGTGCATCAGCTCATCTTGGTGGTGCAAAACCTGCCTTTGGAACGCCTAGTTTTGGGGGAAAGCCTGCCTTTGGGCAACCAGCTGGGGCCGGGACCATTTCTGGCTCAGGGACAACCTTTGGGCAATCAGGCGCTCTTGGAGCGAACAAGCCCAATCCATTCGGTGGAGGTGGCTCGGCAAGTCCATTTGGTGAAACGGTCGGAGAAGGCAAGGGCTTTGCCTCGTTTTCGAACAAAGCTGGCCTTTCAGCTTTGGCTTCTCATCAAAATGGTCAAGACAGCCTATTTGGAAAATCGGTCGCCAGAGACACTGTCTTTGGCCAGCCAAATTCCTTTGCGCCGAAGGTTGAGGCTGCTGAGAACAAATCAGCGTTTTCTAGTTTCAGTGGGAACGGCTTCTCCGTCGGCTCAACGTTCAGACCTGATGAGACTTCCAAAACTGACGTATCCAATTCAGATGACAGTGGAGGACTTTCTTTTGGGGCGGGCCTTGGGGATGCACTGGAACAAACACGGACGGAAGCGGCACCTGCACAGAGCAAAGAGGAGGAAATGGATGAAGGCGGTACAGAACCCGTTTCAACGTCCCAAACCCAGGAGGAACCCGCTCCATTACCACCAGATCCAAAGCCGCAAGTACCAGTGATTACTCCGCCTACCACCATATCTCAACCGAGAGTTACACCTGCCCCCCCGCTTGCTGGTCTCTTCTCTACAGACCATCAGCCAGGTACAACACCTGCAGCTGTACAGAACAGCAAACCCGGCTGGTCTTTTCAGCAAACATCATCAACAACCCCAAAGGAAACACCCAAACCGAACCCTTTTACATTCCCTGCTTCCCCTAACGACGAAAGTCAGTCGCCAAAAATCAAGACCGAATCATCGTCCGGGGCTTCGTCACCTGTTCTACAAGATATACCCGAAGCACCCCTACCCCCAGTTCCAACGAGCAAGTCCCGTTATACTCCAGGCGATACACCGGACGCATCAGACGAATCGAAGCTTTCAAATGACGACCCTCCTTTGCTACCGGATTTTGCTCCTAAGAAGAACGACGATGCTCCAGACGCATCACAAACTGGTCCGGCTGATGATGAAGAAGGCGATGATCTTTCATCTGATTTCGAAGGCAGCGTCGAAGATGAAACGCATGAGATCAGCCCGATACAGGAGCCCACTGGGGATCAGTCCGAACAAATACAGACCTCCCCTGAGAGCTCATTTGGCAGAGGAGCTCAGGGTAGTGAGGAAACAAGCCCAGCGGGAGGCCTTTTCACGAAGGTTTCCACATCGAAGCCTTCCAAGCTGTTTGGGGAGGTCACAACTGGACCAATACTTCCACCGCCTGTGCCTCAAGAAAGTCCTCGATCTCCAAGTCCTGTGCGGAACGTACTTACTGCCGACCTCGTAAGACCAGATGCGTCGCGTTCCATCAGTGCACCAACCCGTCCACATTCTGCATCGGCGGTCGACAGACGGCGTGCAGAGTTGACCAAGTCTTCTTTAGCATCCCAGTCGATCAACGCCACTGACATACGAGAGAAAGAAATGGAGCGCAAGGCGGCTACCGAGAAGGCACAGGCCAAAGCGGAAGCGGAGGCTAGTCTCAGGCTGGAAGACGACGAAGATGAACGTCTTCGAGCAGAACTGGCAGCGCCACCATCCCCATCGGAGCAGTTAGAAGCGTTTGTATCTCATCAACATAACGGCATCGAAAGCTTGAAGAAGTCGGGCATTCCGGGCCAGATAGAACGTCTCTACCGGGACATCAACTCAATGATCGATACACTGGGCATCAACGCTCGTTCCTTGTCGGCATACATTATGTATCAGACCAGCCAAGAAGCGTACAAGGAATGGCCAACGATCCTCAACTCCAACACACCAAGAGACGCCTTGAATGACGAATGGGTACTGCAAGACACTACTCGATTACAGGAAGGGAGACAGGTGTTGAGAGCATTGCTTGAGAGGAATAGCATTGGCGATGTTTCGACAAAGTTTCAAGAATGCCAGGTTCTACTGAACCGAGATGTCGTTCAGCTTCGGATGAAGTTAACGTCAACCCGAAAAGCCTTGCACGCACGTGCGGATGCACCAGGCAGGGTATCAGCTCCTCTGTCCGCTGAGCAGGCTAGTCTGCAGCATGACTTACGCAAAGCATCAATGTCGGTGCAGAACAAGCTCGTTGGGGCTGAGCGGGAACTTACTGTTTTGCGCGCGAAGCTGGCTGAGGCGAGACCGGCACAGGCAAAGGACATGAACGGCACGGGGAAAAGCGTGCTCAGCAGATCAGCGCCGCAGAAGAAACCGACTGTTGAAGCTGTCACGTCCACCATCAGCAAGATGACCTCGATGGCGGAGAAGAAGAGTACTGATATCGCTGTGCTCGAAGCACAACTGAAGAAACTGGGCCTCAGTTCCACCGAGTCTGTCGGCGGCAGTCGCCAAGGGTCAACGGAGCCGAATGGAACACCACAGCGAGGGACCAGCGGACCAGGCATCTCTCTACTGGGGCGGACACCAATGAGTGGTGCAGGAAGTGTGTATCATACCCCTGATTCTAAGTTTGGCGAAAGCAGCCGCAGCACGCCAGCGACAGGGCGAAGAAGCTTACGTGCCAGCGCTGATGGCAACGGAACTCTCGTCTCGACCGGAGAGTCCGAGCATTGGAAGGAGAAGGCCAGAAGGAAGAAAGAGGTTCACCGATTGCTCGCGGAGGCGTTGTCGGAACGAAGGAAAACTGCTAAATCAGCGAAGGCGTAAAGGACATTGCCGAGACTAACAGGGCTCGGAAGGGAATGGCAGGCCGTGATCTGTAGATGCCAGCATATTCAAGCTCACACCGCATTCGAGGTGCAGTATTATAATGCGCGAACGCACTCATGCAATCCTACTGGCACCAATTACCTGTGTATCAAGGGCGATGCTTGGCGCGCACTCTCGATGCCAAGACTCTTGATTCGGGCAGCTTTGAGCTTAGCTTGCTTTGCTCAAATTCAAAACTCCGCGTGAAGCTTTCGACCTCCTCCTCCTCTTCAAGCGTGCTTGCCCTACAACGCACTTCGTCGGCGTGGTCATCTCCATCGTGAAGCAGCAGTATCGACTGGCTTCCAATACTGTGCCTCGTCGTCAAAGAACAGATCCTGCCACTGTCAAGGAAGCAGGGAACTCGAGGCATACCATTGCTTTAGCAAGCTAAGTTGAGATCCCACCTCTCATCTCCCCGTCCGGACAAACTCACGGCGTTGCTTTGTTCAACCTGACCTCCTACCTCTATCTATCAATCTCCCCGTCCAGCACATTTCGCTTCAGACCTTCGACCGCCACGCTACTCATCATCCACACCAAGTCCGCCTCCTCTCGAACCCCCTTGTCATAGCACCTCTCTTCGCGTACACCCGTCACAGCACTAGCCTTTTGCCATCGAGACATTTGTCAAGATCGCGAGTCTCAGCCTGCCTGCCCGACCCCAATTCCTCACTTCCTGTCCAACATACCCGTCCGAGCATCTACACCAGCAAGTTTTCCTTCGAAAATCTTGGTGTACATAAAAGAATCCAATAAGAAGAATTTTGTCTCGCAAGACAGCACAAGGACTCGATCTCTTCCAACGTGCTGGTCTCTTGCACCCGGAACTATGTCTGCCTCGCCCACTTCGGCAGCTTTACCCTCCTCAAAGCGTCCGCTGGAGGATCCCTCCTCGCCATCCGGACCTACTGACTTGCCCGATGCCAAACGACCAGCGCTTGACAAGATCGTCAAAGACGAAGACGACAACGAGAAAAGCAGCGCCGATGAAGCTGCTGGTCAGACCGTAAAGACCGAGGATATCAAAGTCAAGAACGAGGCTGCTGCAGTTACAAACGGCGCGAAAGATGTCCACGGCGACACGGTTGTACCTGATGCCCCAGATGGCGCTTCTCAGATTCCCACAGTTGACACTCAGCCAATTCAATCGACAGCTTCTCATACCGAGCGGGCCACCTCACATCCGCTTCCAGGAATGCCTCCTCAGGATGAAACCAACTGGATTCATGTTCGTGCGGTGATATCGAGTGCAGAAGCTGCAACCTGCATTGGCAAAGGAGGTGAAAACGTATCAATGATTCGTCGCCTTTCCAATGCCAAATGTACCGTTAGTGACTATGCACGAGGCGCAGTCGAGAGAATCTTGACAGTCAGTGGTCTGCAGGATGCTGTAGCGAAGGTATGTCACTCGTGTGTTATCTCAGAGCAACGCTAACGCCACTAGGCTTTCGGTCTGATCATTAGGACTTTGAACAATGAACCGCTCGAAGCACCTTCGACGGCTCAGTCAAAGACCTATCCTTTACGTCTGCTGGTACCTCACATCCTGATCGGATCTATCATTGGCAAGTCTGGAGTTCGTATTCGCGAGATCCAGGAAGCATCCGGTGCTCGCCTCAACGCGTCTGATTCATGTCTTCCCCTCTCAACTGAAAGATCTCTTGTTATCCTCGGCGTTGCTGATGCTGTACACATTGCGACTTACTACGTTGCAGTCACCTTGGTGGAGCAGCTCACCGAGCGCTTTGGCGGACCTGCAGCATCGGCATACGCAACTCGAAGTGGTGGTCCTGCTGGTGTCGTGCCTGGAGGTATGCAAGTGGTTCCCTACGTTCCTCAACCAGCAGGAGGTCAGTATGGTCATCCAGATACCTACAAACGTCATCCCCAGCAGCAGCCTGGTCGCACTCCTGGTCCCGGGTACGGTGCACCGCAAATGCAGCCTCAGCAACCATATCCACAACAGCCAGGAGCGATTCATTACGGGAATTCTCCTCGTCAAGGATACACTGGTGCTGGCCCACACCAACCTTCTCCCTATCCACAACAACATGCGCAACCAACACCACATGGGCAGCCTGCACAGCCAATGGGAGGCGCCCTGCCTGGTCAACCATTAACGCAACAGATCTTCATTCCGAATGATATGGTCGGTGCCATCATTGGCAAAGGCGGCGCCAAGATTAACGAGATACGCCACCTTAGTGGTAGTGTTATCAAGATCAACGAGCCACAGGACAATAGCAACGAGCGGTTGGTGACGATTACGGGGACGCAGGAATGTAACCAGATGGCTCTGTACATGCTATATGCAAGACTCGGTACGTCGAATTCAACCCAGTGAAAAGCTCGAGGAGGTCATCTGGAGTCCCGTGCTGATTGCTGTATGCAGAGAATGAGAAGCACCGGCAATAAAGGAGCAATAAAGGAGCGGGCTCGAGCGGAATATCTGACGAACGACGGGGTCTGTTTCACAGAATGAATCCTGAATCCTGAATCCTGAATCCTGAATCCTGATTTATTTCTTTGCACACATTCTATGCCGAGGCCAAACGGCGCTTTGACCACGTGACTGTTGAGCTTCTCCCAGCGCTGGCTTCTCAAATTTCGAAACTGGAAAATGGGAAATCGAGATTTATCTGATCTTTGCATGGTCTTGTGCCAGAGCTCCATCTGTTCCCGTATTGGCTGCAATTGCCTCCTTACCTACTGCATGTCGTTCGTTCGTCTCGCCGTCTCTTCTGTTTGTGGCCGTTTTCGGCTTGTCTTGGCATCACTTCTTCGCCTGCTTGCAGCAACACAAAGAACCATCTCCACCACCTGCGATCATGACGGTTATGAGATTTATACTTGTTCATTGTCCTGCAGGCGATCGTTTGTGTTGTGGATGACTACCGGGAATAGCTTGTGGGATCGTGTTTCCTACCTGCGCATTGTGTCACTTCTTCCTTCACTAATGCTTTGCCACACCACGAACCATCTGCTTCAACTCTCAAGCAGTCCCATCAAACAATACACATCGTGAACATGTGTTCATGCATCCTCCCGGCGACGCTTCTGTCTGCTCTTTATCATGATTGAACACAATCAAACACAACCAGTAGCCATCACCAATTAACACCCCGTTGTCTACAACAGACTATCTTGCCCTCTTTGTTTGTGAAATTCTTCTTGCGCTCACCTCTTCGTTTCGACTAGGTTCGTGATCATGCCTGGCCTACCAGTCAACGTCGCAGACGAAGATTCCGGCTATGTCAGCTCCTCTACTTCGACGCTCGCAGGTGATGAGTCTAACTTTGCCGGCTTGAATAAACCATCAGCCATGGCTATCTCCACAACCCCAAGCAATGATCAAACTCGGTCCCAAGCATCGTCGAAGGAGCCGTCACTCCAGAAGCTCAATCCACCATCACCCTCCTGCAACATCTCATCACCTGGACCCTTCTACCGTTTCCCCTCCGACAACGACATCTCACCGTTCTGCGGTCCACCCGTTCTCCTTCGAGTAGGCGGTCCCGCATCCCCCTCCCCGGAGACGGAACCGGTATCCTTCTTCGTGCATTCCACCCTCCTGACCCGAGCATCGGCATTCTTCCGCGCCGCTCTCTCTTCCCACCGCAGCAACAGCAACAACAACTCGTCAACATCGTACAGCTTCCTCGAAGCCCAAACCCACACCGTCAACCTTCCCGAGGACCGACCAGACGACGTCCGCTTCTTCCTGCGATGGCTCTACCAGGGATCCTGTCTTGGCCTTCTCCCCCGCGAACCTGAACCCAGCAGCGCGAGCTGGAGCGTGAGCGAAGACATCTCATCCGCCGCCGCCGCCGCCACAGCCAAACATCCCACCTGCCCCTCTGCCAAGATGAACAACCAGTTCCCCCGAGCCAGCCTCCACACCCGCCACACAGCCCACCTCCTCTCCCTCCACGCCACCTACAACCGCGAACGCCGATCCCTCCTCCCCGCCCTCAACCGCCACGGCGCCGCCAATATCGACATCTCCCCCCTCCTCCCCGCTCGACCCCGGCCCCCCGCTTTCGGCCCCTTGATACGCCTCTACCTCTTCGCGGATAGATATGGGATCGGCCTCGGTCTGAAGGATCTGCTGGTGGATCTGGTGAGGGAGGTTGCGGCGGCGGGGAACGCGGTGCCCGGGATAGGGGATGTGGAACTTTTGTGGAGGCGTGCGGTGGGAATCGCTCTGGGTGGGGGCAGTAGCATGCCGGGGTTGAAGCGGTTGATCGTGGATTT
>JAABUK010004443.1_pt1 | contig 22779 bp, 23 predicted proteins | sample 5559141 | NCBI WGS metagenome assembly JAABUK01 (sample SAMN10711869, study PRJNA513367) | rock metagenome | isolation source: Antarctica rocks | place: Antarctica: Victoria Land, Pudding Butte nord | collected 2016-01-03
GAAAAATAATCAGCAGCGCATGTGTGTTTTGCGCGTAAAGAATATCCTGATATTTAGCGAGCCGCGCGACGTCCGCGCGCAGCTTCGTTTGCGCCTCTTCTTTGTTCTTGAATTTTCCGGTGGAGCTTGGATCGTAATTTTTGAGCTTGATGCGTTTGCCGTGCGGCGCGACGAGTTGGTCGTGGTTCATGGCGTTTTCGTTTCGGACGAGCGTTTGCGATAAATCGTTTCGGGTAAGTTGAAGTGCTTCAGCCTGCGGCGTGGATTGAAACAGATATTTTGCGAAAAGTACACGATGCGTCGAAGCCTGATAAAAGGATAAAGATGTTGGTGTTTGAGATATGCCTTATAATAAAGGAATGAAAAGATACATTGATTTGCTCGAAGCGTATGGGTTCGCCATCGTCCCTCAAATTGCCGGGACAGAAACAGCATCGTATTTGTGTGAGGAACTTAAGTCCATCGGTTTTAATGAAGCCGTCAGCAAGCGTGGCAGCGCAGCTTTCGGCGTCAGGAATTTATTGAATGTCGCGCCCGCAATCAAAGATTTTGCAGGCAGCCCGATTGTTCGGGAATTGGTTGAACCGATAGCCGGAAAAGAAGCAAAAGTTATTCGCGGCATATTCTTCGATAAAACTCCGGAGGCTAATTGGAAAGTTGCATGGCATCAAGATTTGACGATTGCCGTTTGTGAGAAGAAAGAGGCGGAAGGCTTTAGTGCTTGGTCTGTGAAGGCGGGCATTCCGCACGTTCAGCCGCCTGTTTCGGTTCTTGAAAATATCTTGACCGTCAGGATTCATCTGGACGAAACAGATGAAACGAACGGCGCGTTGAAAGTCGTTCCCGGTTCTCACAAACACGGGCGTCTAAGTTCCCAAAGCATTTCAAAGCTTAAGGAAGAGAGAGGAATCGTCGCTTGCCCGATTTCAAAAGGCGGCGCTTTGTTGATGCGCCCTTTGCTGCTACATGCTTCATCGGCAGCTTCTAAAGCCGAACACCGGCGGGTAATACATTTAGAGTTTTCGTCGAGCGAGTTGCCGCAATGGTTGGCGTGGCACGGAACGTAGCGAAAGACACCGCGCGCTACAATAAGCCGTTGGAGCAAATGAGATGTCGGCGTGCCTTTTACCGTGAGACATATAGTTGTCGCCTTCAGACGAACGACGGCGGCGCTTGCATGTGAAGGCGTTTTAACGAAAATGTATTTCTATGGCTTTTAACGAACACGATAAAAATTCAACGTCGCCCGCGACCATCGCCGTGCATGGCGGCGAGCGCCCGGACGAACACGCTTACAGAGCCGTCGTCGCGCCCGTTTTTCATTCGACCATTTACGGCTTCGAGAACTTTGCGGAGATGCGTCGCTATGCGCGCGGTGAATTGCCGGAAAGCTATTTTTACTCGCGCTATGCCAATCCGACTGTCGCCGAAGTCGAGCGAAAGATCGCGGAACTCGAAGAGGCGGAGAGTTGCGTCGTCACATCTTCGGGTTCGGCGGCGACGTTTGCCGCGTTCGCTGCGCTGTGCGAAACGGGCGACGAAATCATCGCCTGCGAAACAATCTACGGTGGCACGATTCGCATTCTCACGGAAGTCTTAAAGCGTTTCGGCATCAATGCCCGTTTCATTCCTATCGAAGACATCGCGCGGCTGCCTGAACTCGTTAATGAACGCACGCGCGCCTTCTGGTTTGAAACGCCGACCAATCCCGTCAACCGGATCGTTGATTTGAGTCTCGCGGCGAAAGCAACACGCGATGCGAAGATATTTTCCATCGTCGATAACACGTTCGCAACGCCCGTGCTGCAACGCCCGCTCCAGCACGGCGTCGATGCGGTTGTTCACAGCGCGACGAAATATTTTGGCGGGCATTCGGATTTAACGGCGGGCGCGGTTGCCGGAAGCAAGGAATACATTGCGCGCGTGCGCCGCTTTGCGATGTTGTCAGGCGCGACGCTCGATCCGGGCGCGGCTTATTTGCTGGCGCGTGGATTGAAAACTCTGGACGTGCGCGTGCGCGCGAGTTGCGAGAACGCGCAAAAGTTGGCGGAAGCATTGCGCGATCACAAAAAAATAGCGCGCGTTTATTATCCGGGGTTAGAGGATAGTCCAGACTATGAATTAGCGCGAAAACAGATGCGGGCTTTCGGCGGCATTGTCGCGGCAGACCTCGTGGGCGGCGAAGCGGAGGCCGAACGCTTGTTCGACAATCTGCGTTTGATTCGCAGCGCGACGAGTTTGGGCGGCGTTGAAACCATCGCGGGCTATCCGCTTTTTTCATCGCACAACGGCTTCAACGCAGACCAACTTCGCGCCGCCGGAGTTTCGACTTCAACCGTGCGCTTCGCCGTCGGCATCGAGGCGGCAGATGATTTGATCGCGGACGTAAAGCAGGCGCTCGATAAACTTTAGAAGGCAGCGTTGAGTTTTATATGGCGTTCATCTAATCATGGCGCGGGCGAATAGAATTGAATCTGTCGCTAACATGCACAGTCATCATCAACACGGCGAGACGCGCGCGCGAATTGCGGACGGGCGCGTGCTTAACGGGCGAAGCGAACTTGACCGCGCTGAAAATGTCGAACGCACTCTCATAAGTTTCAGCATGTAAGCAGTAGCCGCGCGTTGTTCTGTAAATGTCCTTCCGAAGATTCAAATGGCAATCATCGAATTAGGTTACGGGCAAGCTAAACTCCATTTCGATTATTCGGAAACGCGCTTTCGTGTGCTCGATGCTTCGGCTGCCGCGCACGCTCCACAGCCTGCGCTTTCCGATGTGGAAATCATGGCGGCGATTGATGCGCCCATCCATTCGCTGCCGCTTGAAGAGATCATCAATGAAGGCGAATCCGTGCTCATCGTCGTCTCGGATGCAACACGCCGGAGCGCGAGCGGGCAGATCGTCAATCTGCTTGTGCGCCGCCTTGTGCAGAACGGCACTGCGCCCGGCGACATCGATATTATCTTTGCGACGGGCATTCATCGCCCCGTCACCGCAGAAGAAAAACGCGAACTGCTGACGCCCTTTGTGCTGCAAAGAATCAAGACGCTCGATCACGATCCGCACGATGCCGCACAGTTCATCCGATTCGGTGAAACGACAAACGGCGCGCCTGTCGAACTCAACCGCGCATTGAGCGAACACGATCATGTGATTCTGACGGGCGGCATCGGCTTTCACTACTTTGCGGGTTTCACGGGCGGGCGCAAATCCGTTTGTCCCGGCCTCGCTTCCGCAGAAACAATCCATGCGACGCATACGCTCGCGCTCGATTTTGAAAACGGCGGCGGGCGTCGTCGCGCGGGCGTCAATTGCGGACTGCTCGACGGCAACCGCGTGCATGAAGCGTGTGAAGACATCGCGGCGGCAATCAATCCGTCGTTTCTTATCAACACGGTAGTAAACAAAGACGGGCGCGCTGTTCGCGTTTACGCTGGAGACTGGCGCGCGGCGCATCGCACGGGCTGCGTTGAATATGCGCGCGATCATTCGATTAAGATCGACGCGAAGCGCAAGATTGTCTTGGCAAGCTGCGGCGGCGCGCCCTATGACATCAACTTGATTCAGGCGCATAAGACTCTGGAGATGGCAGCGCAGGCGTGTACGGCGGGCGGCGCAATCATTCTCGTCGCAAAATGTGAGGAAGGATTCGGGCGCACGGATTTCTTGAAGTGGTTCGACGCAGCGGATTCACATGCGCTCGCCGAGAGTTTGCGCGAGCGTTACGAAGTCAACGGGCAGACCGCTTGGGCGCTGCTGACGAAGGCCGAAGCCTTTAGAGTTTATCTCGTCTCCGATCTGCCCGACGAAGACGTGCGGGAAATGAGAATGATTCCCGCGCGTAACATCGACGACGCACTCGCGCAAGCGGATGCGCGCGCGGAAGCCGGATATATCCTGCCGCACGGCGCATCCTTTCTGCCCGTCGTTGATTAAGATTGCGTTCTGGCGCGACGTTGATTCGGCGCGCTGCAAAGAACTACAATAGAGATTCTGTTAACGAGATTAACGCGACTGAAAAGGGCAGCATACACATGCACAAAAAACTTATAGCAATCGGCGCGGCATTCGTGCTCAACGCTTTTTTCGGTTTCGGGCAAGCCTTTGCGCAGGGCGGCGCGGCGCAAACCTCTTCACCGTCGGCGACAAAGGTTGCGCCGTCGCAGGACGCGGGTGAAAGGCGCGTGCCTTTAACTGAGCAGCCGATTGCGCTCGACACCGCAGGGCGCGCGGCGCTCGCCGGACGCCTTCGCGCAGCGACGGGCGGAACGCTGAACGGCACACTCGATGCGCCGATCAGAAACACGCGAATCGTCATCGAAAATCGTAGCCCGAACTTTTTCACTTACGTTTCCGGCTTTGCGACGTTTTACGATGCGGAAGGCGTGCGGTGCGGCGAAGGCTTGTTTAAGCTGGACGCTTTAGCCGTGAACGAATCGGCGGAGACGGACACGCCCGGCTTGCGTTTGACGTGTACGCCCGCCGCGTGGCGCATCGCTGCGACGACTTTGTTGACGCGCACGGGCGATGCGGCGAAACCGTATGATCCGCTTCTCGCGCCAAACGCGACGCCCGTTGCCGCCGCAGTGCCGCCGCTTATGATAGACATCAACGGCAAGACGCTGCCGGTTCAATTAGGCAATCCGCTCGACATAAAAATCGGCAACGAGCGCCTGAGAATCGTCGTCAGCGCCGCGCCGTAAAAGAGTATTCGGATATAGCCTTTTTAACGTGCGCGTGAGCTTGATTTTGTGCCCGGCGCGCCGTAGCATTGAGTCTCGAACATGGTTTTCCCTTTGGATGGTTTGTAAAAATAAGAAAGGAGAAATGTAATGGCTGAAGAAAAAGATCGAAAAAAGTGCGCGCATCCGAGTTGTAATTGCGAGGCTGCGCCGGACAGTAAGTATTGCAGCGAATACTGCGCCAATGCGCGCGATTTGATGGAGATCGGTTGCGGCTGCGAACATCCGCCGTGTCGTTAGAGCGTCAGGCACGACGAGGAAACGCGCAAAGTCTGCAACCTTTATTCTGTTTCACAAACCTTGATCGGGCGGCGGCGCAGCTTATGCTTACGCGCCGCCGCTTTTCTCTTATAAGCAGCCGCAGGAAATTGTTTTAGAGATAGGAACATGAGAGATAGGAACATGAGTAGCTTAGTCGAACCAAACGTTGTTTCACGAATCAGGCGCACGCGCACGGCTGCTTCCGATGCGGACGTGCAGAATCGTTTGCGGGAAATTGTCGGCGCGGAAAATGTGATGGTCGATTCTTTGCTCGTAGAGCCTTATGGACAGGATGCCGTCAAGGAAAAGTTTCCGCCGGAAGCCGTCGTGTTCCCGCGCGCCGCAACGGAAATTTCAGAGATTATGCGGCTCGCAAATGAAAAGCGTTTTCCTGTCACGGCGCGCGGCGGCGGCGTCGGTTATACGGGCGGCGCTGTCCCGCTCGAAGGCGGCATTGTCATCGGCACGGATCGCATGAATCGAATCAAAGAAATCAACGCGGATGATTTGTATTTGGTGACGGAGCCGGGCGTCAAGACTTATGCTTTGCAGCAGGCGGCGGAAGCGATAGGACTTTTTTATCCGCCCGACCCGGCTTCGTACAAGGATTCTTTTATCGGCGGCAACATCGCGGAGAACGCGGGCGGAATGCGCTGCGCGAAATACGGCGTGACGAAGCATTATGTTTTAGGTTTGGAAGTCGTGACGCCGACGGGCGAAATTATTAGAACCGGCGGATGCACGACGAAGAACGTGGTCGGGTTCGATTTGACGCTGCTGATGTGCGGCTCGGAGGGAATGCTCGGCATCATTACGGAAGCGACGATCAGGCTCATTCCGTTGCCGGAAGCGACGCGCACCGTTCGCGCCACGTTTCGTTCGATGCGGGAAGCGTGCGCGTGCGTTCCCGCTTTTACACGCGCGCGCGTTGTGCCTGTGGCGTGCGAAGTCTTGGATCGCAATTCGATTGAGGCTGTGGAAACGGAATACGATTTCGGCATCGCGCCGGACGCTGGCGCTTTGCTGCTCATCTCCGTTGACGGTTCAGCGGAAGAAGTCGAAAGGCAGGCGCGCATTGTCGAGCAGGTCGTGTTGGACGGCGGCGGCTATGATGTGCTGCGAGGCATGACCCTAGAAGAAGAAGAGCGTTTGTGGGACGTGCGGAGGGCGCTTTCGCCCGCGATTAAAAAATTCGGGACGCTGAAATTTAACGAAGACGTGGTTGTGCCGCGTTCGCGCGTGCCGGAATTAATCGAGCGCGTCGTTGAAATTGCGCGCCGCCATGAAACCTTCGTCGTCAACTTTGGTCACGCGGGCGACGGCAACATTCACGTTAATTTCATGTGCGACCGCGAAGACGCGGAATCCGTGCGGCGCGCGCGCCTGTGTGTTACCGAAACTTTTGAATTGGCGATTGAACTCGGCGGCACGATCAGCGGCGAACACGGCATAGGCTACGTCAAAGCGCCGTATCTCGGGCTGGCGCTCACGCCCCAGACAATTGAAACGATGAAACAGATTAAGCGCGCTCTCGATCCGCAGGGCATACTCAATCCGGGAAAAATGTTCGTGTAGATTTATGATTTTAGATTTGCGGTTTGCCATCGGAAAATGATCGGGACTCTTTTAGAATTGCAACGTTTGAAGAAACTGGATCGCACCGGCTGGACTTTGCGCGGGCAGGCGGCGGGCGCGGAATCCGTCGCGGCGCACACGTATGGCGTCGCCGTTGTCGCAATGATGCTGGCTGATGAACTCGTTGCGCGCGGTGTGGTCGTCAACGTCGAGCGAGTATTGCGTATCGCGCTCATGCACGATTGGGCGGAGGCGCGCATGGGCGATATGCCGCGCACGGGCAGTCGTTATTTCAGCGTTGAGGCGCGGAGAAAAGCCGAGCGCGCGGCCTTCGATGATATTGTCGAAGCCGTCGGTGAGAAACACAGGATAGCTTACAGCGCATTGCACGGAGATTACGAAGCGCGCGGGAGTCTGGAAGCGCGTTTGGTGAAAGCGGCGGATGTCATTGATTTGCTGTTGCAGGCACTGACATTTGAGATTGCGGGCGCGCGCGGCCTCGAAGAGTTTTGGGAAAATATTTCGGAGCGCGATTTGCAGCTTGAAAGCCACGCCAAAGATTTAGTCCAAGAACTTCTGCGCGAGGTGGCTGAAGCTCACCGCGCGATTGTCGATTCGCCGCGCTGAAAGCCGCATCAGTAACCGCCATAAGCCCTGTCGAGCAACGCAATACGTGGTTCCTTAATCAGAGTAGACTTGGATGAAGTTATGAATCGAAGCTGTTATATGACAGCTTTGATTCGCGTGGTTTCCATCTCGCGTGTGAGCGACGAAAAAGCACTGTTATGAACTTTTATTTACTGCGCCTCGACGACGAACGGTGCATCTTTTATTCGGAAGAAACGGAAGCGAGCGCCGCGAAGGACAATCGCGGGCTATCGGATGACTACGCTAAAAAAGGCGATGGCGCGCGTGCTTACGTCGAGCGAAAATACAAGAGTCTGCATTCGACTTTGACGGAATCTGAAAGCGGCGTCGGCTTGCGTATGCGCCGCCTCTGGGAATGGCTGCATGAGCGCACTTCGCCGGATGAGTCTGCGCTGCGCCGCCTGCGTCATGCTGCGCAAATAACCGTTTGCTATCCATCGTCTGTGGATGAAGAAACGGCGCGCGCGTTGTGGATAAATTATCTTGCGAGTCGCGGGCGCAGGCATTTGTGGTGGCTTTCGATCAACGCGCTGGTTGCGCCGGTTGTGCTGCTTTTGCTGATGCCTATCCCTGGCCCGAACGTCGTCGGCTACTGGTTCGTTTACCGCGCCGTGTGTCATGCGCTCGCGCGGATGGGCGTGCGCCACGCAAAAAACGACGAATGCCCGACGCATTTTGTGGCAAACGGCGCGCTCGATTCATTCGTTGGCGTTGACGAAGAACAGCGCACGCGGCTTGCCAATGCTCTCGACCTGAAATACCTCTCGCCGTTTATTAAGCACATCGTCAGCGAACGCCATGCTCCGCTCGCTCTGTCTTGGAAATAACAGGCTGCCGTCAGTTTGCGTCGCTTGTGTGTCTCCGCGTGCGTTGACAACGGGCTGAGCGCTTTGCTAGCGTGCTTTGTTTTATATGTATACAAGACCCATTGAAATCTGCGCCGCTCGCGCGCAATCGCCTTTACCGATGATTGACTCTACCAGAACCCGTGTTGCTGCCTCGCACATACGCCTTACGATTCTCTTTGCGCTTGTCGTCGCTTTGGTTGCGGGAACAAGCGGGTGCGCCCAACTCGGTGCCTTACTAAGCAAGAAAAAGGTGGGCGTGCCGCCGCTGCTCGCGCCGCTTGCCGATGCAAAGACGAGCGAGTTGGAAGCGCTGGTCAATCGCATGGCTGCTGTGCGTTCAATCGACGGCAAGGTTGACATACAGTTTCAGGACACATCCTTCGCCGAGACGGGCATCTCGGAAAAGTATCGCACGACGGACGGCACTGTGATCGTGCAGCGTCCCGGACAAATTTATTTGACGATTCAAGCGCCGGTCGTCAACTCGAAATTAGTTGAAATGACTTCCGACGGCGAACGCTTTCGTGTCGCGGTGCTCGCGCCTTTTCCCGGCGGCGAAAAGTACAAAAGCTTTCTGCGCGGCACGAACAACGCCGTTTACGATATGCCGAAGATGGATGGCAAAAAAACGTCCGGCGGCGACGAAAGAAAGGGCGATGGCAAGAAAAGCGACGGACGGAAAATGGTGGCGACGGAGGAACGCGCCGCCAGCGTGCTCTCTAACGTGCGCCCGCAGCATTTCACGGACGCATTATTAATTAAGCCAGTCGAAACAAGCGCGGATTCGCGGCTCATCTATGCGCAAAGCGAAATTTATCAAGAAGAGCCGGACACGCGCCCGAAGGCCGGAAGGGGAGCGCGCGTCGTGCGCGGCTATTATCTGCTCGATGAATTAACGCAGGGCGATGCAGGCACGGCGCATTTGCTCCGCCGCTTTTGGTTTGATCGCGTCAGTGGCATACGGCTTGCCCGCTTGCAGACCTTTGATGACGGCGGCGGGTTGACGACGGATGTGGCGCTCTCCGATCCGAAGCCTTTTGGCGAAGGCGGGCGCATTACCCTTCCTTCGCGCGTTGAAGTGACGCGCCCGCGCGAGCACTATAAACTGCGCATTACTTATCAAGCGCCGGAAGCGATTATTCTCGACAAGGAATTTAAGCCGCAGGCCTTCGTTTTAGAAAATACGCTCGGCCTGCGCGAAATCGACCTCGACGCGCGCCAGCAAAATAAACGCCAGACAAGCAGCAAATAAGAGAACACAGTTTTGAGTTTTCAGCACAGAAGCGCAGCCTTATTTACTGAAAACTCAAAACTGAAAACTCGAAACTGATTTCCGATGGATAGCCTAGTCGTATCTAATATTCGCCAGCGCCCTTTGCGTTCGTTGATTAGCGTCGCGGGCGTGGCGCTGGGCGTGGCGTTGGTAATGCTGTTTACGGGGCTTGCGCGCGGGATGTCGAACGACTTGCAGCGCCGCGCATCGAATGTCCGTGCCGAAATCAGTTTCACGCGTCCAGGCTCGACGATGATGACGAGTTCGACTGCTAACTTGAGCACGCAGTACGTCGCCAAACTCAAGGCCATCGAAGGCGTCGCCGATGCCGTGCCTGTGCTGCTGGATATTACGACGGGCAAGGGCGGGTTCGGCTTCGAGCGCATCGAAGGTCTCGACTGGAATGGGTTTGCGGCGATGAACGATATACAGCTTGCAGAGGGACGCGCGCCGCAAGCGTCCGGCGAAGTCGTCATAGACGAAACGCGCGCGCGCAGTAGCCGTTTTGCAACCGGCAGCAGCATCTCTTTATTCGGCAATCAGCCGTATCGCGTGGTCGGAATTTACACGCCGGAATCCGGCGCGCGCGTCAAGATGACTTTGAGTGCGATGCAGGAAGCGACGGACGCGCCCGGCAAATGCACGTATATTCTCGTCAAGTGCCGCAACGCCGATGAACAGCTCGAAGTCGCGCGCCGCATAGACGAAGCGCTGCCCGGCAACAAAATTCAATTAATGCGCGATGTCACGATGAGTCTCGAAAAAAACATTCCGTTTCTGGGCGTGTTTCTGCGCACGCTCGTCGCTTTGTCGGCCATCGTCAGCACGCTCGTTATCATGCTGGCGATGTACACGACAATCACGGAGCGCACGCGTGAGATAGGCATACTGAAGGCGATGGGCGCGTCGCGCGGCTACATCATCGGCGTGATCGAAAAGGAAGCCATTTTGATTAGCCTGATCGGTCTCGTCGTCGGGTTCGCCGTTTCGCTTGCGGCAGGCTATTTGATTCACCGCGTTTACGGACTCTTCTTCGAGTACGGCTGGACGTGGGCGCTGGTTGCCGCTTCCATAGGGTTGTTAGGCGGAGCCGTCGGCGCGCTTTACCCTGCGGTGCGTGCGGCAAACTTAGACCCCGTGCAGGCGCTTGCGTATGATTGATGCAAAGAATAAATACCGGAAGATTAGCCACAGAGACCGGAGAGGCACAGAGTAAATACAGACATAAAAGAGATTTGAATTTAGCTTTAACCTTTTTCCATCTCTGTGTCTCTCCGGTCTCTGTGGCAAAGTTTTGTTAGGCATTCTTATCGTTGACTGATTTCTGATGAGAACAATTCTAAAAGCCGAGAATCTTGAAAAGACTTACCGTGTCGGAAGCGTCGATGTGCCTGCGCTGCGCGGCGTGTCGATGGATGTCGAGGAAGGCGATTTCCTCGCCATCATGGGGCCTTCGGGCTGCGGTAAATCGACGATGCTGCATCTTCTCGGCGGGCTTTTGACGCCGACGCGCGGACGCATACTCGTCGATGAAGAAGATTTAACCGCCGCCACGGACGCCGGGCGCACGGAGATTCGCCGCCGCAAAATAGGCTTCGTGTTTCAGCGTTTTAATTTGTTCCCGACCTTGACGGCGGACGGTAATCTGCGGCTTGCAGAGCGCATTCACGGCGGCAACGGCGCGAACGACCCCGAACGCCGACGCGAAGTTTTGCGCCTGCTTCATCTCGAAGACAAGATGCACCACAAGCCTTTGGAGCTTTCCGGCGGCGAACAGCAGCGCGTCGCTTTAGCGCGGGCGATTGTCACGCGCCCGGCGATTATCCTCGCCGACGAGCCGACAGGAAATCTCGATTCCGACAACTCCGCCATCGTGCTCAATATGTTTCAGGAATTGAATTATCGCTTTAACCAGACCATCGTGATGATTACGCACAACCCGGAGGCCGCCGCGATGTGCCGCCGCATAGTGCAGATGCGCGACGGCGAAATCGTTCAACCGCCCGGCGGCGTGCAAATGTAACGCGCAAGCGTAAAAGGTTTCAGTTGGAGCAAAAACGCTTCATCTGAAGGATGCGACGAAAGGTTTTGTATCAATAGAAAACTAAGAACTGGTGCTTGCTAAACTGAAAGGAAAATAAATGTTATGCTTGCAACCAGTAAGCGTGTAAAGATGGGCAGCCGCTATGACAGGCTGATTTCCTTGCCTCATAAAGTTTGTAATGGATGCCACTCTCGGTTTTATCTTTAGCGGTTTAATCGTTGCCCCCGCCATCTGGTATGCCCGTCGCTTTTTTAGACATATAAAAGAAGATGCGTAGCGCCCCAAGACCATCTGCACGAAGCTCGCCGCCGTCGCCATTGGGTGCAGAATTGGCGACGCAAGTAGTTTCGTCTAAATGATTTTTCGATTTTTCAAAATTATTTTCTTCTGGGGCTATGCGCGCAGCACATGGCAGTATGACGTGCTGTGCGCGCTGATTCTGGCCTTTGTCTTTTTGACGCCGCGAAATTGGTTCGATAACGGCGAACTTACCGCGCATACAGGGCATCAAAATCCGGTTACCCAGTTGCGGCTGCTAATACCCGCCGAAACTCTTTCCGCGCAAGCGGATACGGCGACAGTCGAAGGGCGCGCGCGGCAATTAACGAATCGCCCGGATTTGAAAATCGCAAATGTGCGTTCCGTTAAAAATCGGGACGGCCAGACGATTGCCTACGAGGTTGACATACGGTAACCATCCAATATAATCGCCCGGATTCGTGGGTTTTACAGGCCATGCGGCTTGTCAGGGATTTGTAAGGAGAGTTTATGAAAAGATTAGTTACGTTCGGCCTCGCCGTCGCATTTATTATTATCGCCATCGGAGCAAACGCGCCCGAGGCAAAAGTTCAGGCACAGGGAGCAGGCCTCGTTAGTTCCATTCTGAATAAGATCGAGCGCAATCGACGTGATTTGCGCAGCCTTCGTGCAGGCATCAGCATGGACAAATTCAACGCGCAGATCGGCGAGAACGATAAACGCCAAGGCGTCGTGCTTTACGTTCCGGCAAAGGGACGCAACGCCAACGTGCGCGTCGATTGGCGCAGCCCGCAGGAAACGCTTGCCGTCTCGAACGGGCAATACACTGCGTATCAGCCGCGCAAGAACACTGCTTATGTCGGTAGCGCGCGTTCGAGCAAAAACAAAGTCGGCGGCGTCTTCGAGTTGCTAAGTCTTTCGGGCGCTGAATTGCGCTCGCGCTTCAATTTGGAATTGCTCGGCGATGAAACACTGTGGGGCGGCGTCGGCACGAGCCACCTCAAGATCGTGCCGAAGGGCGCGGCAAGTTATCAGTACGCCGAAGCGTGGGTTGACGGCAGCGGCATGATCGTCCAAACCAAAATCATCGAACGCAACAACGACGCGACCACCGTGCGCCTGACCAACATCGAAAAAAACGCGAGCATTTCATCAAGCGATTTTCGCCTTAATCTGCCAAACGGCGTCAAGAAAATCAAAGGCTAAAACGGCCTTCAGTCCTTTGCGAAAAACATGCGCGGCTCCGGCCTCAAAAACCGGAGCCTCTTTTTTTAGTAAGGCAGCCGCAAGCAAAATCGAGTCTTATCAAACAAACTTACGGCTTCGTGTCTTGCGTTCGCGTTCGTCGTTGGTTATTCTTTCAAGTCTTTGCCCGAACAAACGATGCCCGCGCGAGTGTTACCAGCGCGTTTGTCGCATCGTATGAGTTCCTTTTAACGAGATGCAGAAAAGCAGATTCATCAAGCAAAAATTTCGTGAAGCGCGCTTTATCACGCGCGGCCTTTTATCGACGAATCATCCCGTGCTTGCGCACATTATCCCTATGCGCCGCTGTAATCTGGCGTGCAGCTACTGCAACGAGTACGACAAAGTTTCCGATCCCGTGCCGCTCGACGAAATGCTGCGGCGGATAGACAAACTCGGAGAACTCGGCACCTCCGTCGTCACCATCTCCGGCGGCGAACCCTTGATGCACCCGGAGTTGGACACCGTCGTGCGCCGCATACGCGATCACGGAATGCTCGCGGGCCTTATCTCCAACGGCTATTACATGACTCCCGAACGCATCAAGCGTTTGAACAGAGCAGGCCTCGAATATCTGCAAATCAGCATCGACAACGTCGCGCCGGATGCTGTGTCTAAAAAGAGTCTGAAACTGTTGGAGAAACGCTTGCGCTGGCTGGAAGAGAATGCGGAGTTTCACGTCAACATCAACAGCGTCATCGGCGGCGGCATCGAAACTCCAGAAGACGCGCTCGTTATCGCCAAGCACGCCGTCGCCTTAGGCTTTTCCACCACCGTCGGCGTCATACACGACCACGACGGAACCTTAAAACCGCTTTCGGAAAAAGAGCGTGACATTTTCCAGCAAGTCAAAAAGCTCGGCAACAAAGACCATGCGCGCCTCAACTGGTTTCAAGATGCTATCGCCGAAGGCAAGCCATACGAATGGCGTTGCCGCGCCGGTGCTCGCTATCTTTACATCTGCGAAGAAGGACTCGTTCACTGGTGCTCGCAGCAGCGCGGCTATCCGGGCATTCCGCTCGCCGACTACACGATGAAGGATTTCGAGCGCGAGTACAACACGGAGAAATGGTGCGCGCCGACATGCACGCTGCAATGCGTTCATCAAGTCGGCATTCTCGATAACTGGCGCGACCCGCAAACCCTTTTGCCCGGCGCGAACGCCAACAGCCAGAGCGGATCAGTCGCACAACAACCGATGCTGCGCGCGGATTAAACGACAACCGCACGGCAACATAAAAATTCCACGAAGACAAGATGACGAACTAATGATCCTTTGCACCCCGCAAACGCCGTGCGTCAACCGCCGCTTACCTGTAAACACTTCTTTCAAGGATTAATCAATGGCGCTTATCGGAGCCAACGAACTCAAACGCAAAATGCTGATTACGGTTGATGCACAGCCGTACACCGTCACGGAAGTCTTCTTCGCTTCGCCGACGGCGCGCGGCGCGGCGACAATGGTGCGCACGCGCTTGCGGCATTTATTGAGCGGCGCAGTTTTAGAAAAAAGCTTTCGCTCCAGCGAGAAATTCGCCGAACCCGACGTGCAGTTTGCGCCCGCCTCTTATCTCTACAGCGACAATGACGGCTTTCACTTCATGGACGAATCGTCCTACGAACAATTCGCTTTCACCAACGAACAAATCGCGGATGATCGCGGCTATCTCAAGGAAGGCACATCCTTGCAGATACTGAAACTAGACGGCGCGCCCGTCTCCATCCAACTTCCGCAGTACGTCGAACTCCGCGTCACCGCAACCGAACCCGGAATGCGCGGCGACACGGCGGCGGGCGGCGCAAACAAACAGGCCACGCTCGAAACAGGCTTAAACGTCCGCGTCCCGCTCTTCATCAAAGAAGGCGAAACCGTCCGCGTCAATACCCAAACAGGCGAAGTCGCCGGACGCGCATAGCCATCGGATTAACCCGCCCCGCGCGAACATCATCCAAGATTATCACAGAAAAGAAGCCTGAGAGGTATGCTATCGAGGCGCCCGTTTGAATGAGTTGTTCAATGCGTGTTGAATTTATCTCATGCCTTTCGGTGACTCTTCTTGGAGTGAAATTAAAAATTTTGCCAGCGTTCCTGCAAGATTAACAGCTAATTCAGCATAGATTGGCGGCGGCAATAATTCCGCTTTACTCTTCCCATGAGCATCTCCTAATTTATTTCTTAAAGCAGCTATTCCATTTACAACAGACTGACAGTTACCAAGAATTTGTCGGATAATTGTCTCCGTATACTGATTTGGCGCAACCTGTAAATGTTGAGCCGTGAGATGGTAAAGTTGCGGTAAATCTGCGTTTTGTGAATAAGAAATGTTTGCCTTATCAAGTATATGTTTACACACTGATTCCATTAAGGTACGTGCGGCTGTTATTGCTCCTTCTGGATCAGTATTCCTACGACTTAAAGCTCTTTCCCAAGCTCTTTGAATATGCTCAGAGTCAACTTGTGAGAGGCTTGTAGATATTTGTTCTTCAATAGTTGTCTTGTCTGATACATCAAACTTAGGAACCCAATATATATCTCTGATTTCAGCATTCATCGTTTGCGAGCACTCGCGGATGGCGCTTTCTATTTGTTGGATAAATGGAGTTTGAGTTGATCCCTTTTCTTTTAAGATTTGGCGTGGCGCTTCAACATTAACGTCAACCATTTCAAATTTACGCTCACCACCTAATTCAAAATATACATCAACAAACATATAGTTCAGAGAACATTTATCAAGAAGATTAGCTGCCTCAAGTTCACCACCATCTCTTAGCCATTGAGCAATTTGTCTAGCTTCATCTCTCATAATTTTATTCTTTATCTTACAATAAGCGTCTAAAGCTGATTATACCGCATAAGCGATAGATAATAGTTGAATAGCAGGCTACTGCCCCATTGCGATTTGGTCGCCCTTTCTACAACGCGCGTTCGTAAATTACTTTGCCGCCGAGGATGGTCATTAAGGCTTCTGTGCGCAGTATTTCCTCCGGCTTGATGGTGAGAAGATCGCGCGAGTGAACGACGAGGTCTGCGAGCATTCCGGGTTGGAGTTGGCCTTTCTCTTTTTCTTCAAAGGAAGCGTAGGCAGGTTCGGCTGTGTAGCAGCGAATCGCGTCTTGAATGGAGATGCGTTCCTGCGGCCACCAGCCACCGGGCGGATCGCCGTCGGGACTGCGGCGTGTGACGGCGGCGTAGAGGCCTAGATAAGGGTTCATCGGCTCGACAGGCCAATCCGTGCCGAAGGGCGTGTGGACGCCGAAGGCGCGCATCGTGTGCCATGCGTATGCGCCCTGCACGCGGTATTCGCCGAGCCTATCCTGCGCCCAACGCTTGTCGGAGATGGCGTGCGAGGGCTGCATCGAAGCGATCACGCCGAGGTCGCGGAAACGAGCGAAGTCTGATGGTGCGACTACTTGTGCATGTTCGATGCGATGGCGAAACGGCAGATCACGAATCCGTGTAATCTCTTCGGTATTATTTTTGTAGGCCTCTTGAAAACCATCGAGCGCTATGTGATTCGCCCTGTCGCCAATCGCATGAAGCGCGATTTGAAATCCTGCGGCGTCGCGTTCGACGATCATCTTTGTCAGTTCTTCGGGCGTGCGGCGCGGGATGCCGCTGTTGTGCGGGTCGTCCGTGTAAGGCTCTATCAACGCGGCGGTGCGCGAGCCGAGCGAGCCGTCTATGTAGCCTTTGAGCGCGCCGAGCCGCAGGCGTCGCGGATCATCTTTGAAGGACTTGAACTCTTCGCGCTGGCGTATCAATTCCGTGAGCGGATTGTCGAAGTTTTGCCAGACGGAAACGCGCGCGGTTAATCGATTGCTGCGCAAAAGTTCGCGGTAGAGTTTTGTTGTTTCGTAGCCGCGCGTGTCGTCGGGCGTGATGCGGTAAATATCCGTGACGGACGTGATGCCGTAGCGTCTGGCTTCGGCGAGCGAGCGTTCGATGGCGGCGATTTTTTCGCCGTGCGTCGGTTCGGGAACAACCGCTGTGAGCAGCGAGGCGGCAGTTTCTTTCAGGATGCCGGTCGGCTCGCCCTGCGCGTCGCGTTCGATTTCGCCGCCCGTTGGATTCGGTGTTTCGCGCGTAATGCGTGCGGCGTGGAGCGCTGCGGAATTTGCCCACACGACGTGACCATCGACGCGGTAAAAGTATGCGGGATTTCGCGGCGCGGCTTTGTCCAAGTCCTGCCGCGTCGGGAAACTTTTGCCGCTCCACAAAGTATGATCCCAACCGCGCCCCGTCACCCATGCTCCAACTGAAACTTCGCGCACTTTGCCTGCGACGCGACGCAACGCTTCATCCAAACTTTGCGCGCCGTTCAAGTCAACTTGAAGCAAGGAGAGTCCGCCGCCGAGAAAATGTATGTGCGCATCATTGAAGCCGGGCGTGACGAACTTGCCTGCGAGGTCGATGGCGCGCGCGCCCGTGTAACGCCGTTTGATTTCTTCGTTCGTGCCGACGGCGACAATGCGCTCAGCGTCGATTGCGATGGCTTGCGCAATTGTTCCTTGCGCGTCGGCGGTGAAGATTTTTCCGTTGACGAGCAGCAAACTGACACGTTGGTGCGACGAAGCACGCGATGTTCTTTGCGCTTCGGCGTGGAGCGAAAAAAGAAGCGGTAAAAGAAGCAGCGGTAAAGCTGTAAGGAAGCTGAAAAGTCTTATTCGTGTGCGCATCTTTTTCGAGTTTCCCGAATGGATGAAATTGTCTGGACGTGTTTGTTATAGCACTATTCGCGTTCGTTCGCGCAGCGCGTTTGAGAATGTGTTTCGTGTGGAATGCGTTTCCGTGATTTTATGAATCGCGCGCCGCGTGTTTGGAAGCGGGCGCGAATGGCTTATAATCCGTGACACGCAAAAACGAAATAATATCAATCGAAGTTTCTTCGGTTTCAGGGAGGACTGCCGCCCGAATGAAGACGGAAACGATCAAGCTATCTGCGCCGCAGGGCGAGTCAACCGCCGTCGTCGCGTTGCCGGACAATGCTTATAACGAGGACAACAAAAACGCGGCGTTGCCTGTCGTCGTGCTCATACACGAATGGTGGGGCATCGACGAGCACATACGCGATGTGGCGAGCCGTTATGCAAGCGAGAATTTCCTGTGCGTCGCGCCCGATTTGTTCAGGGGCGAAACGGCGCGCGATCCGCAGGAAGCTGGACGATTGATGCAGAGCCTTGCGATTGAAGACGGCATCGGAACGATCAAGACGGCGATTGATGAAGTCGCGCGCCGATACAAAACATCGAAGTTCGGCATTACGGGTTTTTGCATGGGCGGGACGTTCGCTTTGCGCGCGGCGTGCGACCTTAGCGACGACCTCGCGGCGTCGATTCCTTTTTACGGCGACGTGCCGGAAGAAAGCGTGCTTGCGAAGTTGAAAGTGCCGACGCTTTTCATCGCTGGCAAGCGCGACAATTGGATCACGCCGGAAAAAGTCGCAAAGCTCGAAGACACAGCGCGTAAATATAATTTGCCCGTCGAAGCGCGCAGCTACGACGCGGATCATGCTTTCTTTAACAACGCGCGCCCGGAAGTTTACGATGCGGAAGCGGCGCAGGATGCGTGGCGTCGCGCGCTCGATTTCTTCCGCGAACATCTGCAAAAGTAAGCGGCACGGCGATTGATTAATCTCTCGCCGAACATCAACACAACGCGCCGTTTTCGGACAACACGAGCACTTCAATCTGTTTGTGTGTCCTGAAAATGCGCAAGGCTTTCAACATAGGGGACATATCATCATGGCATCGAGAGAAGCACCACTTGTAAATCACAACACACAAATTCGCCCTTTGCGCTTGCAAAGCGACATCACGGGCGCGCAAGCTGAACAGGGCGGAAAAAACATTAACGTCGGCGAGACCGAACGCATTGCGTCTGCCATCGGCGGCGGCGCGCTCGCGCTTTACGGTTTGACGCGCGGCTCCATCGGCGGCCTTGTGCTCGCGCTCGTCGGCGGCGCTCTCGTTTATCGCGGCACGACGGGGCATTGCGACGTGTACGAAGCGGCGGGCGTCAATACGGCGGACAACATGAGCGGCAAAAATCGCCGCGTGAGCGTTTCCGGCAACAGCGGCATCAAGGTTGAAAAAAGCATTACGATCAACAAGTCAGCCGCGGAGCTTTATACGTTCTGGCGCAACTTCGAGAATCTGCCGCGCATTATGGATCATCTCGAATCGGTGACGAACACGGGCGCGGACGGCAAGCGCTCGCACTGGGTGGCGAAGGCTCCGGCTGGCACAACCGTCGAATGGGATGCGGAAGTTATCAATGACAAGCCGAACGAAATGATCGCGTGGCGTTCGCTCGAAAATGCGGACGTGGACAACGCCGGTTCGGTTCATTTTAAGGAAGCGGCGGGCGGGCGCGGTACGGAAGTCAAAGTCTCTTTGAAGTATGATCCGCCGGGCGGCATCGTCGGCGCAGCCATCGCCAAGCTTTTCGGCGAGGAGCCGTCGCAGCAAGTCGAAGACGATTTGCGCCACCTCAAGCAATTAATGGAGACGGGCGAAATCCCGACCACCGAAGGGCAGTCTTCTGCCCGCAGCAGCAGCGCGGCATCCGGCAAGTAAACATACTTGACATGCGTGTAACTGAACCGGAAACATCGTTGCATTAAGACGCGCGGTTGCCTTCACATAAACAATTTGAAGCGCAGCCGCGTTTCTATTTTCGACACTTAACTCAAGGCAAGGGAAAACGAACATGAAAGCTTTATGCTGGTACGGTAAAAACGATGTGCGGGTAGAAAGCGTGCCCGACCCGAAGATAATCAATCCGAGCGACGCCGTTATCAAGATTACGACGACGTGCATCTGCGGCTCCGATCTGCATCTTTACGACGGCTACATTCCGACGATGGAGCAGGGAGATATTCTCGGCCACGAATTTATGGGCGAAGTCGTTGAGACGGGCAGCGCGGTGAAGAACATAAAGAAGGGCGACCGCGTCGTTGTGCCTTTCACCATCGCGTGCGGTAATTGTTTCTTTTGCAAAAAGCAGTTGTGGTCTTTGTGCGACAACACGAACCCGAACGCTTCGGTGGCGGCGAAAATGTACGGCTATTCGCCTTCCGGTCTCTTCGGCTTTTCGCACATGCTCGGCGGCTACGCGGGCGGGCAAGCCGAATATGCGCGCGTGCCTTTTGCGGATGTCGGCTGTTTGAAAATTCCCGACGAATTGCCCGACGAAAAAGTCGTGTTTCTGACGGACATTTTTCCGACGGGTTACATGGCGGCGGAAAATTGCCAGATTGAAAAGGGCGACACGGTGGCGATCTGGGGCTGCGGCCCCGTCGGACAGTTTGCGATTAGAAGCGCGTTTCTGCTCGGCGCAGAGCGCGTGATTGCGATTGACGAAGTGCCGGAGCGTATGCGCATGGCCGAAGCGGGCGGAGCCGAGACGCTCGACTTCAGCGACGAAGACATCTTCGACAAGTTGAAGGATATGACGGGCGGGCGTGGCCCGGATTCCTGCATGGATGCCGTCGGACATGAAGCGCACGGCACAAGCCCCGATGCAATTCTTGATCGCGTCAAGGCCGCGCTTTATCTCGCAACGGATCGCCCGCACGTACTGCGTCAAGCCATCCACGCCTGTCGCAAAGGCGGCACGGTTTCCGTTCCGGGCGTTTACGGCGGCTTCCTAGACAAGATGCCGTTCGGCGCGGCGATGAACAAAGGCTTGACCATCAAGATGGGACAAACGCATGTTCAAAGATACTTGCGCCCGCTGCTCGAACGCATTCAGAAGAACGAGATTGACCCGTCGTTTGTCATTACGCATCGCGTGAAACTGGAAGACGCGCCCGCCGCTTACGAAACCTTCAAGCACAAGCAAGACAATTGCATCAAGGTCGTGCTCAAACCGTAAAACTTTCAGAGGATAAACGGATGGCTGAAGAACAAAAAGAAAACGCGAAAACGTCGGGCGGAAGCGAGAGCGGCAAAAGCTTTTCTTCCGCTTCATCGAATTCACCGAACGATGAATCGCAGAGCGGCGATCCGGGGCGCACGCCCGGCTCCGCAGAAGGCGACGAAGAAACGGTCGATGAAGACTTGCGCGAAAAAGAGCGTGAGGGAAAACTGTAAGCGGCACAACAATTCTCCGCTGCTTTCCTTTGCCGCGCTCTTTTATGTGAAGCGCAACGCACGAACGTCTGTGCGCCGCAATGTATGGAAAGGCCGCCTGCCCGCTTGATCGGCACGCGGCCTTTTTCTCTCTCAAACAATTTTGCATTTCCAACGAACAAGCGAGGAACAATTCTTTATGAAAAGCGCTTCTGGAGCTACCACTTCAATCTGGATGGAGACCGCCGACGCCGCGCCCGATAAAGGCGCGCTCAATGAAAATCTGCGCGCGGATGTCGTCATCGTCGGCGCAGGCATCGCGGGATTAACGACAGCCTACTTGCTCGCGCAAAAGGGCAAGAAAGTTATCGTGCTCGACGATAAAACAATCGGCGACGGCAACACTAATCGCACCACCGCGCATCTTGCGAGCGCGATTGATGATCGCTTTTACGAGATGGAACGCTTGCACGGCGAAGCGGGCGCGCGTCTCGCTTACGAAAGCCACGCCGGAGCGATTGATAAAATCGAAGAGATCGTTAAAAGCGAAAATATAGCTTGCGATTTCAGCCGCCTCGACGGATTTTTGTTTGTGCCGCCCGGCGAATCCATCGACGAACTGAAAAAGGAATTGGAAGCAGCGAAACGCGCGGGCGTCGTCGGCATTGAAATGGTAGATCGCGCGCCGCTTTCGTCCTTCGACACAGGCCACGCCTTGCGCTTTCCGCATCAGGGACAGTTTCATGTGCTGAAATATTTGAGCGGCCTTGCGCGCGCCCTTGAAAAAAACGGCGGGCGCATTTTCACAGGAACACACGCGGATAAAATCGAAGGCGGCGACAATAAGACTGCGCAAGTCACCACGAAAAGCGGTCATACCGTCGCGGCAGATGCGGTCGTCGTTGCGACGAACACGCCCGTCAACGACATTTTCGCCATCCACACAAAGCAGTCTCCGTACAGAACTTATGCTATCGGCGCGCGCGTGCCAGCAAACTCCGTCACGAAGGCGCTGTACTGGGACACGCCCGATCCGTATCACTACGTTCGCTTGCAAACTGTGAAGGACGCGGCGGCAAGCAATGCTTCGCATGATGTGTTGATTGTCGGCGGCGAGGATCACAAAACGGGACAGGCGTTTGACATGGACGAGCGTTACAAACGTCTTGAAGCATGGGCGCGCGAGCGTTTCCCGATGATCGAGAGCATAGATTATCGCTGGTCTGGGCAAGTCTTCGAGACGGTGGATGGACTCGGTTATATTGGGAAAAATCCGGGCGATAAGGACAATGTGTACATCGCAACGGGCGATTCCGGGATGGGCATGACGCACGGCACAATCGCCGGAATCCTGCTCACGGATTTAATCGCCGGACACGAAAATCCTTGGACAAAACTTTACAATCCGTCGCGCCTCAAAATCGGCGCGCTCGGCGAATTCGCCAAGGAGAACGCCAACGTCGCGGAGCAATATACGGATTGGGCTGCGGCGGGCGAAGTGGATTCGACGGACGAAATCAAACCGGGCGAGGGCGCTTTGGTGCAACGCGGACTCAAAAAAGTTGCCGCTTACAGAAACGACGCCGGAAAGCTCTTTGAATGTTCTGCAGTCTGCACGCATCTCGGCTGCGTCGTCAATTGGAACAATTCGGAGAAGACTTGGGATTGCCCGTGTCACGGCTCGCGCTTCGATACGGAGGGTAAAGTCATACAAGGCCCCGCGATCAGCGATCTCGCGCGAGCGGGCGAAGGCTGAAAGGCGCATTCAAAAGATGCTCGATAGAACGAGCACCGTGCGGGTTATTTTGCGC
>JAABUK010004446.1_pt1 | contig 22772 bp, 11 predicted proteins | sample 5559141 | NCBI WGS metagenome assembly JAABUK01 (sample SAMN10711869, study PRJNA513367) | rock metagenome | isolation source: Antarctica rocks | place: Antarctica: Victoria Land, Pudding Butte nord | collected 2016-01-03
AAACCTGTTTTTCATACGCATCTGAATAGGTTGGATATATCCAGTATGTCTTACCAAACACAGCTCCTTCCGGATCAGCGTACCAGCCGGGAAATAGCGGGTTGCCGGATCTTTCTTTCGAAACTGACTGGGTGTTAGCCTGAGTTAATATTATAATACAGAAGAATCCTGTAATAACTTTTTTCATCTACTTGGATTAATTGTGATGCAAAGTAATATGATTACCTCACAATTGTTCCTATAACTATGGTTTGAAGAATTTTTAACCGCGGAGAAAATACAAGAGAGAAAGAAGAGGTTACGCAGAGGACTCCTCTGTGTAACCTCTTCTTTCTCTCCAGGTTTTCCTCTGCGGTTATATTATTTAGGCACTGGCACCCTAATGAAAAAATTATGTACCTTTAACAACCGATTACTTCTAATATATGAATAAGAAACTATATTTTGTTATTACATCAATTGTGGGTGTTATTTGTTTTATCCAGGCTTGCAAAAACAATCACACCACCCATGTTACAGAAGAACAAATCCCAGAGGTTGTCAGCTACAATTTTGATATACGTCCTATTCTCTCTGACAAATGTTATGCTTGTCATGGCCCTGATGCCAACAAAAGAAAAGCTGACCTAAGGCTAGACATAGCTGACAATGTTTACAAAGCGCTTAAAGAAAACCCCAAAGCTCATGCATTAGTCCCAGGTAAGCCCGAACAATCAGAGGTGTTCCTGCGTATCTCTACACACGATACCAGTATGCTGATGCCGCCACCTTCTTACAATCTTACTAAATTAAACGAGCGTGAAATAAGTTTAATAAAGAAGTGGATTAAACAAGGTGCCGCATTTGAAAAACACTGGGCCTTTGTTCCGCCAAAATCTCCTGCACTTCCTGAAGTAAAAAATAAACAATGGGCTAAAAATGAGATTGATTACTTTATTTTAAGCAAACAGGAAAAGAAAGGGATAACTCCAAATCCTGAAGCTGATAAAGAAAGGTTATTAAAACGTGTTAGTCTCGACCTTAATGGCTTACCGCCTACTATCGAAATGATGGACAATTTTTTAGCTGACAATTCTTCCAATGCGTATGGAAAAGTAGTGGATCAGTTATTGAAGAATCCAGCATATGGAGAAAAGATGGCGCTGCACTGGCTTGATGTCGCCAGGTATGCAGATTCTCATGGTTACCAAGATGACGGCTACAGAACACAATGGCCCTGGCGTGACTGGGTGATTCATGCTTTCAACGAAAACATGCCTTATAAAGATTTTGCTACCTGGCAATTAGCCGGTGATCTTTTGCCCGGTTCAACAAAAGAGCAACTGCTGGCTACGGGCTTTAACCGTAATCATAAAATTACTGAAGAAGGTGGTGTAGTGGATGAAGAATATCGCGTTTCGTATGTTACAGACCGTAATGATCTTTTTGGTAAGGCTTTCATGGGTGTTACGCTGGAATGCGCCCATTGTCATGATCATAAGTATGATCCCTTTTCACAAAAGGAATATTATCAGATGTTCGCGTTTTTTAATAATGTTAGAGAAGTGGGAATTGAATCTGTTATCGGCGGACCTGAAACTTACGCCAAGAAACCGTTGATGGAGATCAGTAACGAAGATGTAAAGAACATACTAACGTTTATCAATAAGCCGGATACCAACAGACTGATCGTATCAGTTATGGGTGACCGTGACACTGCCAGGCAAACATATGTGCTGGTTCGTGGAGGATACGACAATCATGGCGCTGAAGTGGAGCCAGGAACACCGGAAGCCATCCTTCCTTTCAGTAATCAATACCCTAAGAACAGGTTAGGGCTTGCAGAATGGTTGTTCGATAAAAAGAATCCGCTTACAGCCCGTGTTTTTGTTAACCAGATGTGGCAGGAATTTTTCGGCAAAGGCATTGTTAAAACTGCCGGTGATTTTGGTAAGCAGGGTGAGCTGCCAACCAATCCTGAATTACTCGACTGGCTTGCCGTTGACTTTATGAACCATGGCTGGGATATTAAACGATTGGTAAAACAACTGGTGATGTCGGCAACCTACCGGCAGTCAGCGGTGGTTACTCCGGAAAAACTACAATCAGATCCTGATAATATTTTATTAGCCCGTTCACCACGTTATCGTATAGACGCTGAATTTATTAAAGATGTGGTGCTTTCAAGTAGTGGCCTGCTGGATAAAACAATCGGAGGGCCAAGCGTTAAACCCTACCAGCCACCAGGATTGTGGGAAGGCGCTACCTCAGGCCGCGGACTTCTTTCAATATATAAACAGGATCATGGCGCAGATTTATACCGCCGGGGTATTTATACCTTTATTAAAAGAACTGTGCCGCCACCGGTGATGGGCATATTCGATGCCAGTAACAGGGACCAGTGTGAAGTAAGAAGATTAAAAACCAACACTCCCTTACAGGCACTTGTAATGATGAACGATCCCACGGTACTGGAAGCTTCACGGGTATTCGCAGCTAAGCTTCTGGAAGAAAACAGCCAGCCGGAGGATAAGATAAGAAAAGCTTTCAGACAGATTGTTTCCAGGAAACCAAAAGAAGGGGAACTGGCAGTGTTATCGAACTATTATAAGAAGGAGCTTAAAATAATGGATGATAAAAAAGCCGCCAGGTTATTATCCGCAGGGGAGTTTCCACGTGATGAGAAAGTTAATAAAAATACACAGGCTGCCCTTATGCAAGTGATAGTAACGATTTATAACCTGGAAGAAACAATTACAAAAACCTGATATGGACAAGAATATATTAGAGCACGGTCTTAACTTAAACCGGCGCCGCTTCTTATCAAAATTAAGTTTAGGAATAGGAAGCCTTGCCCTCGGTTCATTGCTGATACCCGAACTGTTCAGCAAAGGAGAAACGGATGATAATCTTTATCCTCCGGGCATACCTCATTTTGCTCCTAAGGCAAAACGAATTATTTATTTATTTCAGAACGGTGCTCCTTCTCAATTAGAGACGTTTGATTACAAACCCAAGCTCTGCGAAATGATGGGAGAGGAGTTGCCGGCTTCTGTTCGTGGCGGACAACGGTTAACAGGTATGACAGCAAAGCAGGCTTCATTTCCTTTGATAGGTTCCTTTACTAAATTTAATCAATATGGACAAAGCGGTGCCTGGGTCAGTGACCTATTTCCCCATACGGCAAAAATTGTAGACGACCTTTGTATCATAAGATCTATGTATACCGAAGCTATCAATCATGATCCTGCGCTTACTTTTTTTCAAACCGGTTCCCAGCAGGGCAATAGGCCCAGCATGGGTTCCTGGCTGAGCTATGGATTAGGAAGTGAAAATAAGAACCTGCCTGATTTTACCGTATTGCTATCAAGAGGCATTGGTAACGGGCAAGGCGTATATTCAAAATTATGGTCAAACGGATTTTTGGATTCTATACACCAGGGCGTTCAATTTAGTAAGGGGGAAGATCCTGTGCTATACATAACCGATCCCGATGGTATGGACCGAAAAGATCGCAGGGAAATGCTGGACAACCTGGCTAAAATGAATCAGATGTCTTATAATGAATTTGGCGATCCCGAAATAAATACCAAAGTGCAGCAGTACGAAATGGCATACCGTATGCAAACTGCTGTGCCTGAAACAATGGACCTGTCAAAAGAATCAGATGACATTGTAAAATTATACGGACCTGATTGCCTGGTGCCTGGAACATACGCGGCTAATTGTTTGCTTGCGCGTAAGCTGTCAGAGAATGGTGTACGGTTTGTTCAGTTATATCATCAGGGATGGGACCAGCATGGTAACCTTCCTTTTGAAATTGCAAGTCAGGCTAAAGATGTAGACCAGGCTTCTGCTGCACTGGTAACCGACCTGAAACAAAGAGGTTTGTTAGATGAGACACTGGTAATATGGGGTGGAGAATTCGGACGGACAAATTACAGTCAGGGAAAATTAAAGGAGGATAACTATGGCCGCGATCATCACCCGCGTTGCTTTAGTATCTGGATGGCAGGTGGTGGCATCAAACCAGGCATCGTATATGGAGAAACAGATGAGCTAGGATATAATGTTATAAAAAATGGTGTTCATGTCCATGATTTTCAGGCCACTGTTTTAAACCAGATGGGACTCGATCATGAAAAACTACTTTTTAAACACCTCGGCCGGCGCTATCGCCTAACCGATGTTTCAGGTCATGTGGTCAGGGATATTATTTCGTAACAAAGACGCATTTGCTATCAGCAGTCAGCCTTCAGCTATCAGGATGAAACATATCAAACATTCATCTTCTTATAGCAGATGGTTGATAGCACTTTATACATGATCTCATAATTAAAATACCACTAATAATATTCAAAGAGCAATATTCAATAGAATACAGAAGCAGTTTCACCTAAAGATTTTCATTGATAGTTGAATATTGAATATTTTCGGGTTAACCGCTTTGAATAAGACTTCATTAAAAAGACAGCAGGTATTAATAAAGCTACATGCTTATAGTTGGCAACGGTAAGCGAACGTAACATATGAAAAGCAGTCTCAAAGGTTTTGCAGGCAATGTTTTATTTACACTGAATATCTTCATAATCTTTTTATTACTTTTTGAAAATTTGCTGGTGCTTCCGCACTGGTTGCAGGCTTTTGGCAGGATGCATCCGATGATGCTGCATTTCCCGATTGTTATCATCATACTGGCAATGGTGCTGGAATTCTTTAGATTTAAACCTGAATACATTAACCAGGAATTATACCAGAGCTTTACTTCAAACTTATTACTGTTAGGCGCTTTGTCCTCCGCCGTAACCGTTATCATGGGTTTGTTCTTATCAAAGGAAGGAGGATATACAGGATCTGTATTACAATGGCATAAGTGGACTGGTGTAAGTGTAGTATTCATCACTTCATTAATACATTGGTCTCGTAATATGGGCTGGTATAACTCACCTATAGCAAAGGGAAGTGCTATCGGAACATCTTTATGCCTCATCTTTGCAGGGCACTTTGGCGCCACCATTACTCATGGCGATAATTTTGTTTTGGCCCCGGTAATATCTACAGAACAGAATAATGTTCCTTTTGACCAGGCGATTGTTTTTGATAATTTAGTAAAGCCTGTCTTTAATAAAAAATGCATCAGTTGTCATAACCCTGATAAAGTAAAAGGTGAGCTGGTACTAACGGATATAAAGTCTATACTGGCCGGTGGAAAGAACGGCAAATTATTCGAGCCCGGTAAACCCGGAATCAGCCTGCTGTTACAGCGCATACACCTGCCCGTTGATGAAAAAAAGCATATGCCACCCGCAGGCAAAACACAACTTACGGAAGATGAAATATTATTATTAAACCTTTGGATCAAAGAAAACGCTGACTTCAGGAAAAAAGTAATTGATCTGCCGGTTAAAGATTCTTTGAGGTTACTAGCTGCAACACTTTTAAAACCTGCTGAACCTAAGGAAGAGCAATTTGATTTTGCAGCGGCTGACAAGGAAACTGTAAGAAAGCTGAATAATAATTACAGGGTAGTATATGCGCTATCTAAAGAGTCCCCGGCATTGGCTGTCAATATTTATAATAAGAATGCTTATTCAACAAAATCACTGGATGAGCTGGCGCCGGTTAAAACGCAGGTGGTATCGCTTGAACTGAACAAGATGCCGGTAAAAGATGCAGATCTTATAACCGTTTCACAATTTGAAAACCTGCGATCGCTGAATTTAAATTTTACTGATGTTACAGGCACCGGGTTAAAAAATCTTACTGCATTAAAGCATTTGCAATCATTATCTCTTTCCGGTACTAATCTTAGTTTCCAGGACCTGCTGCTACAGATGCGTTCCTTTCAAAGTTTGAATAAGCTGGCAGTATGGGACACAGGTTTGTCGGATGATGAAATGAAGCAGTTGCAGAAATCCAATAAGAACATCGAATTGATTTCCGGCTTCAAGGATGACGGCTCTAATCCTATCCAGTTAAATCCACCATCTTTAAAAAACAGTTCCACTATTTTTACTGACCAGGTTGCGCTTGAATTAAAGCATGCCATTAAAGGAGTTGATATCAGGTTTACTACAGATAGTACAGAACCGGATAGTATCAATTCTCCAATATTTAAAAATGAAACCATACTGCACGACAATATTACTATTGTAAAAGCAAAAGCGTATAAGGATGGCTGGTATGGCAGCAATACAGCTGAATTTACTTTATATAAAAGTAGCTATAAGCCTGACAGCATGCGCCTGGACTTCCCTATGAACCCGGTTCACCAGGCCAACGGTGCTAAAACATTTTTTGACAGGCAGATGGGAACATTTAATGCAAACAGTCCCGCATGGGCTAACAACTGGGGAGGTTTTAGAAACTATGATATGCAGCTGGTATTGGAATTCAAAGCTCCTGTACTGTTGAGCTCTGTTGGGTTAAATACAATGATTGAACCAAAAACAGGAATTTACCCTGCTTCGGTTATTGAAGTATGGGGTGGTGAAAATAAAGCCGCAGTAAAATTATTGACCACTCTTAAGCCCGAGGTTCCCGCTAAGGACATGGAGCATGTTATTAAAGTTTATCAAACTACTTTTAAACCCCGGCAGGTTTCATACCTTAAGATTGTTGCTAAGCCTTTAAATCTTCCTGATCCTAAAAACCCTAAGGGCAGGCAGATGTTACTGTTAGTTGATGAGGTGTTTTTGAATTAAGTTTTTTTTAACCACGGAGTCCTTGATGAATTTGCAGATTCAAACATCAGGTTAAGATAACTGATTAAGTCGCACTGCACATTAGTTATTTTTGAACTACGGAGACACGAAGGCACGAAGAGGCACAAAGATCTTGTTCATTTGTTTTACTTTTCAAAAAAACTCTTTGTGCCTCCGTGCCTCTGTGTTCTCCGGTACGCCACGAGGCGTGCGTTTTATAAATACAGATTAAATACCTAATGGATGAAAGAGCGATGTAACCAAATTTGTCGTTCGGGTTAAAGTACCTGTGATGTGTGGTTAGCAAACGAGCGGTGCAGAGTTCAGGGAGATACGATGCTGTAAGCTGCTGTAGTGAAGCTTGGTTACACTTAAGGTATTGGCCAGTCTTTCGGAGTTGCTGAAGCCTGTTATCTTGTTGGGATTAACGAGACAATAGGAACAACAAGGGAATACCGGCAGTAATATAGAGCCTGCGTGCAGCAATAAGGTAGCGCATGAACGTGGGAGACCCTAACAGATCAGTAAGACCATTTGATGCTCAGGGAGTGGGAGATGGCCGTAGTAGTGAAGATACCCCAAAAGGTAAAAGCGGGAGTAGGGAAGGGGGGGATTGCTGTAAATCAAATTTTTCAATAACGAATTGCAGTCAGAATTGATCTTTAAAAATCATCAGAGCGACGAAGCTGCAAAGCAGGGGGAGCTGTTCAAAAAGGGCCGAGCAGTCCATGTCAGGGGCACAAAGAGTGATTGAGTTACAGCAGAAACTATATTGCAAAGCCAAACAAGAGGGGGAGTTTAGACAAGGCAGGTACAAGTGAAGGAGGAAGGATTTAATTTTCCGGGTTTCACAGTAAGATATGACAGAGATTTAAAAGGTCGTGATAAGGGTTACTGGAATATGATAGCGAGTGCAAAGTGAGAAACTAAGATCAGCGACAAGATAAGATAGATGCTTGATAAAGGTGGTCATTATCCACCATTAAAAGTGGCGCAGGAAATAAACAGCGTGGTTCGGGGATGGCTAAATTACTATGATGTTCCCGGGGTTAGTTATGCGGCCATGAGCAAGAGTGAGGTTAAGACAGTATATGCAAGAAAAACCGAAACGCTATTACAACCGCAAGAGCCAAAGACGCAGTCGCTTGTTTGGTCAACAAGCCTTTGAGTTGTTAGTGGGTAAATATGGATTAACAGACCCAAGGAAATACAGTGTTCTAAGACCAATGTGAATGCTTGCAACGAAGAATACAGCAAAGCCGTATGCGGGAAAACCGCACGTACGCATTGACCAGGGGGCAGAGAAGAGTCACCTGACTCTTCTCGCTCTACTCTACTGGTTCCTCCTCCTTCCTTGGTTATAAAAACACCGTGTAGGCAAGCTATTCTACATTAACTCTCACCCCCTCACTATGGCTCGAAAACTCCGGTGCATACATGCACTGAACACTGCTGACACCGTTACTGAAATTACCAGCCTGCGTAGCAAACAAGGGATACTCAAATACATAAACACCCTTTGGTAACCAGTTAAAGAAAAAGTTAGTACTGGCATCTTTAGTGCTTTCATAATAGCCCAGGCCACCCTGGTATTTATATGTGCTCAATACATTTACAGGTTCCATACATCCGGCACGCATATCCTTAAGATGAACATATTCCATATTGCGGTCTACCCTGAGTTCTATCCTCACTTTCACTTTATCTCCTACTTTTATGGAAGCGCCATCAGTAACAGGTTCCAGCACAGGAACTCTGCCGGAATTCTTTTCAACAAATATTTTCTTCGTTAACTGTAACGCAGTAGAAGAAGGCGTTATCTTATCCAGCTTTTCAAAATATTGCCAATAGACCGCCCCCCAACTACTACTGCCAGAGGCATTAACAGATGATGTGGTAACAGTGATATCGCCCATTGAGGGATTCACAAATGGCCCATTAAATATTGTTTTAAAATAACCTGTTCCTGACTGTTGCTCTTTGTCAGAACTTTTTGCCGTTTTGGTTCCTAATTTTATTTCTATTGAAGGGTCATTGCTAAGCCAGTCTGTTCCTTGCAACAGCAAGGCATAACAGGCATCAGCAGTTGCTTTTGTTGAGGACCATCGCAGTGTTTGTTTTTGTTGCAGCAACCAGGTTTTCAGGTCATCAACTATCTTATTGTCTTTGCCAATCTCGCTGAAAGCTTCAATCAATAAACTTTGTGTTTCAACAGGCGCCTGGTACCAGAAATATCCACTACGATTTTCTTTCCAGTACATACCCATTTCAGGATTTAAGATAGCATTTTGTTGTAGTGATTTTAAAATATCACCTGCAGTTTTATGATCTCCCGAGCGGTTCAAAGCCAGCGCTATCATGCCCTGCATGAATCGGTTTTGCTGTAGCCAAAACTGTTGTGATTGCTTGCGGTAATAATTGGCTGCGTTGAAAGTTTCGCCTGGAATGCCGTACTCACTAAAAAAGCTTCGCATGTACAGGTATTGCACCTGCAGGTAACTGGTATTATTTTTATTGATGTCTGATTTGGATTGTATTAAATTACTGTAATCTTCTTTCAGGCGTTTATCAAGATATATTATTGCAAGCCGGGTAATGTTATCCAATATTTCAGATTGAGGCAGCGCGTTCAATTTTTTTAAGTGACCCAATCCTGTAAGAATATATTGTGTGATAAAACGATCATCAGGACCACCATTGAACCAGCTGAATCCGCCATTTGGAGACTGTGATTGTTGCAGTTTAGAGATTGACGCCTGCAACACACCATTCATGCGAACCATTTCAAAAAGCAAAGCAATGTTCTTCTTTTGTTGAGCTTCGCTTTTTGCTTCAAGCACCCAGGGTGTTTCTTCCAGCAATGCTGATTTTAGCTCAGGATTTTTTTCAAGGTTTGATAGTAAAGCATCTCCTTGAGTAGTAGCAGATAAAGACTTCCATTTTTCAAAGATTGCTTTTATGCGCGGAGATGCATTGGCAATTTTCGTCGCGAGTGCGTTGGCATAAAAACCATTAAAAGTTTGTTCAGAGCATTCGTAAGGATATTCAATTAAATAAGGTAACGCCTGCACCGCATACCAGGTAGGATTAGACGAAAACTCAACTGTTAAAGAATGTTGCTGCAATGTTTCGCTTGATCCTGACTGTAACAATTTTTCAAAACGGAATTTTTTTGTGGTATTGCCATGAATGCTTAATGGCATGCTTTCAGTAACCAGCATACTATTGGTTAACACTGGTAATGATGCTTCTTCACCATCGCTAACCTTTGCGCTGTCTGATTTGGCAATAAAGCGATAGACTATCGCGCTGTTATATTGATAAGGTATCTGGATATTAAAATTAGCCACCACACTTTTGCCAGCTTCAGCGGTAAAGTATTGATTGGCTGTCATATTTTGAAACCAGCCATCAATCGGTTGCATGTCCGCGGCATTTAACAACTCAAGGTGTACTGTGCCGGTGAGTTCTTTATCCGTCATATTCACGATCTTGGTGCTCAGATACATGTGATCTCCTTCGCGGAAGAACCGTGGTGCATTGGGTTGCACCATCAATTGTTTTTGTGTGATGATATCTTTGGTAGAATAACCAAAGGCTGCCTCTTTGGTATGAGCCAGTGCCTGAAACTTCCACCGTGTGAGCGCCTCAGGAATGGTAAAGCCGAATGATATATTTCCAGCGCTATCTATTTTGAGGTCAGGCAGGAAGAAAGCGGTTTCATTGAAATTTTTTCGGGTTTGGATGGTTGGTGGTTCCTGGTTTTTCTTTGGGTTTTCTGTTTGTTCAAGAGTAGTATTCTCGTGTACTATTTCTTCGTCTTTTACAATTTTTGATGGCGTTGCCTTGTTCACTTCCACTTTAGTAAAAACCTTATCTTCCTGGGAAGGCGAACCAGCCATCATAGTTTTCCGGCCTCGAAACATTATTCTATTCCGATCCGGGAATGATATCATCTGATCGTAAACATTTGAATAGAATTTGATATTGTTTTCTTCTCCTCTGTATGTTTCCTGTGATTGTACTGATAAAAAATTATTTTGTCCACTCCATTCCTGTTCTGCATTATAAGTTAGCCATATATCCGGCTTATCCCAGCTGTGTGGCTTAAATTGATCCAATGATGCATCATACATGGATACCAGCATTTCAGCGGCAACCTTTTCTTTTTTATAACCGCTGATTTTTAGTTTCCATTTTTCTTCACTCCCGGGAAGTGTTTTATCACGAAAGCTTTCATAGCTGATAGTTAGATCCTTATTTGTCCACGGCACTTTTACCATGTCATGCATTATGTAGAACCGGTTATTCTTTACAAAAAAATGAGATACACCAAATCCGCCACGGTCATCTTCCGTTACCGGAAAATCATAAGATTTTTTTTCATTACTAAGACTGATAAACCTATAATCTTTTGATTGTTGGTCGCCAGTATCACTGACCTGAGACATTAAGTGGTGAACTTTAGACTGCTTTTCTACCTGTTGAATTACAAACAGGTCTTTCGCAGATGATCCTATGCTGATGGTAGATTTTTCTTCCGGCTCAACACTTTTATCCTTTTGCATATTCCATGAATAGATGGCGGCAGGAATATTCTTTTCATCATACAACTGAACATTGCGGATGTCTTTCACTTCCTTCCCAAATGCATCTTTGGTAACAATTTCAAAAGCGTACCAGCCGGTGGTAAATCCTTTGGGTATTATTTCGAATGAAGCATTTGCTTTGGTGGAATCAACACGCTCATATAATTTTTCACTCCTTTTCCAGTTTTGAGGATTTGTTTCATCTCCGTATTCATCATTAGGAAATAGTTGCAGGTAAGGTTCTTTGTTGATCACATAAACATCCGGCTGTTGCCAGAAGCGTTGACGGATAAGCCTTTCAGGAGATTGTAGCCGGTAGATGCTAACATGAACCTGGGATGGCACAAATTCCCCATTCAAATTTTCCGTTCTAATAGAAATATTCTTTAGGCTGTCAATTAAAATAGTTTCTTCAGAAGACAAAATAACTTTTAATTGAAGGGCTTTGTAAGAAACTGGAATGGTTGTTTCGGCGGTTCTTGTCTCGCCGTTAATGTCGGTAATATCTGCTATTATTTTATAATCGAAAACCGGCTCTAATTTTTTGTCGATATTGAGATCCGGGATTGCTTTAAATCGAATAGTAAATTTTCCTTCAGCTGTAGTAGTGGCGGTTCCATTTGTAATTTCCATGTTATTGGATCTGGGAATTCCTATTTTCCAATAGAGCCATGGATAAATAAATCTTGGCATTCTAACTACCCTGAATGTAACACTGGCGGCGTCTATGTTATTACCTGCATAAGCTTTAGCAAAACCTGTCACCAGGATGCTATCATTAATCCTGTAAGAATTTTTTATTTTTTCAAAGTCAGCATAAAATTTTGGTCGTTTGTATTCTTCAACAGAGAAGGAAACTCCACCTTCCAGTTCATGATCCCTGAATTGAAACATTCCGTTTAGTGAATGTTGGGGAAGTTTAAAGTTACCAGTATACGAGCCAAATTCATTGGTAGTAAGTTGCAGTGAATCGGTTGTTTCGCCGGATGCGTCGTCCAGAATTATTGTTGATTTATAATTTGTATATACCTTGCTTTTGCCGGTTTGATAATCTTCAGTAATAACGATTCCTTTAAAATACACGGTTTGACCGGGACGATAGATAGAACGGTCTGTAAAAAAGAAAACCCTTGCCTGCTTGCGTTCAGATTCGGAGGCACTTAAGCTTTTATCAGTTTCATTTTCATCCCTGTATGCCCGGTACTTATAGTCATTTAAAAAAAGCCTGTCATTTTTATAATGTATCTCCAATTGGAAGTTCTCAACTGGTTTTCTGTTGCTAACATGGAAGTATCCATTGTTATCGGTTATTAATTGTTCCCCTTTAGTAAGTGTATTCTTCCGGAGAGCAGGATCGTACCTATTATCCCAGAATTGCACAGCAGCCTTTGACAAAGGTTTTCCATTATCCCGATCCAAAACGAAATAATCATTACCATTATTTATATAGCTAATATTAGAAACATAAAAATGTTGTACTGCCATTGGATTCTTATCTAATGAATAGTTTTCGTTTACGCTTGCTAGTAAGATATAATTTCCAACAGGCAGTGCGTCTATTTTTATTTCAGCGCTGTGCTTCTGGTAATCACTGGTGGCAGGAAAGTCCTGATTCCAATTTCGGATTGATGGTAAACTTATTAATTGTTTCCAGTAATTTTCGTCGTACCGGTTGCTCAGTTGTTTTTGTAGTTCAGAAGATATGGGAATAATGCGGAAGAATAATTGTGTAAAGTTTCTAAAGCTTACCAAGGTACGAAATGGCTGATTAGGAATATTTACTTTCTCAGTTTGAAGGTTGAGCTCTTTGCGTTTTATCTGGTTGATAAGTGCCAGGCAGTTTGATTTACCTTCACTTTCCTGTTGTTGCTGAACAATTGTTTCGCATATTTTTAGAGCCTGAATGTATTGAAACCTGTTGGCAGTATCTTTTAAAGGTTCGTATAATGAAGCTTTGTTTACATGCCATTGTGCCAGCAACCAGGCTGCTTTAGCGGCAGCAGGTTCCATAGGATATTTTGAATATATCTGTTGCAATGCTTTTGTATACAGGTCTTCTTTACTTTCCATAACGCCGAACTGGTGTACGATTTCAACCCGGATAATATCCGCATCAATGAAAGCATCTGGTCTTTCATCCACAGCATGAAATGTAAGCAGGTCTTGACAGATAAGCAACGCTTTGTGGTGGAGGGACAATGAATCATTAGTGAGGATTTGCAGTTTGACAAATTCAGGTGCAGGTAAAAATAAATTTTTATCTTTTATTTCAAACGCATAGGCAGGTTTGTTGATATCACGTTCATCACTTCTAAAATAATCAAGTGCCCGGTTTGCAAGCAGGTCATACATTGTAGGACGCATGTTACGGGCATTACCTTTTACAATGATAGCATCGTAGGGTTCCAGTTTTGTTTGCTGTAAAAGTTTTTTGTTTTGAATAGATGCTACATAAAGGCCGGTGATCTTTTTATAAAAATCGATTATTGTCCAGGTGCTGATATCATCTTTTTTAAAATTTATAGTTTCTGTTCTGTCGAATATTTTGTAGCGTTGTTGCTGATAATATTTTAAATAATTTCCGGCAAGGATGCTGTTCAGAATGGATAATACGGGTTCTGCAAAAGTTGTCTTTTCTTTTTCTAAAGTTACTATGGTTGCAGGCTGATCTACATTATCTTCAAATGTTTCACCCAGGTTTATTTGATACAGTAATGCTTTAATAATCTGTGCATCTTTTTTTTCTTTTTTTGCAAGTTGGTATATTGTATGCACTTCTGTTAAGGCAGATTTTGTAAGTCCTTTTTTATTAGTAAGATCTTCTACTTTCTTCCACAGCGAATCGTATTTTTTTTCATTTTGTTGCGCCATAGTATAAAACGAATATATAAGTAAAGGAACAGTTAACAGCAAAGCCTTTTTAATAAAACACATGATCATCAGGTTTAGTCAAAGTTAATTAAGAAATATAAGGATGCGATGATGAAGGTTTTTACATAAATCCAGTTTAATGTTATTCTACAATGACGTATTTGCTATCAGCAGTCAGCTATCAGCTATCGGGAAGAAACTTATCACGTAGTGATTCCTGATTGCTTACAGTTGATAGCGAATAGAAATTAATATTGATGTCATGCTTAACTTAACATTTATTATAGCTCTTAATGCGATAATTCCATTTAACTTTTAATTAGCTATAGTCATCATATTGTGCAATAAACTTTTAATAAAGTACGGCCTCTATTATTGTAAGTAACAACATTATAAACTTTAAAAATTTAAACATGAAAACGATCATTACATTTTAGCTTTTATATTATTTAGTGTTTCTTTATCAGCTGAAAATTTTTATCCCAGCCGGTTAGTAATTACCAACTTTGATAATACCAACCTTCGTGTAGTCATTGACGGGCGCCATTATGATGGTGTAGGAAGTTCACTTGCGTTGAATGATTTGCAAGCCGGATATCACCAGGTAAAAGTTTACCAAGTAAGAAGGGGATGGTTTAAAAGTGATCGCCTGATGTATTCATCAACAGTTTTGTTAAAACCAAATTACCAGGTAAACGTATTGATCAACCGTTTCGGTCAGCTATCAATTGCTGAACAGCAGATAGGCCGTTACAGAAGAGACGACGATCGTAATTATGGTAGAAACGATGACCATGACCGTTATGGAAGAAGAGGTTACCCCGGTGACAGGAATTAAGCTATCAGCTGTCAGCGGTCAGCTATCAGGAGGAAGGGCTAAGATTTTAAGATAAAATGTTTTATCGGTCAATAGGCAATTTAAAGCTCCCGGGTCCAGGGAGCTTTTTTCGATTATAGTGGTCACTAAATAATAAAAAGCAGTGGTAACACTGCTTTTTATACATATAAACTTTATGATTGAGGGTAATAGCTAATAGCTAATAGCTAATAGCTAATAGCTGATAGCTGATAGCTGATAGCTGATAGCTGATAGCTGATAGCTGATAGCTGATAGCTGATAGCTGATAGCTGATAGCTGATAGCTGATAGCTATTTCATCACTTCTGCCATCTTCTTTCCGATATCTGCCGGACTCTGAACCACGTAAATACCGCATTCGGTCATGATCTTCATTTTAGCAGCAGCGGTATCATCAGCACCACCAACGATAGCTCCTGCATGTCCCATCCTGCGGCCTGCAGGAGCCGTCTGACCAGCAATAAATCCCACCACCGGCTTGGTTCCATTTTGTTTTATCCAGTTAGCAGCTTCTGCTTCCATGTTGCCACCAATTTCTCCTATCATCACTATGCCATCTGTTTCGGGGTCGTTCATTAATAATTCTACTGCATCTTTAGTAGGTGTGCCAATTATAGGATCTCCGCCGATACCTATAGCCGTTGAAATTCCAAGACCGGCTTTTGCAACCTGGTCAGCAGCTTCATACGTTAACGTGCCTGATTTAGAAACTATTCCTATTCTTCCCTGGATGAAAACAAAGCCCGGCATAATTCCTACCTTACATTCACCGGCAGTAATTACTCCCGGACAGTTAGGTCCGACAAGCCTGACATTTTTTCCCTGCAAGTAATTTTTCGCATTTACCATGTCCTGCACCGGTATGCCTTCTGTTATACATACAATCAAATCCACTCCTGCGTCTGCAGATTCCATAATAGCATCTGCGGCAAATGAGGGTGGTACGAATATTATAGAAACATTGGCGCCAGTGGTTTTTACGCAATCTGCAACTGTGTTAAAAACGGGCCTGTCCAGATGGGTAGTGCCGCCTTTACCGGGTGTAACTCCACCAACAACGTTGGTTCCGTATTCAATCATTTGAGTGGCGTGAAATGTTCCTTCTGTACCCGTAAAGCCCTGTACCAGAATTTTTGAATCTTTATTTACTAAAACAGACATGTTGAATTGAATTAAGTGTGGGCAAAAATAGGGGAAAAATTAATAGCGCAGGTTCAACCTGTGAGGTTTAGTTAGAGGCTCAAAAAATGTGTAACATACAAACCTCACAGGTTTGAAATGAAGGCTTATTCAAAGTTTTATTATCATATTACTGATTGTTTATTAGAGATTTCAACTTCTTAATAAAATATTTTGCACTTTTACAATTGTCGTGTGCTGCTGCATTTGTTATATTAAAGCCATTTGTTATCATTTTTTGAGCAAATCCAGGTTTACTTAGTCCTATTCCTCCCTGTGTTTTTTGAAGGAAGAGTTGTTTTAAAACTTCACGAGGCTGAGCTTCTTCTTCAGGAAATTTATATATAAATTTTCCTTTAAATAAGGATGACAGCGTTTTTGAATCTGCTAAGAACCATGCTTCAATACTTCTTACAGAAACAATAGTCAGGTAGTTACTATTAGGATCAATTCTATTTTTAGTGGCAGTAATACATTTGTCTTCATCTAAATCAGTCAAAATAATAATTTTATCTGCACCGTTGTCTGATAATATCTTAGTATAAGGAATAATATTATTTGGAAGAAGATTTCCACTACCTGTTGCATTAACAGCCATTATGAGTTCAACTCCAATTGAACTGAGGAACTTTTTGAATGAAAGAGATTCAATTATAATACTTTCTGTTTCTCCTTCACAGATAAATCCCACCTTCACCATGGAATGCCACCTCCCATTGCGTTAGACAACCAGGCTTCATCCATGGGTAAACCATGAAAATCTTTGTCTTTAAATTGCTTTACAATGGTTCTTCCGTCTTTTTTATTTACAACAATAATTTCTTTTGCTTCTAATTGGTTGACGAGTGTTTGAGAATGAGTATTTAGCCAGATGTAATGTCCTTTTTCTTCGCATTGCTGACGAAAGAAGCTAACTAATTCTTTTATTACATAAGGATGTAGACCATTCTCTGGTTCTTCTATACAAAGAAATTGGGGTTCATTGGTTTGATATACGGCGGTTAATAATGACAAGATATTTATAGTGCCATCAGAAACTAAGTTCGCAGGTATTGGATTTGATATACTTTTCTCGTATACTGCTAACTCACCGTTTCCATTTAAATTACTTACTTGAACTTCTACGTTTTGCAACTCTGGAATAAAGATTTGTAACCACTCCACTAGTTCTTCGTTAACGGAGTCTGTTTCTAATGTCCTTTTTAGAACATTCACCATATTGGAAGCAGATGCATCTAAAAACCCCGATGCAGATTCTGTGATTTTTTGTATTTCTCCATGATTAACAAACAATCGCCTGCAATTCTTAAGAATGGATGATATTTCTTCCGTTGGCAACCTATTCATTATGGCTTTAAAAGCTAGATCACTCATTACTTCTGGCGATTCATTACTTACAAAATTGTAATTTATTTCGTATCTGTTATAGTTACCATACAAGAACTGAATTAATAAATTTCCTTCATATGTAACCCTGGGTTCTATGCTTTCATAACCTCCAAATACAGATATCCATTCATAATGCGACTGTGGATACGAACCAAACCGGTAAGGCATAACAGCCAATTGTATCGCCTCAAAAATATTGCTTTTCCCACTTCCATTTGGTCCAACAAAAACCGTAAACGGCTCGGGCTCATTAATCTCAACATCAATTAACGACTTAAAATTTTTAATACTTAGTTTCTTTATTTTCACATTTTGAAATTAATAAATCTAGTTAACAGTATTTTATACCTTCAAACCTATAAGGTTTTTAAAAACCTTATAGGTGAATATGCTCTAATACCCCCAAGTCAAACTTCCCCAATAACTTTGCCAGTCGGCTTTTGCATCATCCGTAAGTTTCGTCATCTTAACGGTGCTCACCATCCATTTGCCATTTGTATTTACCTTAAATTTTATTTCACCTTTCTGATTGGTCTTGAGATGCTGTTGCAAGGTAGTGTCCCTGATACGGTGCCAGATCCTGATATCATAATTGATCAACGGCTTCTTGTTGAATAATACTTTTGCAACAAGCAGCTGGTTGTTTCTTAGCTGGTAAGGATTGGATTGAGGGATAATGTCCAACGGAAGGTCTGTAGCCTGTTTGAAACAGTTATTAGTTTTTGTGCCAACCTGGATCAAAGTTTTTACACTGCGCTGGTACAATTCCTTGCCGTCACTATTTGTTTCATGATTTTTTTCACGATCATCAATGGTGTTATACAATCCGTCCTCTTTAAGATATTCATTGAACTTTGGAGCTGCCATTTCAATAAAAGTGTTTGTGGAATTGAAGGTAACCATGACAGTCCCTTCATCAAACATAGCTATCTGAAGCGAGTCTCCGGTTTCTTTTGAAAGCTGTTCAGAGAGATCATCCCGTGCATTATTCAGGTATAATTTTAAACTATTGATTCTTGTGGAATTGCCCAACCAGTTGTCGCCTTTAAAATTTTCCCCCACTTTAAAGCGGATGTTGATGGTTTCACCTCGCTTGCATATAAACTTTTCAGGCTGCAGCCAGAATTCATGTGCGGCAAGGAATGAAGTTGCAGTAAGTAATGAATATATAATAAAAAGAATTTTTTTCCATTGCCCCATATCATTATAATTTTTTATTATCGATAAACGGACTGGAATCAGGGTTATTCATCAGCTCATTCATATCACGATCATTGTCTATCTTGCCAGCTACTTCAAGCATGCGCATATCTTTGGCGTCTTTCAAAAATTCTGAAGCAAAGATGAAAGCGTTCAATTTTTCATTTTTGTTAAATATAATCTCTTTATTATTTCCTTCCCATTCTTTATGACCCTGATCCATATAAATAATATGATCTCCCACTTCCATCACGCTATTCATATCATGCGTGTTCATTACAGTAGTAATATTATATTCTATAGTCAATTCCTGTATGAGCTTGTCTATCACTAATGATGTCTGGGGATCAAGACCGGAATTGGGTTCATCACAAAACAGGTACTTTGGATTTAATACAATAGCTCTTGCAATACCCACTCTTTTTTTCATCCCACCACTGATCTCAGATGGAAATTTTTTATTTGCTTTTTCGAGCGCTACCCTGTTTAATACTTCATCTACACGTTTTCGTTTTGTTCGATATGAATCTTTTGTAAACATGTCTAGTGGAAACATTATATTTTGTTCCACCGTAAGACTATCAAAAAGTGCGGAACCCTGAAACAGCATACCAATTTCCTGCCTTATGGTTTTTTTTTCTTCACGTGTCATAGAGTCAAACGCTTCACCATTATATAATATCTGACCGCTATCTGGTTGAAATAAGCCTATAAGACATTTCATTAAAACAGTCTTTCCGCTTCCGCTGGTTCCGATAACCAGGTTGCATTTTCCATCTTCCAAAACCGCGTTTACATCGTTTAGGATCGTTTTGGCGCCAAATCCTTTTTTTAAATTTTTTATTTCAATCATATCAGTATTTCAATTTCAAAGAATATAGTTCCCGATCTTGCCCGGCTTCAGCAGACAAGCCACTATTACGCTAAAGCTTGTTACAGTTTTGGCGGGTTGATTTATAATAGTATTGCCGATAGTATATAGTCTGCGAATAATATTAATACACAACTTACTACTACTGCTCTTGTACTCGAACGCCCAATCTCAAGTGCACCACCCTCTACATAAAATCCAAAATATGCCGGAATACTGGAGATTATAAAAGAAAATGTGTATGCTTTCACAAGCGCAAAAAACACATTATAGGGCACGAAATTTTGCTTAAGACCCTTATCAAATTCATCGGTCGACAAGATGCCTGATCCTATGCCGGCAATCCGGCCGCCTAATATACCCAGGGCGGTAGCTATCACTACAAGCATAGGAATCACCAGCATTGCTGCAACGATCTTCGGAAGTACCAGGTATGCTTTGGTATTAATACCCATAATCTCAAGTGCATCTATTTGTTCGCTAACACGCATGTTACCCAGCTCACTTGCTATTTTACTTCCGACTACACCTGCGAGCACAATACATACCAGGGTAGGAGCAAATTCAAGTAGCACCGTGTCACGAACGATTTGTGCAATGGATGATTTAGGTATGAGCGGACTCACCAATTGATAAGCAGTCTGCACTGCTGATACCGCACCTATAAAAAAGGAAATGATCGCAACAATGCCTAAAGAACCTATCCCGATATCTGAACACTGGTGCATAAATTCTTTCCAGTACACTTTATAGTTCTCAGGCCTGGTGAACATTCCCCTGATAAAAAGAAGAAAGCGGCCGATCTCGGTAAATAGTTTCATGTGATATTAGTTAATCAATTTACATTCTGTATTTTTTAACCACGGAGTAAGGAATAGGTATCACGGAGGTCCACAGAGGACTTCTCCGTGATACCTAATTCCTTACTCCGTGGTTAGTATAATCATAATGATTATTGCTTTTTCAATTTCTTCCACCAAACTGAACGTTTTTCAATTTCTTCTATTGTAGCCTTACATTTTATCTGGGCGTCAACAACAGCTATGAGCGCCATATTATAAATGCTTCGTACCGAACTTCCCAGCTGCAATACATGAACAGGTTTTTTTAGTCCTAGTAAAATCGGGCCGATTGCATCAGCACCGCCCACTTCTTTAAGTAAATTATAGGCAATGTTCCCTGCTGCTAAATTGGGAAAAATAAGCGTATTTACGTCCTGGTCAGCTAATTCGCTGAATGGATAATTATCGCGCATGATCTCGGTATTAAAAGCCATGCTGGCCTGCATTTCCCCATCTACGATAAGCGAAGGATTTCTTTTCTTGACCAGTTGCCTTGCATCGGCAACCATCTGCGCTTCCGGACTATTACTGCTGCCAAAATTAGAATAGCTTAGCATGGCGATACGAGGGGTAACATTAAAGTTCCGTACTTCCTTTGCCACCATCAACGTAATGTCTGCCAGCTCTTCTGCGGTAGGATTAAAGTTAACAGTAGTATCTGCTAAAAACAGCGGGCCTTTTTTAGTGAGCAGCAAATACATACCGGCTATCTTTTTTACACCGTCTTCAGTGCCAATAATTTGCAAAGCCGGACGAATGGTATCCGGATAATTCTTGGTTAGTCCTGAGATCATTGCGTCTGCATCACCGGTTTCCACCATCATGCAGCCAAAATAGTTTCTATCGAACATTTCTTTAAGTGCCTCGTAATGGTTGACTCCGCGGCGTTGTCTCTTGCGAAAATATATTTCACCATATTCTTTTCTCTTGGCTTCCTGCTCATCGCTCGTTGGGTTAATGATCGGCAATCCCTGAATATCTATCCTGTTTTGAAGAGCAATAGACCGTATCTTGGTTTCATCGCCCAAAAGGATAGGGTAGGCTACGGCTTCGTCAAAAACTATTTGAGCAACCTTCAACACTTTAATATTATCTGCTTCAGCAAATACAAGCCGTCGGGGTTCACGCTTCGCCTTACTGCCTATAGCCCTTAGCAATTGATTGTCTAAACCTAACCGGCGGTGTAATTCCTCTGAATAAGCATCCCAGTTTTCTATTTGCTTTTGTGCAACACCGCTTTCCATGGCAGCTTTAGCAACAGCGGGTGCCACTGTTACCAGTAAACGAGGATCGAGCGGTTTGGGAATAATATAATTTTCACCAAACGAAATTGTTTTCTCATTATATGCGAGATTCACAATATCAGGCACAGCGGATTTCGCCATTTCAGCAAGTGCACGAACGGCTGCCAGCTTCATAGCTTCATTAATTCTTGTTGCTCTAACGTCCAGGGCTCCACGAAAAATAAAAGGAAATCCAAGTACATTATTTACCTGGTTAGGATAATCACTACGGCCAGTGGCCATAATTATATCTTTTCTTGCTGTTGTAGCGGTTTCATAAGGTATCTCCGGGTCAGGATTGGCCATGGCAAATACAATCGGGTTTGGTGCCATACTTTTAACCATGTCAGCGGTAACCACATTTCCTACACTCAATCCAACAAATACATCGGCATCTTTAAGAGCGGATGCAAGCGTTGCCTCCGGGTTTACGTTAGCAAACTGTAGCTTATTTTCTTCAAGGTCTGTCCGGCCTGCATGGATTACACCATCTTTATCGAACATGGTAAAGTTTTCAGGCCGGGCACCTAATGCTTTGTATAGTAAAACGCAGGCCATTGCAGCGGCGCCTGCTCCATTGATCACAAACCTCACTTTGCCGATTTCTTTCTTCTGTAACTCCAGCGCATTTAATAAAGCAGCACTGCTGATAATTGCGGTGCCATGCTGGTCATCATGCATTACAGGAATCTTCAGTTGTTCTTTTAGTTTTTGTTCTATATAAAAACATTCAGGAGCTTTGATGTCTTCAAGGTTTATTCCACCAAAGGTAGGCTCGAGTGATTTTACGATCTGCACAAATTTCTCAGGATCAGTTTCATTGATCTCTATATCAAACACATCAATATCGGCAAAAATTTTAAACAGTACTCCTTTACCTTCCATCACGGGTTTACTGGCTTCAGGGCCAATATTTCCCAATCCTAAAACTGCCGTTCCGTTACTGATAACTCCTACAAGGTTTCCTTTGGCGGTATATTTATAAACTTCTTCAACGTTGTGAAAAA
>JAABUK010004447.1_pt1 | contig 22770 bp, 27 predicted proteins | sample 5559141 | NCBI WGS metagenome assembly JAABUK01 (sample SAMN10711869, study PRJNA513367) | rock metagenome | isolation source: Antarctica rocks | place: Antarctica: Victoria Land, Pudding Butte nord | collected 2016-01-03
AGTGAGTCTGCTACAATAGACATTTGACGAGTTGATTTGAATCAATAGAAAGATTGATAGAAAGACAGGCATCAAGATTCTACGTCAGTGCTATGAACTACACTACAAGTCATAGAAACATGACTTTTAAAGAGAAGAAGATAATGTTACGAGTGTGTTGAGATTGAATAAAGTTTTGTAGTCAATAAGCTTTAAAGGTTTTGACTCATGTTAAACCTCAGCCTCAATACTCTATTCTAGCGCTTTCAATACTCAAGCAAATCTGCTTCGTTTTCTTTGTTTTGCTCTACTATAGATACAGCTTGAAACTCTCTTTGATTTCTTCTGTATTCTTAATATTCTAGTTATAGCTATCTCTATTGATCAAACATTCTATTCAGCTACACACTATCTCGCTGCAGTGTGATTAGATTCTAAACATGATCTCAACATTGATCTTGATAGTTCATGAGTTCTGAAAATTCATATCAACAGTAGCTTAACTGTTTGTTCTGCGAAGATTTCTTTGTCATCTGATCAATATGATATATAATGTCGTTTCTTAGACAATCAATCTATGACTGTCAGAATCGCGTTGTTTTCATCACTTTCTGATAGATCAATAATGAAGTTTAATGATATGTTCTGTCATCATTGCTCAAGTATGAGCAATGACTTCAGCAGTTCATTGATTCAATCTCTTAATGCTTTTGATTTACGACAAACGTAACAGTTTCAAATGTAATGTTTGATTGTCATTCTCATTTTCGATCAGCAATATGATCATCTCAACAAGTCTAATGTTCAATTCATGTCAGAATGATCATTGATCAAAAAATCATGTACTTCTCTTATTAATTAAATGATTATTGACTGAAAAACTCATAGTCTATCATCTTTTCAAAGTACTTCATCAAGTACTTTGCAGTTGTTCAGATCAATATCTTGACAAGTTCTTTTGTTCTGTTTCATGACTGCTTAAATATCAATACATAGTTGATTCATTTGATTTTCAACTATAATCTGATTCTGAATAAAAATCATCTCTTTGACCGAATTTTAATTAGCTTTTGATTCAAGTTTTGAATCTGAATCAATGTTATGAATGTGTCAGAATTGATTAGAACTAGTTAAAGATTTAGTCGAGATTTAGTCAAGATCTGATTGAGATCTGACCTAGATCTGACTTAGATTTGACTCAGATATAACTCAGCATCTTTTCTCTTTTCTAGCATTTTCTAATCAGCTTCTATTGTCTTCTAGACAAACACACTTCTTTGTGTTACGAGTAGTTAACAGATTTCTATGACAAACATATTTCTTTGTGTTGCAAACATCTTTTAAATCAACATCTTTCTTGTGTTTCAACACGTCTTCTTTAAGACTAGCGTTGATCTGAGTAACTACTATATAAAGCATGTTCTTCTTGTCTTTTGTATCTTCTTTCTTCTGTATTCTTAAAGTCTTAGTTATAGCTATCTTTATAGATCAAACATTCTAGTCACGCACGCACTCTGATTAGTTTCTAGACACAGTTTCAACATTACTTTAAGAATTCATTAATCACATGATACTGATCTCTATACTCATTCAAATTCACTCAACTGACAACGAAATGAGTATAAAGAAATTTGTGTATCTGATGATTGACAACATCGAAAGACAGAACAACATCAAGAGATCAATAGAATCAACAAGAACATACAATCATGTGATTACTAGAGAATTTATCGCTCAGTCAGTAGCATCAGTTCAAATCAATTAATAGAATCAACAATAAAGAATCTTCATTGATTGCTTGAGAATCACAAAAAATTCTCTCTCAAATCAGCAACACTTTTCTTTGAAGACTAAACACTTTAACAAACAATCTCACTACCTACTGTTGAGCATCATTATTCGCTCGATCGTCAAAATCTTCATCATGATTCAATCATTTGTGAATACTCAACTCGATTTCTTCAAGAGTAATCAAAGTTTCAATTCAATCATTTACTTCAAGTTATCTTCTCGTTTATTGAAATTTCTTAAAACTGACTTCGTATGAAAACATCATCAATTCTTGCCTCATTCTCAGACACTCGATGAATCTCTGAAAGTCTCTACTTTCTGAGATATCAAAAATGTAAAGCAGCTACAACATTGAGTTGAACAAGACTCAGAAGTTTTTCTAGAAGATTTAAACAATCTTCGAACTCAACGAGATTTAGATGTAAAAGCTTGTGAGCTATTTGATAGAATACTCAGCGAACAGATATGAAAGACTCATTTCGAAAAAATTGATCAAGCAAAAGAACGATTGAATTTAAATCTTAAAAAGCTTCAAGATCAGGTGATGAGACTACAACATTAACTGCGATTGACTAAAGAAGATACTTCTACTTCTTTCATCATGTTCAATTCATTCAAGCGATTTCAAAAGCTTTTAAATTCATCTCTATTTACTGATGAAACAGAATCTTTCTGAGATAATTGACAAGAAAAGATTCGTGACAAGCTAGAGATCAACGTCGATCATTTTGATACTGATAGAGTCATACTGATTTATATTCACTTCAGAATCAACGAAAACGCAGTCAAAGCTACTTTAGCTTGACATCAACATGATTCATTGAATCTCTATAGAACAATCAATGATTTGTTAGATGAACTTGCTCAGCTATATGATAATTTCGACAAAGAGACAAACTTTTGAAGAGAATATGCTAATCTCATTCAAGAAAAGAGTAAATTCAGCGACTTCTATTCAATATTTCAACGTCTGTTCTTTTATCTAAAGTATCATGAAAAGCAATTGATCATCAATCTACGAGACAAGATAGTTTATTGTCTTCATGCAGCTTGAAGTAGTCAGCTGATTCAGTCAGAATCTCTCAATGAAATTCGTAGTTATCTGATTCATTTGAACAATGAGCATCGAGTCATGAATGACATCAAAGAAAAGAAATTCTTGATCAAAGTCAGAAAGCAAGTCATCTTTGCTGAAGAATGAGATTCATTGAATCTCTATAGAAAGATCAAAGTCACTACACTCGTTGATCATTCAAAGTCACACGACGTGATTTTAACTAGCGTCAAAGATATTGATCTACAAGCTGAAATCTGTTTCATCTGTCACAAATCAGATCATACTTCTAGAGAGTGCTCTGATTGATCGAGAATCAATGCATTAAAAGATGATGAGTTTGATCGATTTACATTGAACTCTGAGTTTGATTCTGATTCAAAAAACTAGCTATCTTTTTCAGAGTCATTGAAGAGATAGAGATCATATCTTTGTGCAGTCAAATCAAAGTTCTATTGAAAGAAAACTATTTTGAAAAGTCATTTCTGATCAATGCTTCTCTTATCTCTCAAAGCAATTCTTTCAACCTTCGCTCTTTGATAGATAGTGATTTCGCTGTCTACACGCTGATACATGACAAGCTAGTCGATAAAGTATGTCAGAAACTTGAAATACAATCTATATCACTAGTAAAAAAGAAGTTAATATGAGACTATGATGAAAAACTAGCTAGAAAGACTATTACTCATAAGATTCTACTCAATCTCACGATTGAAAGTCATAAGAAATTGACTATGTCAATGCTGATAGTTGATATCAAGCATCATGAAGCTATATTGAGCAAACTCTGAATGAACAAAAATGAGATATTATTGAACATAAGACATGATACTATCGTATTCTCTGATCAATTAGATACTTCTATTTCGATTTTTTCGATTTCGTCAAATACAAAGCACTCAAGTTGATTGCGATCAACTTCAATCTCTTCAGCAGCTCACAGCAAGATCTCTAAGATGCTCAAGCACTCAGTTTCATTTGTTCAGAAAGAGTCATTCTTGATTCAAAACATAGACGTTGTCTCTTTTCAAGCACTAGTAAAACGAAAAAAGAAGAATCAGACAGAGATTTTTACTATGTTCATCAAAGACATCGATAGGGAAATTGTCTACAATACTCAATGCGAACTAGATGTCATAAACATCTTCTCAGTTGATGAAATGACTCAGAATCTAGAAGATATTAAAGTCAAGCTATCATTGAAATATCAGAATTTTCTAGATGTTTTTGATTGAGCTCAAGCAGACAAACTATCGTCTCATCGTTTGTATGATCATAAGATAGAGCTTACTAGTGACGTAACATCATCTCGCTGTTGAGCATATTAAATGTCTTTCTACAAGCTTCAGAAAGTAAAGAAATATCTGAACGAGAATCTTTTCAAAGAATTTATAACTTCTAGCAAAGCTTCGTATTTCTCACTCGTTCTGTTCGCTCTAAAAGCAAATGAAGATCTATGATTCTGCATTGACTATTGAAAGCTCAATGCTATTATCAAAAGAAATCACTATTCTCTATCATTCATAAATGAGATGATTGACAAAATAGTTGATTGCAAGCATCTGACTCGATTAAATATCATTTCGACTTTCAACAAACTGCGAATGCATTCTGATAGTGAGAACTACACTATCTTTATCATCGCTTTAAAAGCGTACAAATCAAAGATGTTATTTTTCAAACTTATCAATGATTCTGTCTCGTTTCAGCAGTATATGAATGATGTTCTTTGAGACTTTCTAAATGACTTTTGTCAAGTCTATCTAGACGACATTCTGATCTACAGTAAAACTCAACGAGAACATCAACAACATGTCAAGATGATATTAAATCATCTACAAGAAGCTGATCTACAGATGAATATTTGAAAGTGCGAATTCAATGTAGAAGAAATCATCTTCTTAAAAGTCATAGTATCAAAACAAGATCTTCGTATAAATTCTATCAAAGTAGAAGTCATAGTCAACTGAGCTACGTTAATCAATCTAAAAGAAGTTCAGAGCTTCGTGAAATTCATTAACTTCTATCGTTGTTTCATTAAAAACTTCTCGAAGCTAGTCAAATCATTCACTCAGTTGACTAGAAAGAACACGTCTTTTGTATGAAACGAAGTTTGTGTTCAAGCTTTCGATGATCTAAAGAAACAAGTCAGCTTGATCTCAGTACTACGACATTTCAATTTCAAACGACAGACTATTTTACAAATCAATGCATCTGACTACGTCAAAGGTGAAATTCTATCACAGTACGATGATGAGAAAGTTCTTCACTCAGTAGCTTTCTACAGCAAGAGCATGATTCTCGCTGAATGCAATTATCATATCTATGACAAGAAATTGCTAGTCATTATTTAATGTTTTGAACATTGAAGACTTGAGCTTGAATGCATTGAACTATTCATTCAGATATTCATTGATCATTAGACTCTGAAGATCTTCATGAAAAATAAACAGTTAACTCGACAACAAGTCAATTATCTAGACATTCTATTCAAGTTCAACTTTCAGATTATATTTTGATCAGGTAAAATAAACACTAAAGTCAATGCTTTAATCAGAATGTTTCTGATCAACGTCTCTGAATCAACTCAGCGTACTGAAGATCACTATCAGATCATTCTGACATTCGATAGAGTAGAGATTCTAGCTATTGAATCTGAAGTTGATTTCTATCAGCGAGTAAAAGATGTCAACAAGATAAATGAGCTTTGCAATGAGTATAAACAAGCTATAAGCGAAAACAAGCTTAAGCTACATAGCACTGAATTGAAGCACTGTGAGATCGTTGACGACGTTCTGTTCAGAAAAAGTCTACTGTGAGTTTCTGAGAAAATGCATATGAAATTACTAAAGAAAATTCATGATCAGTCTTTCATCTTTCACTCTGACAATCGAAGAACTATTGATCTAGTTCAACGTTTCTACTATTAATCAGATCATTGAGCAACGATTAAACGTTACATTTGAAACTGTCATGTCTATCAACGAAGCAAGACATTTAGAAATAGCATCAATGAACTTCTTCATTCTCTCTCGATTTCACAGAAACGCTGAAAAGATATAGCTATGAACTTCATCATTGAGCTATTTCTATCAGAAGATTATAACGTCATTTGCACAATCATATGTTGACTCATCAAGAAACGTCACTATGTTTTCTGTCATTGAGAAGACGAAGACATCTCAGTCGAAGAAACGGTTTGAATCATGCTATGAAACGTCTATTGACTTCATGATCTACTTAGTTTCATTGTTTTAAACAGAGACTTTCAATTCATATCAATCATGTGACAAAGTCTTTGCAAGTGACTAAGAATCACAGCTAGTTTATTAACAGTTTATCATTCTGAGATCAATGATTAATTGAAATGAGTTAATCAAGATGTTGAACGTGAACTAAGAATCTACTGCAATTACATGCAGAACGACTGAGCAAAATGACTATCAATGATAGAATTCAGCGAGAATTTCAATATCTTCTTGATCATCTCAATGACTTCATTCTACTTCAATAAGAATTTTCACTCATGAATGAGTTTCAATTCAGATACAACTGATTACAAAACTACTTGTGAACGTCTTGAAGCTAGAAAAGCAGATGATATTGTCATTTGAATGAAAGAGCTTCTTATCTTTGATCATCAACAATTGAAAAAGACGAAGCAGATCATTGAAGCTCAGATCAATAAACATAAACGAAACGTCATCTATGAAGTAGACAACTGAGTTTGATTATTCTCTAAAAACATAAAGACAACTAAATCATGTAAGAATTTGAAAGACAAACAGCTAGAATTCTATCAAATCACTGTCAAAGTTGAAATCTTCTATCATCTTTATTTATCAATAAGCATGAAGCAGCTGCATTCAGTGTTCAGCTCAAAGCTATTGCGTTCTTATTTCGATGATTTTTTATCAGAACAACATTCAGAATCTTTCAAATCACTCACTATCAAAGACAATAATCATTGAGAGATAGATGACATTTTGAACTCTAGACGCTATTGAGATTGAATACAATACAAGATCAAATGAACAGAACTAGATTAAAACAACGAATGATACTATGTCAATAAAGAAGAATTTAAGAGCTTGAAAGAAGTTCTAGTTGAATTTCATAAACTCTATTCAGACAAGTCACACTAAATTGAAAAACAGTGAAAATTTGCGTTTCATTTGTTCTATTCATGCAAACATGAATTTTCAAAGAAAGAAATAATGTTACAAATGTGTCAGAATTGATTAAAGCTAGTCAAAGATTTAGTTGAGATTTAGTTGAGATCTGATCGAGATTTGATCTAGATCTGACTCAGATTTGACTCAGATATGACTCAGCATCTTTTTTCTTTTCTAGCATCTTCTAATCAACTTCTATTGTCTTCTAGATAAACACACTTCTTTGTGTTACGAATAGTTAATAGATTTCTATGACAAACACATTTCTTTGTGTCACAAACATCTTTTGAATCAACATTTTTCTTGTGTTTTAACACGTCTTCTTTGAGACTAGCGTCGATCTGAGTAACTACTATATAGAGCGTGTTCTTCTTGTTTTTTGTACCTTCTTTCTTCTGTATTCTTAAAGTCTTAGTTATAACTATCTCTATAGATCAAACATTCTAGTCACGCATGCACTCTGATTAGTTTCTAGACATGATCTCAACAGTCAGATTCTGAGTCAGATTTAAGTAAAATCTGAGTCAGATCTTGATCAGCTTTCTGATCATCTTTTATTAACTGAAGTTTTAATTTGTCTTTTGACAATAGCATCTGATGCTGATATAGCTTTTGATCATTGTTTGCTTCAACTGACTTGACGTCTGACATTTTAATCAGCGCGTTGACTTTCAAATTCTGTTTTCTCAACTGATATATAATCTTGAAGTTATATTCAAATAACTTTTCAGCTCATTTAGTCTGTTGTTTGATCAGTTCTTTGATGATCATGAAGTACTTTAAATTCAAATGATCAATGAAGATCTTGATCAAAATATCTGTATATTTCAATTCAAAGCATCTGTTGAAATCGTGTCTAGAAACTAATCAGAGTGCATGCGTGACTAAAATGTTTGATTTATAAAGATAGTTATAACTAAGACTTTAAGAATACAGAAGAAAGAAGATACAAAAGACAAGAAGAATACACTTTATATAGTAGTTACTCAGATCAACATTAGTCTTAAAGAAAACGTGTTGAAACACAAGAAAGATGTTGATTTGAAAAATGTTTGCAACACAAAGAAATGTGTTTATCATAGAAATCTGTTGATCACTCATAACACAAAGAAGTGTGTTTATTTAGAAGACAATAGAAGCTAATTAAAAGATGTTAGAGAAGAAAAAAGATGCTGAGTCATATTTAAGTCAAATCTGAGTCAGATTTAAATCAGATTTTAACTAAATCATTGACTAGTTTTAATCAATTCTGACACATTCATAACATTACTTTTCTCTTTGAAAATTCATGTTTGCATGAATAAAACAAATGAAACGCAAATTTTTCACTGTTTTTCAATTTAGTATGACTTGTCTGAATAGAGTTTATGAAATTCAACTAGAACTTCTTTCAAGCTCTTGAATTCTTCTTTATTGACATAGTATCATTCGTTGTTTCAATCTAGTTCTGTTTATTTGATCTTGTATTGTATTCAATCTCAATAGCATCTAGAGTTTAAAATGTCATTTATCTTTCAATGATCATTGTCTTTGATAGTGAGTGATCTGAAAGATTCTGAATGCTGTTCTGATAAGAAATTGTTGAAATAAGAACACAATAGCTTCAAGCTGAACATTGAATGCAGCTGCTTCATGCTTACTGATAGATGAAGATGATAGAAGATCTCAACTTTGATCATAATTTAATAGAATTCTAGTTGTTTGTCTTTCAAATCTTTGCATGATCTCGTTGTTTTGACATTTCTGAAAGATAATCAAACTCAGTCATTTACTTCATAAATGACGTCTCATCTATGTTTATTGATCTGAGCTTTGATGATCTGCTTCATCTTTTTCAATTGCTGACAATCAAAGATAAGAAGCTCTTTCATTTGAATGATAATATCATCGATCTTTCTAGCTTCAAGACGTTCATGAGTTATCTCATAGTTAGTTGTATCTAAATCGAAACTCATTCAAGAGTGAAATTCTTTATTGAAGTAGAATGAGATCATTGAGATGATCGAGAAGATATTGAAATTTTCGCTGAATTTCATCATTGAAAGTCATTTTGCTCAATCATTCTGCATGTAATTACAGTAAATTCTAAGTTCGCGTTCAATGTCTTGATTGACTTGCTCTGATTGATCATTGATCTCAGAATGATAAACTGTTGATAGACTAGTCGTGATTCTTAGTCATTTGCAAAGACTTTGTCACATTGTTGATATGAACTGAGAATTTCTGTTCAAAACAATGAAACTGAGTAGATCATGAAGTCAATAAACGTTTCATAGCATGATTCAAATTATTTCTTCGACTGAGATGTCTTCGTCTTTTCAATGACAGAAAACATAGTGATGTTTCTTGATGAGATGACATATGATTGTGCAAATGATGTTATAATCTTCTGATAGAGATAGTTCAGTGATGAAGTTCATAGTTATATCTCTTCAGCGTTTCTGTGAAATCGAGAGAGAATGAAGAAGTTCATTAATACTATCTTTAAATGTTTTGCTTTGTTGACAAACATGACAGTTTTAAATGTAATGTTTAATCATTGCTTGATGATTTGATCAATAGTAGAAATGTTGAACTAAATCAATAGTTCTTCAATTGTCAGAATGAGAAATGAAAGACTGATTATGAATTTTTTTTAGCAATTTCGTATGCATATTCTCAGAAACTCACAGTAAGTCTTTTCTGAACAGAACGTTGTCAACGATCTTGCAATGCTTCAATTCAATGCTATGTAGCTTAAGCTTATTTTTGCTTATAGCTTGTTTATACTTATTGCAAAGCTCATTTATCTTGTTGACATCTTTTACTCGCTGATAGAGATCAACTTCAGATTCAATAGCTAGAACATTTATTCTATTGAATGTCAGAATGATCTGATAGCAATCTTTAGTACGCTGAGTTGATTCAGAAATGTCAATCAAAGACATTCTGATTAAAGCATCAACTTTAATGTTTTTTTTGCCTGATCAAAAAATGATCTGAAAGTTAAACTTGAATAAAATGTCTAGATAATTGACTTGACGTCAACATTTGCAATTTGTAAAGAGTGACAGAGACAGATTTTAGCGCTTTTAGCGACCAATATTTCAAATATTTATTTAATCTCATGTCTCAGATTTGCGTCACTTTTAGCTGATGCATATTCATAAAAGTGTCAATATTCTCAACATTTCTAGCATTTCTAGCATTCTTATGAGCGCAGTATGCGTCTTTATCATTTAATTCAATAAACATGACTATTTTGACATTTATAGTATTGATACGTAGTTGCAACGTTGAATAATTAATGATTGATTTGACTATTTAAATAATAGCTATTTAATATATGCGTCGGGAAAGTCAATGAAGAAGTCAATGAGAAAGTTAATGAGAAAGTTAATGAGTAAACTAGAGAGGTAGAAAGTCATGTAGAATGATTGATAGAGTCGTGTTTGAAGCTTAATAAAGAACAAATTTGATTCTTGATTGTGAAGCAATTCAAAGCTTGGTGAAAAGTCATGTAAAGAGTCATGAAGAGAGTCATGTAAAGAGTCATGTAGAAAGTCATGTAGTAAAAAGATCAGTAGATGACTTGATTGAAAAATCAGTAGAAAGCTTACTAGTAGAAAGATTAATAGAAAGATCGATTGAAAGATCAGTAGAAAGCTCACTAGATGACTTGATCAAAAAATCAGTAGAAAGATCAGTGAGAATGCTTGATAGAAAAACATGAAGAGTGCTTGATAGAGAGTCATGAAGAATGCTTGGTAGAAAGTCATGTAGAAAGTCATGTAAAAAGCATTGTTTGATTCGTGTTATGCATTCAATCGACGCGTATTTTGAAGCATGTAGAATGTTTGGTAGAACGTTTGATAGAAAGCTCAGTCGATAGCTCAATAGATAGCTCAGTAGAAAGATCGATAGAAAGATTGATAGAAAGATTGATAGAAAGATTGGTAGAAAAGTTGGTAGAAAGATTGATAGAAAGATCAATAGAAAGATTAATAGAAAGATCAATTGAAAGATCAGTAGAAAGCTCACTAGATGACTTGATCAAAAGGTCAGTAGAAAGCTCACTAGATGACTTGATTGAAAGATCAGTAGAAAGCTCACTAGTAGAAAGATCAATAGAAAGATCGATCGAAAGATCAGTAGAAAGATCAGTGAAAAGCTCAGTAGAAAGCATTGTTTGAAGCACTGTTTGACTTATGTTATGCGCTCAATCAACACGTCTTTTGAAGCATGTTTCGAAGCAATAGACTGACTACTAGACGAATGAGTAAATAGCTGAGTTGATAGCTGAGTTGATAGCTGAACATGTTGATATTTTGATTGTTGTTGTTCTAGAAAGTAGAAACTACGAAGGAAAAAAGAAGGTGAAAACTTCGAACTCTCTAGCGTCAGCGTAGGTAGAAAGTTATATAGAAAGCATTGTTTGAAGCACTGTTTGACGTGTTTTGTGCGCTTGATCAACGCATATGATAAAGCATTTGATAAAGCATTTGATAGAGAGTTTGATAGAAAGTAGAGTGACGAGTAAATGAGCGAGTAGGTAGGCGAGTAGGTGAGCGAGTAGCTAGGCGAGTAGAATGAAGAGTAGGTGAGTGAGTAGAATGAAGAGTAGGTGAGCGAGTAGCTAGGCGAGTAGAGTGAAGAGTAGGTGAGTGAGTAGGGTGAAGAGTAGATGAGCGAGTAGAATGACGAGTAGATGAGCAAGTAGATAGACGAGTAGGTGAGCGAGTAGATGAGCGAGTAGGTAGGCGAGTAGATGAGCGAGTAGGTAGGCGAGTAGGGTGAAGAGTAGGTGAGTGAGTAGATAGATGAGTAGGTGAGCGAGTAAATGAGTGAGTAGATGAGCGAGTAAATAGATGAGTAGTAGACTGAATGCGACGAAAGAAACGAAAGTGATGAAAGTGATGAAAGTGATGAAAGCGACGAAAGCACGATTCAGTTCAATGACATATGAACAAACGCAGATTCAGTTCAATGACATATGAAATGATCACAGATTTTATTCATAAAATCTGATCACATTCAAATGAGCTCAGCTAAAATCTCAACTTTATCTCGCTTTAAGCGACAAATGTTTCTTTAGCTAAACTCAATAATTCAGTTCACTTCTCAAACTGCGAATGCAAGTTAACTGTTTGTTTTTCATGAAGATCTTTAAAGTCTGATGATTAATGAACATCTGAATGAGCAGCTCTGTGCATTTAGACTGATTATCAAGTCGAGTATTAAGTTAACATTTTGAACTCAAATCAATCTTGAATCAAGTTGCTCACATTTTCAACTCGATTTGAGTTGAATTGAGCATATTTTCAACTTGATTCGACGCGACTCGAGTAGCAGTTGAATCAACTCAACTCAACTCGTCAAAAACTCGAGCTTGACGTCAAGAAAGCTAAGAATAGAAACATAGAACAACATGTTCGCTTGTTGTTTTCTTGCAATAAATTGCATTATCTTTTCGCATTACTCATTGCTTTATATATTATCTTCAAGCTATTCATCACTACTGTTGCTGCGTTGCAAATACAAATCATTCTACAATACGACAGAATGTCTAGTTCGCTGACAACTTTCAATCTGTTCAATCAAAGATTTATGAAACTTTCACATTATTTCAAAAAGAAGAAGATTAGACAAGAAGTGATGAATAAAATTCATCAGAATTTCTCACAGCTCAAGATAAGAAAGAATAGCGAGTATGTTCAATGAACTTTGAATACAGATGACTCTTTTCTACAATGATGATCTCAAATCTCTGTTGCTGAAAGTATTCAAAACAAGACTCAAAAAAAGATAGTCAATTTGCTCTGATTCAAAAAAGTCAAAGACAATAAGCAATTCAATATATGAAATTGCTTTATACAGTTGACTTCGATAGTTGAAGAATTGCTCAAAATCTCATGCACAATCTGCAATAAGATTATGAATCATTCTACAGCTTTTGATAGCTTTAGCACATCTGCTATGAAAAAGCATCTTGAATCAGACTTTTGCACAGCGACAGAGTGAAAACGCAAACACTTGCAATCATAGATTGAACTGACTTTTGAATGAGTAAGTCATATCTGATAATGCAAATTGATAATGCAAAATTGACAAACTATTAGAAGAAAAGTCATATCAAGTTAGTCTCTGTCTTCAATCAAGAGAATTGAGAAAATTAATTATGCAAAATCTTTGTTAACTTGAATCTACTCTTTCAAATCGTTGATAACGAGCAATTTCGAAAGCTGCTACACATGCTTCGTTCAGATCTGCAGATTGTGCATTGCACAAAGATGACAACTATGATTCTCTCTCACTATAAGAATATTTGTGATCAGATCAGAATGAATCTTAAAGAGTCACAACGTGTCTTTATTGCTTTGAACGCGTGATCTAGTTCTCAAAGAGTAGCGTACTTGAGAGTGTTGATATACTGAGTTGATGTCAAATTTCAGTTTCGTGAACATTTTATTGAATTTACGCCTCTCAATATTGAGCATATTGATCATCAATTGATGATGAAGCTAATGAAAATTCTGAAGAACTACGTTATTAAAAACAAGCTTTTCAAGATTGTTATTAATAATGTGAGCAATAATAGTATCTTGAAAGAGAAACTTGAAAAGATCATGAATCATCGCAAGTTTCAATGAGACAGAACACAGAATTTCATTAATTGCTTGATTCACATCATAAATCTTGTGATTCAAGATTTTATTCAAGCTCTTGAATTAAAGACAATAGCTGATAACGTTATTGCTCAATTAAAGAATGAGCAAGTGCAAGATATTGAAACAAGCAGAGAATTATTTGTTGTGATCAAAAAGATATTGCTTCGAATGATAATGCAAAAAAGTAATGCATTTATTAATCATGAAATTAGATTTGTGCTTTGACGATAGCTGTCAACAACTCTTCTCAGCGATTGATTCACTTCAAAGCTTTTCAAGAGTAGAATGACAAAAGATCTAGAAAACTGATACAAGATATTTGCATTCATTGAAACTCTACATACTTGATGCTTTGTCAAGCATATCAACTACGCAAATTTGTTGATCTTTGAACAGAGAAATACTGCGAAGATTTCAAGATCGCAAAGATCAAACTTGATGAAAGCAAGTGATTCATGATTTTGCTTGTTGACAATTTATTAAATTTCTTCTACGAATGCACTTTAGTAGTGTCACGAACAACTAATGCAGATATTCACTTGAAATTTCGAATATTTGATGCACTTTTCAATCATCTTGAGCAGATTGAAAAGAATATAAGAAGAAGTACTTGCTCATCAAGTGCTGTTATAGTAAAGACTTGCGAAAAAGTCTCAATCAAACTTGCGAAGTATTATGTCAAGATTGAAGACAGCAATGAAACAATATATAATCTTGCAAATATTCTGAATTCTACAATGAAGCTAAATCTTTACAAGACTTGAGATGACAAAGACAATGAAGATACAGATCATAATGAAGAGTCTGTTCACTACAAGATCAAATACAAGACAGAGTTCAAAGAATATTTTCATTGTTACTATGAAGATTCAACTGTCGATTTGAGAGCAGAAGCACAAAGAGCAAGAAGTGATGCTGATGAGATAATGCATTATGATAATGCATTTGATCATTTACTAATGATCTTGTAGTCTGTTGCAACTGTTAGAAGATCATTGCTTTGACAATCTCAACATGCTCATTCTTTTCAAGATGAAGATGATTAATATCTTTGCACTGATGTTATAAATGAGAAATGTTTGACATGACAATTTTGAAAAGACAATGCTTTGAATTTTTCTAGATTGACGCAAATGACTAAAAATGTTCTTTCATGCTCAATATTCTCAATAGATATTGAGCGAACTTTCAGTCTTGCTAGAAGAGTATGTCGATGAGATCAATCACAGATGAGTTCAAAAACGATGAAACAAATAATGCTGATGAAGTATTACAATTGAACTATGAATTTGAATTCAGACAAGACTATTACTGAGTTCTGAAATATTTATCACAGAGAGAAGAATGATGATCAAGAGATCAACGAGTCTGCTGATTCATTTCAAGTATCTTTGAAGACTGTTTTGACGCAGATTTATTCATAAATCTGCAATATCATCTCATCTATTAAAAGTCTTGCATTTAGAGCAAGTACTTATTAGAAGTACAATCAAGTCAATGCACAAGAATAATGCACAAGAATAATATGAATGTGATTTCAAGAATTACACTGTTTATCTAACTGATGAAGACAGACATTTTCTAGTCTGTCTTGAAAAACATGACATCAAGATTCATCATGAGATTCTTCATAAATCTCATATCTCTATCTTGAATGATGACACGTTTGACATGAATTATCATCAAGTTAATGTTTGCATAAAGCAAAATGTCAATGAAAATTCTACAACAAGAGTGATAATGTGAAAGAGTAATGCACTTACTTTTCATAAAGAAAATCATAAAGTCTTCAATGACTTCTTGAAGAGCACTCAAGACAAAGCGCTGAATGAAATAGTCATAGAATAACATATTTGCTTTAGCACAATCATGCATAATCTTTCTCACAAGTCTTTCAAAGATCATTTTTGAAATGAGATTTTCAAATGACTTCTGATATTTTCGAATTTCGCGCAGCGCAACAATGTCTGATTTGTAGCATCTTTTCTGTTGCAAAGCATTAGTATGTCAGTAAATAATGCATTATTCATGTGCATTATCTTTTTAGTAGTAGTAATAAATTTAAAGACTGAAGTTTCTTTGATAGCATAACAATCAGTTGAATGCATCAAGCTCTTAGACGTCTTACGTGCTGATGCATGTGCTAAAAATGAACTTGTCAGCAATAAACAAGTCATATTGCATTATTAATATGCATTATCAATAACATTCTTGATGCATGTCAATTTTTTTTTTTTAATTCTTACTCAATTCAACACTCATTATGAGTCTATGCAAGATTCTATATACTGTATCGAGCGCTGCGCTAGCGCAGCGCTCTTTTCGCATCAAAAATCGCTTCTTTCTGCGCTTTATACTATAACTGTTTTCAATGCAAGAACTTTATGAGTCTGTTTCTTTTCTATTTTCTCTCTCTTTCATCTGACTCTTTGATGACATCACAGCTTGAAATTGGTTTAGTATGCTCATTGAGAGTATCATTCAAATGATTGTTGTTACTGCGCTCATGATTTCTAAAAGCTTTCTCAAGTTCGTGATGTTCTCTTCTCATTGCATTGCTTTTCGTTCTACTTTTCATCTGAGACATGTTAATAAAACGTGCTTGATTGACATTCAATCTCTGTCACACTCGCATGTCATCATAGTGACATTGAATACTCGTCTCTCATGTAAAAATTGATTGAAGTCAATTTTTCTTATGCATAGCTGCGTCAATAATGCACTGTGAGACTTTGCATGATTCTTATGCAGTCACAGATGTCGATGTATCATCTTTGATGTCAGATATCAAAAATGAGCTGCGTTGAATTTCTCTTTTCAGACTACTCTTCATGTTTGTTTGATTTATTTCTGTATGAGCATCAATCTTGTCATCACTTCAGTGCGCTGATGCTCAGTCAGCAATAGAGACAAATCATATGCGTCATTAATCATCTTGTTCATCGCTTCATTTTCAAGTACTTCTGCATGTTTCATCACTCAATGTAGCTTCAGCATGACTTCTTGAGATTGAATGCTCTCATGCGCAGTCTGAACTCATTGCAGACGTGTCTGATCTTTTGTTGATATCATAGCTTTCACTGTTTTCAGAGAAGTCTGACTATCACTGTATACTTTGTATATCTTTTCATGACACTCTCAATTCTCTGTCACTACATTTGCAAAATGTTTCGTTCTTGCAATCAATTCTTTCAGTTCTTCATGATAAGTGATAATTAAAGTCGATTTTCTCAGTCTTTTATTTAGCTCTCAGTTAATTTTCATTGCAATCATCGTAACATTCTTTTTACTGTCACTATCATTCAAGTAAACTCTTTGCTTCAACGTGAATGTGTTGAAATGATGTTGACTTATTGACATTTTCTTGTTTGCAACTATAACTACTTTCAATGACTTTGATCAGAAAATCATTGTATAAAGATGACTTCACTTCATCTTCGTTTATTTAAGTGTTTCTTTTATTCACTTTTGCTTCAGCTGCAGAAACGTCTTGCGTAGCTTTGATTTTCAATTTCTTTTGAATATCAAGTTGTTGCAAATTCAACGCATCATCATCTCAATAACTTCATCTGATTTTCGAAAGTTCATGTTCATTATCGACTTTTGTATCAGCTTTTGTAGATGAATATCTATTGACGCTGTGTTTATTTCTACTTGTAGAGTCTCTGTTGATGTCACATGATAAACGTTGATGATTTGTTGCAATGCTCTTTCTTGTACTGATTTCAGCTTGACATTCAGATCTTTTCAATGATTTTTCACTCTATGTGACATGTATCATATGATGACTTCGTGACTAAGCAAAGAGTGCATCATCACGAAGTATATTTGCTTTTTCGTCGTCACTGATGAGTCTCAAGTAGACTCAATGATTGTTTGCATGATCTTTTGTTTAATCACTAGTTTTGCTTCAACATGATGCATGTGAGTTGCTCATTTCAGCTTAAAGTTCAGTTGAACTTTCAAAACTCTGATATCTGATTTCAAGTCAATCTGATGTTTCATCAACTTTACGTTGACATTCATATTGAATCACTTAGAAGTTCTTGTAAAGTGAATCAGCTCATGCTTTGTCTTTAAAAACTTAATGTCATGCGTTTTTAATCATTGTTTGCATCTATCATAAATCTCGCTAAGAACTTTGCAGTTACGCTTCATGAACTCTTCATATGTTAAGATATTGATGTCGTCTACGAAATCTGTAAAGCTTGTTCTCAGACTGATGTTATCACATGCTTTTAGCAAGTTCACGTTGTAGAACAGATATAATATTGATGATAGTGAAAAGTCTTGTAATATGTTAACGTTCATGCTGCATTTCATCATTGTGTAGTCATCAATTGTGATCATGATGCGTCAATTTCTTAGAAAGTTCTTCACAAATTTGAGAAGCAGTCTGAGAACTCTTCTTTTTTTCATGTCATGCAAGAGTCTGCTATGTGCTACATTGTTAAACGCACTCTTCTCATTCAAATTCAGCAGTGAGACTACTTTTCTTCTTGTATCACTTCATACAATGTGTATCTTTTCTGTAATCAGTTGCAGAGTTGTATCTATTGATCTGTATTTGCAAGCTTTCATCTGAGTGTTTGATAATGAGCTGCATGCTTTCACAACGTTTTACAGACGTTCAAATATGATGAACTTCAGTATCTTGCTCAGCATGTTAAGTAGCACAATTGATCTATATATCTTTACATTAAAGTAGTTCTTCTTGTCTGACTTTCATATCACTATTGTGATTACACTCTTGAACTAAGTTGACTGTATTTTCTTCTGCAAACATCTTTTAAAAAGAGAGCGTATTTGTTCTGATGCATCTTTGACGAGTCTGCACATTATTCTATTTATGTATTCTGTGTATTTCAAAGTCTTGTTGAGCATCATCTTGTAGATGACTCTTTTAATCTTGCAATGCATCAGCGAAGCATCATTCTCAATTGAGAGCGAATACTTGAAGTCTTCTGTGTTCAGCATGAAAATCTCTGAAGATGATGAAAAGTGAGTCTGAAACATCATCTTCATCTTATTCTGCGCTGTCATAATAATGTTGAAGCACTTTGACTTGATCAGAGAGAAAATTATCGCTTGAGTCAATGTGTTTGTGACTGCATTTCTTGCTCATTTTGCAGTTTTAAACAGTTCTCTCAAGAATTGTTTAACATTCTGCATGATCTCTTGATATTCACTGCGTTTCTGTTTTCTGATGATCTTGCTTTTCTTGTCACATGCTTGAATGTACTCTGTTCAGTCATTGACAATTCAACAACTTCTTCTCATTCATCTCATGCTCTTGATGATCTTCATACACTTCTTCGTTCATTCTGCTTTGATCATTTCATGTGATCTCGCTCAGAAAGTGAAAATCTCGATGATCTTCTTCAGTGCATTCAGCAGTTGCTTAGTGTACTCATTTATGCATCAACGTTTCATCTCATGATTCAACAGTGATTTCAACATTTGTTCTTTCAGAATATTAATGAATTTCTCTTCATTCATTGTCTTTCAGTTGCAACGCAATTTTCGCGCTGACTCTTTGCAGACTCTGAAATCTATAATTGTCTGTATTGACAGATGATCTGAGAAGTTTTTCATTTTTTCGTTGATTTTGCATCGTATTAATCGATTCATAATGTCGTCTGTCGTGAAGATCAAATCTATTGTCGTTTGAGATCTTTGATAATTTCTCGTAATCATGTCTTGAAATAGCATCAACGATGCATTGACATTTGTAATCATTTCAATTAAATCATTTGACAATAGATGCTGTCTTGAGTAGAATGATTCTTCTTATGTGAGATGATGCAGATTGAAGTCTTCTACAAGAACACATTCTTTCAACATGTGTAATATCTTTTCAATGTTTGAAAGATTTTCTTTTTCATGAATGACTTCGTGATTTCTGAGTGATGAATTGTATGCTTCATGAATGTGTATAGTTTTCTGAGTCATCTGTATGTCATCTGTTAATGTCTGTAATGTAATTGTGTTTACATCTTTGAAGTGTCATGTTGAGTATCAGATGTTGCTGTCAATTCTCTTGTTTATATAGAAACAGATTTTATTCTCATTATTCTTCAGCATGAAGTTGACAGTTGCTGAGCAGTACGCTCTGAAATTCTCATCAAATCATCAAAGTTCTTGAAGAATTAAAATGTCATAATTCTTTATCTTTTTCTCATGTAATAGTGTTATCATTATCTTTTCTCTGAACTTGTGAACGTTGTACTGTAATATTCGAAGCTTCTTTTGCTGAAACATTAAAGTTTACATTCAAAGCTGTTTGATGTTCTCTTGAGCATTTGTGATGTGCTTGCTTTTCTTGTAAAATCTTCAAAAGAAGATGATACTGAAATTGATGTGATTGATGTTGACTTCAACTCATTTATTTTTGACTTCTTGACTAGATGATTCAATATAATGTTTTCGAATGTGATGATCACGCTGAGCAGATGACTTTCATTTATTGAACGTCTTTGTTTTCTCTTCAAGTCATTGTCTATCAATGATCTCAAACTGATAAATATCTTTATGAACGTCTTCAACATCATCGCTTTGAGTTCTTTCTGCTCTCATACAACGTGATATAGAGATCTGTGTTTCATGACTCTCTTTATTCTCTCTTTTTCAATCTGTTGTTTATGACATTGAGAATCAAAAACTCTGTGTGTATTTCAACACGTTTCACATTTTCACATGTTTCAAGTCTGTTTATAAAAACAGTGCTTCGAGCGATGATTTAACGCGCAGTAAATGCATCTTTGCTTATTTCTGCATTTGTATGTCTTATGATTGTAGTCTTGATACTTTAAACACTGATGTGTTCTACAATTTAAATCATAGAACTGCGTGATTTTTATGTTGATCTTGTGATATATTTTCTCATTAATTAGCTTGTTTGTCATTTCAGCGCTGACTACGCGTATCATCAGCAAGATGTATCTCTTCTGTTCACTATTCTTTGTGAGTCACTTAACTTTCTCAATCATCATCTTCAAGTGTATATCTTTGTTGATCTTGATGAGCACTTTCGTCTTCTTCTTTTCTATGTCTTTAAACATTTCTTCAACTTTAATTTCATGTATCACTATCTTGAAACTGACTTCATGCAGACTTGCATTTGATGAAATTTCTTTGATTCAAAAATCGTTTTTCTTCAGTATTTTCTTGCTGTCTTCAATCTTGACTCAAAATATCAGTAAATTTGATCATCTCTTTATAGTCTCTATGTTCTTGCGTGTCAATAACGTCTCGTCGACGTCAATTTCTCTCACTCATCTCACTATGTTCTCTGTTGTTGTCATCATGATTCTCTTGATCTTCTCTTTCTCTTTAATGAAGATCTTAATCTTGAATTTCTTGCAATAATTTTGCACTGATAATGCAACGTTGACGCTGAGAACAAGATGACTTTCAAACAACGTCGTTGACTTCTCGTTCACTCTCTTCACTCAGTTGTCAACACGTCTCTTCTTCTTCGCGAACTTTTTTTCAAGTCTGCTCATTATTTTTTTCAATCTCTTCAGCTGATTCTTCATGCATTGATTCACAGTCAACGCAGCGACGCGTTGACGCGTCAGCTTTTCTATCATCTCTGTCAATCTTTTCATCTTCTCTCAGAGCATCAACTCGTTGTTTCTACGTTCGTTGAGCTCATAAAGTACTTGCAGCTTGTTTAATTTCTCGTGTATATTCTTCGTCTTGATTGAATTCTTCTGCGAAGTAGCAATACTCGTCTCTCGCTCACTTGCTGACGTCATGTCAATGACACTCATCATCTGTCTTTGATGATCAGAATGAAGTGCAAGCATCATGTCAATGATGTTCTATTGTCAAAAGAGATTGATTCAAGTATTTCAAGATTAATTTATTAAGAATCTTTGTTATTTTTCGATGCATGTCATTGTTTATTAAGAATGATTGATTTGATTTATGTAAACTTGATTTTTGAAAGTATTATTTTTGAAAGTATTATTTATTGAAGCGTTGATTACTAAAACGATTCAAGAAAATATGATAGAAGAAGTGATTGAAAAATCAGAAAAGAAATTGAAGAAAATATTGAATAAGTATTAAGAAATAAGTGTTAAGAATAATAAGTAAATTTTTCTCGTTGCACTTAAACTCATCTTACTTGATGAGTTTTTTCCTTACTTTTTCAAATTCTTTACAAGTTCATATTCTATCAAACTACTCAAATTTCATCAATACTGTTGCATTATTCAAATGCATTATCAAGAGAACAATGCTGACTTTAACAGATAATGTTCACTTTATTTGTAAACTCAAAGTCTATCACAAGTTGAAACCGTGGTGAAAATTGATTCAATGAGATCAAAGAATACTACAAGCGACAGAACAATGATCGTGTAGTCATATTCAAATGACTACACAAACTAAGACAATTCAATGTTTGAAAAAAAGCGAATGAGATTGACAAAGCAGCAATGAAAAACAATGTAAAAGACGAGATAAAAGAAGAGCGAAAGAACAAAGATATTCATGATAATGCATCTCAGTAATGCAATACTAGATAAAGCGCTGATCTGTTTATAGTTGAATGCTTTGAATTGAAAATCAGACGCAAAGCGAATGCTGAGATTGTCACTGAGACAATAAAGCTTTTTGATATAACTGCTGCGACACAAGATGCGAATACTACTGCAGAGAAAATTGCTTCAAAAGCAACAAAGATATGCATTATTTATATGCATTATCTTTCAATTGTAGAAACTAATATCAATTTTAGAAGACAACAAACGAGCTGAACGTAAGCGAAAGAATATCAAAATTTATGATTTCTATAGTTCACTTAATTCAATAAAGAATTCTTCATCATGATGATTTGAAGAAGTTAAAGCAGACTGATGATACTAATTCTATGACAGCTTTTCAGAATTTTGCAACAGAATTCATCACTTTCTCAACTGTCAAAGAACGAGAAATTCAGAATTCAATACATGCAATAAATTTTAATTCAAATGATCTCATCATAGTAGAAAACGATGACGCAGAGATGTGCTATGAAGCAAAGAAGAATGAGAAGAAACTACAACATGATGAATATGAGATTATCAGTAGTGAGAAGAAAGAGAATAATGAAAGTGAAAAGAAAATAATAGAG